>ODAI014769846.1_pt1 | contig 10642 bp, 9 predicted proteins | sample 1539321 | NCBI WGS metagenome assembly ODAI01 (sample SAMN02144231, study PRJEB22623) | gut metagenome | biome: sheep rumen | host: Ovis aries | place: New Zealand | reverse complement strand
GTAAGCAGCACATACACAAGGTATAGAGCGGCATTCAAAAAATATCTAAAGGAATACTTTGCAATTGATAACATCCCATTTGATTTTCATGTTGATCATATGCAATCAAAAGTTTTTTTCAAAAATAAATATCCTGAATATTTTATACGATTATTTCTGCTTGATAAAAAGATTAATTGTTATTATGGATGTAAATATGAAAAATTGCAGGCTTCCTATGAAAAAAACAGAGAGCCAAATGGTGGTTATCATATGAGTTTCATTCAAATGGCAAAAATGTATGGATTCAGCCTGCCAGATTTGCATACATCTTTAGAACAAATGGAACAATGGGCTCTCAAATTTGCAGAATATTTAGAATTATTTGGATATGAGCAAAAAGAATGGAATTATCCAGGAATTATTTCAACATTGAATGCCACATATAAAAATCTAAATATTAATCATGTATACCATACGCCCTATGGAAGATTTGAAATACATCAAAATTTTTTAGATTAATTCAGGTGTTAAAAAAAATCCTATGAGAATTGCATTTTAAGAAAAATGCTTAAAAAACATTGTTTGCGGACTTTGAGGACTCCCTTCAAAATGAATGTGCTTTGTATTCCGAAGTTGATTATATCATCACGAATAATGTTTATGACTTTAAGAACGCTTCTGTACCGGTGATTAGTCCTGAAGAATTTGTCAGATTGATGAGTGCGGAATAAATCGATTGAAGATTTTTATTCCGCATATTTTTCAAGGACATAAGCCCTGCCTTTTGCATTATACATTGAAGCGATTTTAAACAGCAATTCTAAATCCTCGCAGTTATATTCAATATGAATATATTTTTCCCCATTTTTAAATTGCTTTACACTGTAGTCATTCAATTCACAGCAAGGTGCTATATCACAAATGTCTTTCATATCGGCAAGATAAATCAAATTCATGCTGACATCAAAAAACTCTTTGCAGGCATCGACCGTTTTTGAATACTCTTTCGAATTTGTGATGTATTTTGAAAAAATATAGTAAGCGGTTGGCAATTCAGAATCATAAAATGTTACGCCTGATTTATTGGTATTTTTATTGTCTGTCATAAAAAGGCATAAAATGCAGCCTTCGTCATTGCTGAGTTCTATTAATTCAAAAGTCTGACCATATACTTCTGTGCGATATAATGTTTTTGTTGTAAAATCTTGTGCAGAAAGTGCCGCAGAAGATAAAAGTGCAAAAGTTTCATCCTCAATGCGCTCCAATTTTGGCGAAAGCACGATATGGCACAAATTGGAACAGCCATAAAAAGCCTTTGGTGCAATGGCGGTAACATTCTGCGGCATAATGTACAATGCGTTAGTTTTACCGCCTGGATACTGAATCAAAACCGTTTCATCTTCTGAAAAAAGCACGCCGTCTTTTACTTTAAATCCCATTTTAGCCTCACTATTTTCTCGTCTTTAATTCGTGCAGCTGCTTCGCCAAGTGCCGTGCAGCATTTGCATCACTTGTATTATACACCCAGTTATGATTGAAGCAGACGATTGTTCCCTGATTTCCGCTTGAACCGATGACGAGGCTGTAGAAGTCCGTGTTTTTTTCTTTCTCCGCTTCAATTGCTTTGACAAGTTCTGCGGGAAGCGTTCCCATCACGAAATCAGAAATCATCAGCACATCGGCATTTTTGTAGCCATCTTTTTGGAGCATTTCCACAGCATGACGAAGCGCGGGACTTGCGTCTGTACCGCCGTGGAAACTCATCCGCAAGAACTGAATCAGTTTGCCAAGTGCGTTTTCCGACTTAAAATCGCTCAAATCAAGCGTTTCGATTCCCGTTGAAAACGAAATCAGGTAGCACTTGCGCGTTTCTTCGATGGCGATTTTTGAAAGCGCGAATGTCACGGTTTTTGCGATGTTCTCTGGAGTACCGTGCATAGAGCCTGATGTGTCAACACAGATGATTATCGGGCCTTTCGGCTCTTTTTTCTCCACGGAAACTTCCTCTTGCTCGGTTTCGGATTTTTCAACGACTTCTTTATTTATATATTTGAACGAAAGCAACTGTTTCTGCGCATATTTCAGTTCAAAGAGCTTGCGTGTCTTCGGATTTTCAAGCAACGCAAGTTCGCTCGGAAGGACGGTGGCGATGTCGTTGGAGTAGGTCAAGCCGTTTATTTGACCGCGATACGCATTTTTGGGACGCCATTCTGTTTTAATGACAACCTTGTCGCGCAATTCTTTTTCAAAGACCGACTGAGTTCGACTCTGTTTGCCTAAGATTTCCGCAAGTTCCTGCAAAGATTCGTCCTGCTCCAGTATATTTGCAAACGATTTGAGTATTTCAAATCCGCTTGCCTCAAACGGTCGGTTGGACAAATCCCAAAGGTAGCCTAAGTTGTCAATGAACGGAGAAACAAGCCGTTCAAGTTTGATGAAATTCTGAATTTTCTGATATAATTCATCGAGAAACTGCTTCCGCAATTCATCAATTAAATTCTGCTCCCATTTATTCTTGCGGTCAAGAAGATTTTTCTCCATCGTGTCTATCAACTTCCCTGCAAGCGGTTCCAACTTTGCCTTGTCTTTCCATTTTTTTTCGGCTGTTTTAGTCGAATCGTCCTTTTCGCTGTCCGATTTTTCACTTTCTTCAGAAACGGGAGCATTGTCCTCCAAAGCGGCAAAGGAATTCTGATAAAAATCAAAATTTATAATGCTGTCCTCAATAGCACCCCGATTTGTCGGACTGATTGAAGGAAGCTGGCTGTAATTATGCTGGATTGTTCCGATGTCAGAAGCAATGCTTTCTGCCGTGCGGCTTTTAAGTTCCTTGATGAAAGCCGCTTCCTCCACAAAAGGATTTTGTTCCGTCAGTGCAGAATTCGTTTTCTTGAGCCATTCAAGAATGTCCGTCTGTATATTTTCCGTAAAACCGTAGTGATTGCCAGAATACGCTTTTATATCAGAATGTGAAAAAATATCGTTCAAAACAGTTCCCGCAAGCTGTGAGAAACGGTTATTCGGAAAATTGATTTTTTGTGATTCATTCCTCTCAGAATCACAAAAACTGTGCATTGCGTCAACAAGCTGCTTCCGTTCGCGACCGCTCCCCAATGCTTTTGAGCCGAATTTCTCAAACTGTGCGGCTTTCCCTTTTGAAAATGTCTTTTCGATATAGCGTTCAAGGTCAGCTTTGATTTTTTCGGCTTTTCTGAACACATACGAACAGACGGTTGACAGTTCCACATCATCAAACGCACGCTCTGAATGCCCGATTCTGTTCCGCATTTTGCGGAGCGGTTCATAAAACGCAAAGCGTTTCGGCACATTTCTCAGCGACTCTCGCAGATTGATTACGCGCATCTGCAAAAAAGCCTTGTCTTCGGCACTCAGCGTTTTCATATCAGGCACAGCACCTTTACATTTTGCGGTGATGGCGGAAATCGCATCAAGCGCATTCCATGCCGATTCTCGCGGTGTGTATTTTGAAGAATATTTGTAGAACATATCAACCTCATTCAATGCAAATTCAAATTTTTCAAGAAAAATTCCTTCAACGGATTTTCATTCTCCGCAACATAGCCGAGCATCGCTCTTAGTTCAGAATCGCCTATGGCTTTTTCCGCATGAGAAATTCTTTCCGCTATATCGCGAAACGAAGGAAAAGCATTTTCTCCACGCAGAGAAATCACGCAATCCGAAAGCCGGAGCAGAGCCAATTCAAGCCACGCTTTTCTTTCCGCACTAAACTGCTCGGTATCAGAAAGCCCGTTCGGATATTTTTGCTTTATTTCTACAAGAATATCCTGGGCTTCTTTGCTTTTACCGAAAACATCCATAGCGTCAACTATGCCTGCTGGTAGCGGCTTCGTTTTTCATCGAGTTCGACCTTTGTTTTTTCAAGTGCCTTTTTTGCAGAATCGATGACGCTCAAAATCGCCGCTCCGCACTGCTGGTCGGCAAACAGGTTCGCCTCAAACGGAGCCGCCATCTCATCTCTGAACTGCTGGAGTTCTTCAAGCTGCTGCTCGATGTGTTCTTTAATGGGCGTATATTCTTCTGAATCAGCGGTATCCTGCATTGACTTCAACACGGCGGGTTTGCCGAATATGCTGGTATCTTTTATGAGTTTTGTGACTGCTTTTCCTGTGGTAGCATCAGTTGTTGCAGTTGTTTTATAGAAATTTTTGTTGATGTAGTCTAAAAAATCTTTAATTTCAGCGTTGATTTCTTCGATTTCCGAGTCATAGGGAACTCCGTTCTGCTGAATGCAGTCGCGGACAACGAGTTTTGCCTCTTCTTGCTGTCTTTCCGTGTTCCAGATGCAGTATTCGATGAGCTGGCAGTCCATCAGGTCAACTTCATTACGACCATTCAGAAAAGCAGAGGTACGGAGCAGGTGGACGATTTTCTTCCAGCGGCGCGGCGAAACATAATATTTTTCCGCGTCATCACGGTCAGTTTCCGCATTTTTCTGTTGAAGTGCCTTTCTGACGGCAGAAAAAACGGCAGCGGCTTCCTGCGAGAATTCCACCTCATCAATTTCGGACTGCCATTTTTTCAATTCGTCCGCAGTAATGAGCAGCTTTTTCATTTCGTCATCAAGGGTCAATTTCTGAGCGTTAGAACCCTGCGTTATCATCTCAAGCAGTTTTGACTCATCGCTGATTTCGTCGATTGTCAGGCGGACAATCATTCTGTCCCAAACGGCATCAAGCCCCTCGTCTTTCGGCGGAAGTTCGTTTGACGCAGTAACAAGAAGTTTGAGCGGAACATCCTCAATGACATTCCCGTTTTTGTACTTCTTTTCGTTGATAATCCACAGAAGCGTATTCAGAATGATGGAATTTGCCTTCCAAATTTCATCAAGGAAAGCAACATCGGCAGTCGGCAGATATCCGTCTGTGAGCGTTTTGATTACGCCTTTTTCAAGGTCTGGCAAAGATGTCGGTCCAAAAATGGTATCTGGCGTTGAAAACTGGTTCATCAAATACTCGAAATATTTGATTTCTCCCTTCGCTGAAGAATTTCCGCTGTTATTTGTGGAAGCCGCACATTTGAACGCTTCCTTTATGCGGCGGGCAAGCATACTCTTTCCCACGCCAGGCGCACCCAGATAGAAAATGCTCTCTCCTGCAACCGCCGCAAGCAATGAAAGCCTCACCGCTTCTTCTCTTTCAAGAAAATTCGTGTTGAGCATTTCAAGAAGTTTTCCCATTCGCTCGTGAATATTCATCGTTGTCGTGTTTTTTGCCATATTTTCCTCCGTTGTGGCATTTGTATTGTCGTTATGAACAAGCTGCACATAGACAGTGCCGTGTTCATCTTTTTGCATTTCAATTTCCGGAATCTGCTTCAAGACCTCCGAGAATTTCTGCACACCGAACAGCGCGCAGATTTCATTTATCGTGTCTTTGTTCCATTTGAGCTTCTGCGTGATTACGGACGGATTTACCTTGCCGCCCGCCGCAGTCAAAACCGAAACTATCTGTTCCGTAATCTCTTCTTTCGTGTACGCCATTTTGAACGCTCCCTATTATATACTAGCGTTATTCTAGCACAAAGTTGACAGTTTTCTAGAACAAAAACAATTATTTTAAAATAAAAAAAGCAAGCCGACGCATCAACTTGCCCTAGGGTGTACTCCGAAGAGACGCACCCGCAATTCATTTTTGAGATAATGTGAAACAAAAAATCCGTCAAGAGTTTTTTACTGGAATTTTACCGAATTTCAAAATATTTAAAATCAAGCCCCGTGATTCCCGTTTCGTGCTCCAAAAGATTTTTCAGCTGCTTGTTGATTTTTGCGTTGCGGAAACGAGTATCAAAGACAACGCCGTTATGTGCGACTGCATTCCGCAAATCGCGCAGGGCGTAGATGACAAACGAAATAAGATTTCCCTCGCCATCAAGATTCGTGGGTAGCCCGAGCAGTTTTGAAGTCGCCACGCGGATACTTTTGTTCGCGCAAGTGAAGAATATGCCGAACTCGCCGAGCGTAAGGCTTTCAAACATCGCCCAAACGGGAATCGGCTTATCGCTGTTGAAAAAATGATTTTCGATTTCCTTTCCCTGATTGTAGTCGCGGATAAGTGCCGTATTAATCCGAACCTGCAGGTTCATCAGTTTTACGTACTCTTTTTTGTACTCGCGGCTTCCGCTTTTGTACGCTTTGTAGTTCGTGAGCGATTTTTTGAAAATCGAGGGAATATCGTACGACTGGCTGTCAGAAAGAAGCGACTCAAGAAAATAACTTTTGAGCGCGTTCTCGATGAACATGATTTTCGGATAAACCAAACTTTTAAGGTCAATGTCGAATCGGTTGATATCCATCATCGTCGGATTTGGTAAGTTTTCCCGAAACTTCTGAAAAAAGGACACTGGACATTTCGCTTAAATCTGAATCAAAATATCCGTGACAGGCAAAATGCACAATTGCATATTTTGAAAGCAAGCCATCTTTTGACATCTTTTTTAATGTTGCCTCGCTCGCTATTTTCTGAGTTTCTACTTGTGCATTTGGGAAGATGTCTTTTTTCAGTGTTTCCAGCTCAACAATTGTTCCGGGTAAATCATGCCAGTTCAGTTTTTTCTGCTCAAAATATTGTTTGGAGCCTTCATTTTTTAGAATATTCTGCAAATCTTCCACAGACAGATTTGTTTGTCTTTCAATAGCCGAAAAACCTCTGTCTTTTCCACGATTTCCGTTTCCTCGCAATGTCTGATTGTGTTCTTCCTCGGAAAGGGATTTGTCGTACCATGCGCCACCGAATAGCAAGGCATCAGTTGAACTGGATTTTACTTTATCAGCAATCATGCTTACGGAAACGGAGGGCGAGAGACTGATTGCATACTTTTTACCGAAATCGGCTGAGTCGGAATCCTCCCTCAACATATCAAACGGCAAAAACGATAAATTTCCGTCTGGAACAATAAGTAAGTCTTTTACGCCTTTAATATATGGCAAAACAGGCTGGACAAGTTTTTCATACAGTTCATTTCGCTGCTTTTCAAAAGTCACTTCGGACTTTATAGGGCGGTGCGTTATCGCATCCCTCAAAGAAGTGATCGCTGAATTGTAATCATAAGATGAATCTAGTGGAACAGCTACGATTTTCTTGTCCGTAACTACAAGACAATAGGACGAGAATTTTATTTCATCGGCACATTTTTTTGTATTTTGTTCTTTTAAAATTTCGCAGTCATCAAGAATTTCTGAATTCCACATCACATATTCAAGAATCGCGCGATTCTTGCCGCACCATTTTTTGCGGTTTTTGCGTTTACTACCTTTGGATTTTTCAATTCTTGATATGCTGGAATTCTCTGCGCAATCTTTGAATCCAATTTTTTCAATTCTTTTTTTGCATTATCAAGTTCTTTTATTGTGTTAAATAATAATTTGTTATCTCTCTCAGATTCCGTTTGAGTATAGAGACATTCAATTTGATTCTTAAATTCTGCAATTTGCTCTTGTAAAAGTATTATTGAGGCTTTGTCGCCCTCTGATAAACCATCCAATCTTATAGTCGCTTCACTTCCGATTTGTTCAAGAAATCTTCTGCCTCTTAAACTTTCTGAATACTCAAATGCTTTGTCAAAATTCCCCTGTGATATTTCAAACATAACTCCATAATAGTAAAGAGGAAGTGCATATTGAAGAATATCTAATTTATTATCTGAATTATCAAGCATTGCCTGCTCTATTTTTTCAAAAGCAACAGAAAACATTTCTGAAATTAGGCTTTGGGGAGGTGGAGTAATATAATCAAAGCCGATAGTTGAATCTAAAAAATACCATACATTTCCGAGAACATCTTCATAACTTACAAAACATGATTTGTATCCTTTAATTCCCTTTTGGTAATAGTCATATGCTTTTGAAGTATTATGTTGGGCAATATAAAAATGTCCAAGTCGCATATAAATCATAATTGTGTACGGATTTGTTATTCCTAGTTCTTTCTCACTTATCTCAAGGCATTTTAAGTATGTTGTTTCCGTATTTCCAAAATCCCCATAGTAATTATAATAAAGTGCTAAATTCAAATAATCTACAAGACATTTTGCACTTTTTTCGCCAAAAATTTTGGTATCTATTTCCACTGTTTTCTGCTGATAATAAATCGCCTTCTCTAAATCCTCATCAGCATAGACAGATGCAATATTATTATAAACTGTTGCAACAGAGGAATGATTTTCTCCATATTGTTTAATATCTATTTTTAAGGCTTCATTTAGATTTTCTAGTGCCTTTTCATTATAACCAATATCACTATAAACGCATCCTAGATTTGTGTAACAAGCACTCAAAGAATCACCTGTAGTTATACCTGAAGCAAGATAAATTTCCTTTGCTTTTTCAATATATGAAATTGCTCTGTCGTAGTCGCACAATTCTGTATATGCAGTGCCAAAATTTCTGTATGCGTCTGCAATTTTTACATTCTCAGAACCATAAAAAATCTCATAAATTTCCAGTTCTTTTTCGCAATAATTTAATGATTTATATAAGTCACCTACATTTCGATTTGCATTTGCAAGAGAAGCACAAATCTCTGCTGTCTGCAAATCTTCCGCGCCATTTTTCATAAAAAGGGCTTTTTCAAGGATTTCAATACCTTCATCAAACAATGCCATAAAGCATATATAGTGACCTTTTACATGATAACTAGCAATTTTTGTTTCGTTGTCATCTGGATTTATAGAAATAGCCTTTTCTGCATTTTCTATAGCTTCTTTATAATTTCCTAATGCACCATTAGCTTTTGCTATAAGGTTGTAACACATGGATATCTTATAATTTTGTGCATGAGAAAGATTACTTGAATTATAGATTTCTAAAGCCTTTTTTGCCATTGAAAGGGCATCGTTGTAATTACCAATTTCACAATAAAGACGAGAAAAAGAAGTGTATAAGTCACCTGTAAAAATAGAACCTAACAATTTGTTTTTTGTTAATATTTCTAAACATTTAGTATAAGAATCTTGTGCTAAAGAATACTTTGTAAGTTTATAATAGTTGTCACCCAATTCAAGATAATTCAAAGCAAGCATTGAAGGATTTTTGTTTGAATTTGATTCGAGTTCTGATAAAACAAAGTTTTGTTCCTCAATTGCTAATTGTAAATCATTTATAAAAGCAGTTGATGAATTTGAGAATAAAAAATTAGATATAAAAAGAAAAATTGTACATATAAAAAAGAATTTATATTTCATAAGTTCAAGTACCTTAAAATAACTGAAATTAAACGAGTTTTATCAACTTTAGCTTTTTTTCTGTTGTTGATTTTTCATCTATAATTTCTATATCATTATTTCCATGAGAGAAAATTATCATCAAAATTGTAAATATAAATACGATAGAGCTGGTTTTTGGTTTTTCACCAGTATAATTTGCGATGTATTCGCTTTCTTCATAAAAGCCATCAATACCTTTATGAGAACTTACATTAGGGGGTGATATTGTACTGATGTTGAAGGTTTCATTTGTATCAAGAGATACCATATCCAGCTCTTTACCATATAAGCGTTTTACTTTTCGAGAATCAGATAATACATTATCTCTTCTTACAAAATCCTTTTGAAAAATAACAGTGACGGAGAAATGACCTTGAAAACCAAGCACATCGAGAATCTCTTCAATATTGTTTTGAAATTTAATTTTTTCTGCATATATTTCATCGCTTTTCGATTGATTCATTTGGCTGGTACAGGATGTAAATCCTAAAACAATAAGCAAGACTACAACTATTACATTCAATTTATTTTTCATACAAACCTCCAACACAAAAGCCTTTTCAGATTTTTTATCTTCTACCACATTCATGCAGCCATTTTTCAGTTTCATCATATTTATTAAACCTTGGATTCCATTTTGTTCCCCAGATTGTCTGCATATCATATACATCAGGATTACTGGTCCATGGCTCTACAAATATGAGATCATTATTGTCATAAACGCCAACATACAGGTGATTAAGAGTCAGAGAATGATTTCGGATGATGATGCAGTCATCAGCCTGCTCAGGGTATATGGCATCCCAAATCAATTTGAAACTGCAGGAATAATCAATACAGTTAACCTTGCCATCACGATTTACGTCTTTTACATATTTCTGAGCAAGTTTGATTGTCACAATTATTTGATTATTTGTAGATTGACTTACGGTAAGCACATCTGCAGGTTTATCTCCCGGAGCCATCAGTAAAAGCGGAAGGAAAATAAAAAATAAACATACTGCAATTATTGCAATACATTTTGCCGTATGCTTTCGCAGAGCGTTATATGACATCCATTTTCCTGGATAAAGGCTGTCCTTAACATAGTTTTGGGATACATATTTTGAGAGACGTTGTTTGTCATAATCATTCATTTGGTTATAACAGTTTCTGTACTGTCTTCCAATTTCGCAGGAAGTACATTCATCTTTTGTACAGCGACCAAATTGAATTCTGCAGATACAAGCTGAACGTCCTGCTGCAAGTTCACGAACAGCAAGATCATTGAATGTTTCTTCCCGATGAACAAATCTCAATTCATTCTCCATATTCATACCTCCGCCTTAGTAGTTATCAGGATTAATCAAATCTTTGTTTTCGTTTTTCTTTTGATTATCCCAAAACTTACTGTTCCTGAATCCCTGCCAGAAATAAGGAT
>ODAI013410867.1_pt1 | contig 10642 bp, 7 predicted proteins | sample 1539321 | NCBI WGS metagenome assembly ODAI01 (sample SAMN02144231, study PRJEB22623) | gut metagenome | biome: sheep rumen | host: Ovis aries | place: New Zealand | reverse complement strand
GCCCCCCGCGCCCGCCGTTCCCTGCGGAGGCCCGCGGCGAAGGGGCGCCGCTGCGCCAGATCCACTTTCACGCCGTCCCGTTCCATCCGGGCCAGCACTTTGGCCAGCGGCTCTTCCATGGAGTCGTAGAAGGAAGGCAGGTTCTCGCGGAGTTTGAGCCCGAGGGGCACCAGGACGGCCGATTCCTTCAGCCGGGAAGGTTCGGGGTTGTCGTCAAACAGGGAGCCGGTGGCCGCGGCGGCCTCTTCTTCCAGCGTCACGCCCAGGTAGGTCTGCGAGAGGGCCTGCAGGTCGTGGCTGCGTTCGGGATTGATGACATAGTGCATGAGCTCAATGTCGTTCCACCTCCCTTCCAGGCCGATTCCCTCTCTCTCCAGCAGGTGCGAGATCCGCTTGAGGTCCACGCCGTATTTGTCGACGGAGGGATTCTCCAGGAGGGTTTTGGCCTGCAGCGGATCCACTGTCGTGACGCGGTTGCCGCTGGAAAGAAGCAACTTTGTCCCGGTATGCACAATGCCCACCTTGTCCGGCCGGGCAGCCGTAAACTTTTCATAGCCGACTTCTTCCGGGTCGAGCACAAAAACGGGCTCCTGCGTGCTCGACCCCCCGTTTTTGTCGGCCTCGAGCACGGAATCGGGCCGATTCGTGCTCGCGAGATACTTTTTCAGGGAGGTGAACTCGTACTGCTGGAAAAGGTTCCAGATGACGGGCTGGAACACCCCGGTGTAGCGCATATCCTGCAGCGTGACGGGAAGGTCCATGTCCGTCTTGATGGTCACGAGGGTCTTGGAGAGGGCCATGTGGGGCTGCGCCTCTGCAAACATGGCCTGCTGCTTGGGACTCAATTCCTGCAGGTGCGCGTAGATGTTTTCCAGCGAGCCGTATTTGGCGATGAGCTTGGCGGCGCCCACTTCGCCGACCCCCTTGACACCGGGCACATTGTCGGCCGTGTCGCCGCAGATGGCGAGCATGTCGATCACCTGCGCGGGTTCGGAAATGCCCCATTTGGCGCAGAGTTCCGGGATGCCCCAGATTTCCGCGTCGGTCCCGCTTTTGCCGGGCTTGTACTGGAACGCATGCGGGCCGATCAGCTGCCCGTAATCCTTATCCGGCGTGACCATGAACACGTCCAGGGTGTCCGACGCGAAGCGGGTGGCCAGCGTGCCCAGGACATCGTCGGCCTCGAAGCCGGGGACCATTACGACAGGGACGTTCATGGCCTGCACCAGCTCCGTCAGGGGCTCCAGCGCGTCAATCACAAGCTGCGGGGTCGGGGGCCGGGTGCCCTTGTATTCCGGGAAAAGCTGGTTGCGGAACGTACCGCCCGGCGGGTCGAATGCTACGGCCAGGTGGGTGGGTTTCTCCCGCTCCACCAGTTCCAGCAGGTATTTCGTAAACCCGTAGAGGATGGACATGTCGGCCCCTTTGGAGTTCACCATGGGACGCCGCAGGAAGGCGTAGTACATCTTGAACACCAGGGCATGCCCGTCTATGAGGAAAAGTCTTTGTGCCATAAGACTTCAAAGATACGAAAGTTTTCTCAAATTCGGACCGGGTCCCGTTTCAGAACCAGCGGGACAGAAGATCCTGACAGAGGGCAGGAAGGTCGGCAGGAACGGGTTCCGTGACTTGGAGCGCTTCCCGGACAATGTTTTTTTCCAAGGTGTCGCATTGACGGAAAAAGTCCTCATCGCTGAAGGGTACGCCTTGGGCGACGGATTGCAGCATGCTTTCCAGGAACAGATTCCAGCGGGGGGCGTAGTAGCGGGTAACCAGTCCGGACCAGACGCGGCTGGCGTAGTCGTTCAGGTTGGGCGCCGTGCCCCAGGTGGTGAGGATGTGCCAGGCATTGTGTCTGTAATACTCTTTCTCGGCAGGATTCAAGGCCCAGCTCTCTGCCGCCTTCAGCCAGCTCCTGAGGGAGTTGTGCGGGTCGGCGGCGGACAGGGTGGCGATGTCCTGGAGCAGTTGCTGCATCTGGCCGGAAAGCCAGGCTGCTTCGTCGTAATTGCGCGAAGTACAAGCGTTTGTAAACGCATCGCGCAGAAGGGCGAAGTGGTTTCCCAGCGCCTGGGTTCCCAGGAGGACGGCGTCGGCACGCCAGGCGGGGGTGTCGGCCGGATGGTCCAGGAGTTTTCTCCAGGCCCGCACCAGGATGGCGTTGTCGTAGGGGGTGTTGTGGATGACGGTCCAGTGCTGCCAGCCTTCGCGGCAAGGGCGTCCGCACAGGAGTGGCCCTTCTGAGAAGGAACCCCGGATGTAGACACTGTCGGCCAGCTCCTTCCAGAGTCCTTCGGGGGCATGGTGGCGTCGGCCCAGGCTCTCCAGCCAGGCGTCGTCCGGCAGGACACTGTCCCACGCACGGTCCAGGACGTATTCGTACAGCCAGCGGTTTACACCGAATCCTTCCAGCGTGCAGCCCAGGCCGTCGGCCCCGGCTTCGAGGGCTTCCGTGATGCGCTCGCTCTCTTTACGGAACGGACCGGCGAGGCGCGTGTTTCCGCCGAAGTTTCCCAGGTAGCAGAAGATGTACGGCTGCCCGTAAAACCCTTCCGTGAACTTCCATACGGGGGTGTTTTCCGTGTAATAGTCCAGGAGGGTGACTTTTCCCTTGGGGATGGCTTCCAGGTAGGCCTTCACGACCTCCGGCGTCCAGTGCTTGCGGTCGTAGTAGAAGAGCCAGCCCATCTGCAGCCACCGGGCCTCCGGGTCCACGCCGGACACGCTTTCAAAGGCTTTCTGTCCAATGTGGGCGAGGGTTTCCGGGTCCCAGGACGGGGGATCCACCTCATTGAAAAGGTCGAATCCGTAGACGTGGCCGGTCCCGTAGCGGCGGGTCTGCGCCTCAAGGAACTGCCGCTGAATCAGGGCATACAGGCTGTCTTCCGGGGACAGGAAGTGGGGAAGATTCTCCGGCGGGAAGCCGCCCCAAGCCTTGATGTCGGTGATGTGTGCGTCCGGGTACAACTGCTTTAACTCAGCGGGAACATGCCCGGCGAAGGCGGGAAGGACCGGGGTCATGCCCAGTTCCCGCTCCCGCTGCAGGATTTGCTTCTGCAGAACCTCCTGGCCGTCTATCCAGCCTTGGGGCAGGGGACCGTCCACTCCGTCGATGTTGCACATCCGGTGCCACGGCAGGTGGGCGGGGCCGGTGAACCAGGCCCGGATCCGGTCGTCGGAAAGGCCGTGCTGCCGCCAGACTTCCTGCCAGGAACTTTCCTGTCCGGTGATGGCGAGGGGCAGGTTCACCCCCTGGAGGGCCATCCAGTCGATCAGGCGTTCCCACTGCTGCCATTTCCACCAGGGGAGCGTATAGCCGAAGGTGCAGTAATTCAGGAAAAAGCGCTTTCCTACGAGGGCTTTTCCCCGGATGGGCTCCGGGAGCACCGGCTGCGGCGAGGGGAGAAGGATGTGGTCGTCTGCGTACCAGGAGATGTCGGCGCCGCAGGATTCACGGAGGTATCGGCCCAGACCGGCGGTAAGGGCGCTGGGCGTACTGCCTTCGATGAGGAGGGTTCTGCCTTTGCTGCGGAGGGTATAGCATTCCGCCGTGTCGCGGGTTTGCCGGAACTGGATGCGGTAGGAGGGAGCTACGCGGCGGGCCAGCTCACGGGCGGCTTTTTCGGCCGGCGTGGAGCAGGAAACCAGAAGCACCGCCGCCAGCAGGGGCAGGAGGGGAGGACGGGACATGGGCGCTCAGAGTTTGATGAAAAGGCCGCGTCGCTGCAGCGGGCGTACGCTGAGCCACACCAGCAGCACGCAGAAGACGGCATACGCAAGCGACAGCCAGACGGAGGTGGATGCATAGGTCTGGGCAAACCAGCGGTGCGCGCCCGAACCGTCCAGGATCCAGGCCACCACATGCCCCATCACATAGCAGAAGATGGCATTGGTGCCGAACGCCATGAAAAAGCCGGTATGTTTCCAAATGTGCTTTTCGTCCGTGAGGTAGTACAGGATGCACAGAAGGAGTGTTCCTATCCCGCAAAGCACCAGCACGAAGGATGGCGACCAGACTTTCTTGTTCAGCGGCAGCCAAAGGCTTACGAGAAGGCCGATTCCCAGCAGCGCCGCCCCGGTGAGAAGGGTTTTGCGCGCGTTTTTATCGGCGAGCAATTTTCCCACAAGGAAGCCGATGAGCGTATGTGCAATGCAGGGCAGGGTGCTCAGAATCCCTTCCGGGTCCACGCCGTTGTCCAAGTAAAGGTGCGCTTCGGGAAGGAGGAAGCGGTCGGCCCGGGAGAGGATGTTGTCGGCACTGTAGGCGTAGCCGTTTCCCAGCAGGAGGATTCCCGCGTACAGCGCCAGAATGAAGGCCGACACCCACGGCAGCGCCTTGTGCGGCAGCGTGCATACCATCACAGCTCCGATGCCGAAGCACAGGCCGAATCGCTGCAGCACGCCGGTCCACCGGAGTTCCGTCAAGGATGCAGAGTGACTCCACACCATACCACCTATCCAGTTGAGCAAAAGGCCGATACCCACTAGCAGAAGCGCCCTTTTCAGCACTTTCCAGGAGAGCCGATAGCCGCTTTTCCGAAAAGAAAAGTACATGGACACGCCCATGACGAAAAGGAAAAGGGGAAACACCAGGTCGGCGAGGGTGAGGCCGTTCCAGGCGGCATGCCGGAGCGGCGGCCATACGCAGGCCCAACTGCCGGGGTTGTTCACCAGCACCCTCAGGGCCACCGCAGCGCCCCGGAGGATATCGATCGATTGGATACGCTTCATTCTTTTTCTATTTACACAACAGTGCACCACACCAAAGTTACTATATTTTTTCAATATTTCGCCAAAAATACTTACTTTTGCGAAATACCACAGTAGAACACAGTATGGATAAAAAGAAGTATCTCGCTCCGGAAAGCCGTAAGGTGCTGATAATCACTGAATCGGCACTTCTTTCCGGCAGCCCTACCGGAGAAACCTATGAGGACTCCGGAAACTACGGAGGCTTTATGGCTCCCAGTTCGGATATGTTTGACGGAATAATATAATAAGGAATGAAGAAGTTCTGTTTGCTGTTTTTGCTTTTGGGCTCCCTTTCCTGTACGGAAAAGCTGCCCCAGGATTCGACAGGGGAACTGCTTCCCCTTGTTTTCCGTGCTTCTCACGAAAACGAAGTTACAAAGACTTCCCTCGGATCAGACAGGAGCATCCGCTGGAGCACATCGGACCAGGTGACCCTATTCTCCGGAACTGGTGTGTCCGGCAGTTCCTTCCAAGTGTCATCTACAGAAGATGATGGACGTATCGCCACGTTCACGGGGCTCACGACAGCCAGTTCCAACGGTTATTACTATGCCGTATTTCCGGCGCAGTCTGCCGCGCGCCTGGTTACCACGGGGGGTACCCTGCAGGCAGCTCTGCCCACGGTGCAGACTGGCGTGGAAAACAGTTTCGCCGCCGGTGCCAACCTCTCAGTGGCGCGGGTGAACAGCGAAGCCTCGGAGGACAACCAAATCCTCCATTTCAGGAATGCAGGGGCGCTGCTGTCATTCCTGGTTCCCGGCAACTACATTACCCGCGTGCGCATCGAGAGCCGGGACGGCTCCGTGGCCATGACCGGCCCTGCCAACATCGATTACAATGACGGGGCACCCGTTGTTTCTGCGACGACGTCCTCCAAGAACTATGTGGAGGTGAATGTTCCTTCCGGCAGTATCGGCAAGCGGTTTTATGCCGTGGTGTATCCCGGAAATTACAGCCAGGGGTTCCATGTCACTTTCTATACTTCTTCCAATTGGTTCAATCGTTATTCCAGCACGCTGGCGCTCAACCTTTCCAGAAACAGCCTTGTTTCGCTTATCGAAAAGAACTGGGGCGTGAACGACGACCGTGCCAGCAAGACCGAGAGCGGGACGGAACTCATCGCGCCTACCATCTCTACCGGCGGCGCCGTGTCGGCTACATCGGCTTCCATCACGTTCTCCTGCGCTTCCGGGAAACGGGATACCTATAAGTTCTATCTGCGGGATGCGGCTTCCATGGGAAGCGGATCGCAAGTAGGTTCGCTGAGTACGGGTTCCGGCCAGTATGGCGCATATTCGTACACCTTCACCGGCCTCACCACGGGCGCTTCGTACGATCTGGGCGTAAGTGCCGCGTGCACAGGGGAGAGCGGTTTTGGCGATTCTCCCATTACCTGGCTGGAGGACGTTACCATCAATGCGGCTGTCAGCGGCATGACAGTGACCGTGGACAGCGCAGCGGAAACGTATTACAATTTCGTGGTGAATTATACGCTGGAAGGGCTGTCGTCCACCGGTGTAGAACATGGTCTCATCTTCAGCTACACTTCTTCCACACCCACCTGCGGTCTGGTTGGAGCAGCTGGTAAACTGCCGGGTCCCGCGCTTACTTCTACCGGAACAGTTTCCCTTTCCCAGTGTGTCCCGAATGCGGTCCTGCGCCCGGGAGAAACGTGCTATGTGCGGGCCTACTGCTTTGACACTGTGGCTGGGAATTATGTCTACTCTCCGGTGCAGCACCTAACGCTGAAGACGCAGCCCGAGGGCCTGTCCATCACCAAAACAGCCCAGGCATCACCGTCCACAGCCATCGGTGTGTATCGTTTCACGGCCGGCGGAAGTTATAGCGGCTAGTATGATGTGGCCGATTGTTCCTCGGCTTCTCCCATACGCCTGGGCGTGAACAATGCGCCGATGGGAACCACTTCCGCCCTGTCCATGGATTCGCAGCGCACTTCCAGCGGGGCACTTGTCCTTGTCAATGGCCAGATTTTTGGTTCACAAGGCAATATCGGCCTCGCGTATACGGGCGGCGCTTTGCGGTATAACAATTCCTCTGATGACGGGATTGCCGCCTGCCGCATGTATGGGAATACTTACTCTGATTCTCAGCCAGTTACACGCGCTATCCTTGGCGTAGATGGAAGCGGTGTGCCGGGAGCTTATTGGTGTTCGCTTGTGGGGGGATCGGCCTACTTTTTTGACCGTCCCATTCCCTCAGGTACGGCGGTTTATCCGCAGGTAAGTGCTTCATCCGGCCCTGGGCCCAAGCAGTCCTGGAGCCCTGCAGAGGCGCTCTCCACCGGGCCGATGCTGCTTTATGACAGCAAGGTTTGCGTGTCGGAGGATAAGTTGAGGATGGGTGTATACTATACCAATTATGAACTGTGGGAAACCACTGCTGGCAATATCTACGGGTCTTCCCGCCAACGTACGGCAATCGGCTATGACGGTTCGGGCAAGGTGTATCTGGTTGTAGTAACTTCCAATGTTACCTTGACCCAACTGGCCCGCATCATGAAGGGCCTGGGGTGCACTTATGCCATGAATCTGGACGGCGGCGGTTCCTCGCAGATGCAGGTTTCCGGCTCGGGTGAACTCACCGGCAACGCGAGGGATGTGAAATCCACCGTCGGTTTTTTTGCAAAATAATTGAGGATAAGGGTAGTAATTTAGAAAATAATTACTACCTTTGTCCATTGTAGATACCACAGCACACCACAGTTAAGTTGAAATAATATCTTAAACTAATTTAAATATACTATCTATGGAAAAAAACCTTTATGTGACTCCTGTCTGCGAGGTTGAAGATCTGCGGATGGAATCAACAATTCTGGTCGGATCCGTTGAAGAAACGGATTTGTTTGAAGGCGGCTCTTGGGAAGTAGTTTAAAAAACTGAATGGCAATGAAAAAGAGTTTATTTTTTGCAGTCATGGCAGTCGCTGTACTCGCCAGCTGCGTTAGGGAAACTGTGGAAACTGAGAAATCTATTTTCGGGGAAAAGTTTTCGATTGTTGCTAGCATTCAGGACGAAATAACCAAAGGCAGTCTGGATGCTTCTGGTAAATTTACTTGGACTTCAGGCGACAAGATTGGTATGTTGGTTGACGGAGCTGTTGCCGCACTCACTGCTTCTGAGATAAATGGAGGCGACGCTACGTTTACTTCCGAAGCCCCCGCCACGTCCTGGGGAACAGCTGCTTTCTATCCTTGGAATGCGTCTACGACAATTGCGGGTGGTAAAGTTACCTTCAAGCTCCCTTCGACTTATGCTTGGAAAGAAGGCGAAGTTTTTACTCCCATGATTGCTGACCTCAGTGGAAAAACCAATCCTACGAAGGTTAACTTCAAGTTGGCTGGTGCTGGTGTTCGCGTTACGCTGAAGAATGTTCCTGCATATGCCAACCTTGTTGCACTCACTGTGGATGGAAAAAACATCAAAGGTAATCTGGAAATGAATATTGCAGATGCCGGGACCGATGGTATTAAAGCCACGGCCGGGGCCAATAGTACGGTCTATCTGGCTTTTGCCCAATCGACGGTTGCGCGGGATATGGTGTTTACTTTCCCGGTTCCTATCATTGAATCAGCTTCGGATATTACAGTAGCCTTATATACGGGCAGCGCAGAAGCAACCAAGATGACGATTTTCACAAAGAAAGGTCATATTCCTGCACTTGGTCGAGGCCAGATTGTCAAAACTCCGGAACTCACAGTCACAGGCGCCCCTGAGATTACCCGTGTGTTCGGTAAATATGCCACTGGTGCTTCAACCCCGTGGACTTCAAGTCTGGGTATTGCTGAGAAAACGGATAGAAGTGTTGCCGTTGATGAAAACTATATCTACATCGCTGAAACGAACACCTCCCGTAATATTTGGATGCTCAACAAGAGTGATGGCAGTGTGGCCGGAAAGGTGAAGACAGATGGTGTAACCGGAGTCGGGACTTTCTATTTTGCTTGCCCGAGAGTCCTCAGAATGGGTGACGGAACGGTATTGGCCGTAACGAACATGCAAATGGATACATATGGTAATTTGCACTTGTATGTTTGGGAAAACGGTGTGGACAAAGATCCTACTGACATCAATCTGAAGTTTGATGGTGCCAATATGAGAATTGGTGAAAGTTGGTCCTTCTGGCAGAAACCAGGAGATCCCTCCAAGACAATCTTGTATTTTGATTCATCCACTGCTGATGGTGTAAGAATTTGGAAATTTGGCAATTGGACTAAAGGAAATATTGGCACAAGCGGCTCTGAAAATTGGGTGCATGCACGTAGAGCCCTGGATGGAGGCGATACAAATCTTGCCACCTTCTGGGTATATCCAGATAATAAAAACAGCGGTATTTGGACCAATCGAACCAACGATAATGTTAATAAACCTCATTATGCAACTGCAACGAATGATGTTTGGGGTAATAGTATCGGTGCGGCGGACGCTGTGACGAATACTGATATTACAAGCGGGTGGTTTGCCGGAGTCAAGGGTTTCCAGTTCATTGAATATAAGGGAAATCGTTATATTGCCTATATTAAACGGGCATGGAGTGATTCGGCAGGAGGCTCGATTTACCGATTAATGATTATTTGTGGTGGTGCTTCGGATTCATGGGAAGCAATCATTAACAATAGAGGAAGCAACCTCATCTACCATGCCTCTCTTGCTGCAAATGAGGTTGGAGAAGGTATTGTTACCGGACACTTGATGCATCCGACACATACCGGTTTTGATATCAATGCCTTTACTACTGATTCGGAAGCCAGCATTGCAGTTGATATTCAGTGCTCGAGCTTATGTCTCTTCAAGATTCAGTAAAATCGGTTATACATGCTGAAGGGTGGCCCGCGTGGCCACCCTTTTTGCATTTACTTTGTCAAAATAATAAAAAATCCTTATCTTTGCCTTTGATGGGAGCCGTGAGGGATACAGGGTTTGATTTCTAGCCCCCTTGTTACGGGGACCCTGTTCAGTATCCGTAGCCTCCGCTTCTGGAAGCGGAGAGCGTTATCGGCAGGCAACAGTACTTCCAGAGTTGCCCTCGCAGGATAACGCGCCTGGTCCTGAGCCCCCAGAAGGGTAACGTAACTCGACCTCAGAAACGCTGGGGCCGTACAGTTTGTTTTAACCCTTCATTATTATGACCTCACCCCGCATTTATGGGTATGAGCATCGCCAGGAATGGCCCTCCTACCTCCATGACCCTGGGACCTGGTATGGTTCGGAAGAAGCCAAAGGCCGGTACGCCAACATCCTTTTGGATTACTGGTTTAAACGAGCATTCGGCAATGAAAACAGGAAACGCCTGCTGCAGCTTCTTTTACAGGAACTGATCCCTGAGAGGACTATCAACGAACTCCGCTACGCACCGCAGGAGTACGTCAACCTTTTCCCCGGAAAGAAAGATATCCGTGTGGACATAGAATGCACGGATGACGAGAACAACCGGTTTATCGTAGAACTCCAAGTTGCACCCCAGAACTGGATCTTTGAGCGGGCCCTGTATTACTCTTCATTTGCTTTGATACAGCAGATGGAAAAAGGGGTGGATGAGTATAAGTTTCCGCCGGTTTACTTCATCGGCATCCTTGATTTCTGTGTACACCAGAAGGAACAGGATCGGGTGCTTTTCCGTTATCAGCTCCGTGACATGGAAACGGGCGACCTTATGACCGACAGGATTCAGTTCATCTTTCTGGAACTGCCTAACTGTACCAAGGCGTTGACTCCGGAAGCTTCTGTCCTGGATAATTTCTGTTATTCACTGCACAACATGCAGTTCCTGCCCAACCGCCCGCTGGAGCTAAGGCAGGAAATCTTTGAACTCTTGTTTGAGTCGGCGGATATTGCTAAATTTACACCCGATGAAAGAATTAAATATGACCACG
>ODAI012841123.1_pt1 | contig 10642 bp, 7 predicted proteins | sample 1539321 | NCBI WGS metagenome assembly ODAI01 (sample SAMN02144231, study PRJEB22623) | gut metagenome | biome: sheep rumen | host: Ovis aries | place: New Zealand | reverse complement strand
AGGCATAGATGTCCATCCATTGGGCGTACTTGAGCGGGAGCTCGAAATCGTTGAAGAGAATGCTCAGTTCTCCCTCCTGTTTTTTTTGAGCAGAAATTGATACTTGGTCATAGAAATAATAGATTAAAAATGAAAAGGCTCACTGTTGTTGTCAGTGAGCCTTGGTAGGAATCAGATTGATTATACGCTGCAAGATAAATCTCATTGATCGTCCATCGGCTAAGAAAAAAATCGCCCTTTCGAGCGATTTTTTCCGGTTATTAACAGAGTGCCACTCTGCCAATTGATGGTATGTCCAAGGACACTTGTTGTCCTAAGGCTTTAAATAGTTTACAAATAGATGCCAGCGTAAGATTTTTTCCGTTCTCCAGACGGGAAATCTGCGCCTTTTGGACACCTACCATCTCACCTAATTGTTCCTGGGACAACGATTTGGCTTGACGAGCCTTGCGGATAGCCTCTCCTACAAGCATTAGTTCTACTTGCTCATCATACTCATTGCGCGCCGGGGTTCCTTTCGCTCCGACGTGCTTATCGACCATTTGTTCTTGCGTGTAAAATTCCATATTATATCCTCCTTTTATGGTGCAAAGATACGAAAAAGTTTCCATATACCGAAACTTTTTGGCTAAAAAATGATTTTTTTCTGCATTTTTAATAGGATATACATAAAAGGCTCACTGTTGTTGTCAGTGAGCCTTGGTAGGAATCAGATTGATTATACGTTGCAAGATAAATCTCTTTGATCGCACCATCGGCTAAGAAAAAAATCGCCCTTTCGAGCGATTTTTTCTGCATCGTGCATAACGCACGGTTACTGACCTGTAACGATATCATTTTTCTCTGAAGAATTTCCTCCATTGAGAAGGCTCGCACAGATAATAGTCATCGGCGTAAGAGCCTCTGCGTACTCCACTACCGGCTTGTTATACATTTTCTTCTTCATCATATTCGTTTGTTGTTTTTAGTTTCTACTATTTTACCAACCTTCCGGTAGCGTCGTACATCTTCTCACCACGGATGATGAACATCTCGCCGTTGATCAGCACTTTCACCGGTTTCTCATTAGCCGCAGCATCCTCCAGTCCGGTTGCTATTTGCGGAGCTTTACCACCTATCGCTATGCGGCGACGCCCCGGAGTAGGAGCAGGAGCTGCGTAATGCATATTACCATAACCCTCTACATGTGTCATGTCGATGTACGCACGGTATGCAGGTAGGATACAGTTATTAGCATCTACGTGGATATACTGATTGCCACTGATAATGTACTTATCCCACAGCGGAGATGAAGATCCATCAGTTACAGTGCTCAGTTCTGTATAAGTTCCATAAAGACCCTTGTAATTTCCTGCTGTTACAGGTTCTTTCTCTTCTTCCGTATAGAATACTCCTATTGAGCTACCGGTAGCTTGGAATACATAAGGTCTGTCTGCCACCATGACGCCATTCATCACTTCATCCAGGAATATCTTGTGGGATGCTTCTTCATAGTATGCAATTTCGTAGATAGAAGCACCTGTCATTACACCTGCAGTCGGCAAGCAGATTGTCAGATAATTACCTGCTGATACATTGCGGGTGTAATCCGGCTTGGCATTGAAGACAATCTTCTCAATACGCAGTACTTTACCATCTTTCTCTTTGATAGTAACGTCGCCGGCAGGAACAAACATCTTCTTTGTAGGCATATTGTCTTTACCAGACGAGATTCCTGTTTCGTCAGCCCAGTCGTTAATCTGGAGTTTGACTACATCGTCACCGCTTGTACCACGATAAGTTACAGCTACTTTACCCGGAACGGTTGTATGGAACTTAATCGCGTAGCCTTGGAATACTCCATTATCTTGGTTTGGACGTGCTGGATATTCACCGTTGGAAACCAACATATCCGAGCGGAAATGTTCATTATTAGGCATTGTGCTTGACGTATTTGCCATAATGATGTCCGTTGTCTTATCGGTACCTGTTAACTGAATATTGGCAACACCACTCCATGCTGCTGCATTGGAAGTCTTGTTCCAATCCCATGTACGCGATCCGGTTACATCTGCCTGCTCTACCGCGATCCACTTGCTTACAGTCAGTATCTCGGATACGCTTCCGCAGTCACCGGTTACGGTTACTTGGTAGTACTGTGTCTCCTCTGTGATTGTCAAACCTCCTAATTCGTTGGTTTCAGACAATTTCGCACCGATAGTTTCTTCGTTTACAATGTCATATGCGTACCATGCGTAGGTCAACGAACCCGAACCGGTTGCCGTTACAGACAGTTTCTGCGTAGTTGCACCGAGCTCACCCTTCACATTAACTGTACCGGTGATCTCCGTTGCAGCTTTCTGACTTACGGTTGCGGTTTCAGACTTCGCGCTACTTGGCTTATAAGAACCTTCCGTGTTGGTAACTACTACATAGTAGTCGCCCAGAGCAGTCGGAACGAACTCATTACTATTGGTACCAACAGCCACGTCGTCGCCTTCCTCTACTACCTTGTACCACTGATAGCTCAACGTACCTGCATCTACGCTTGCCGTTACAGACAGGGCGTTGGTGTTCGATGCTGCATCGCAGACTGCCAAAGCAGCCGGTTGAGCACTAATAGCCGGAGCCTCCGATACGCGGTCGAGATAGAGGTTAATTTCAAGGATGTTAATACTATTATCGCTGTGGATGTAATAGGTTTTACCTCCTGCAAGAGCTTCGCTTGTCGCTTTTTGTCCATCCGTCTTGCTTGCGCTCTCTACTGAGAACAATGCATCGGCATAAGCAGTGTTATTGGCTGCACCGACGTAAGCATGGCGGGTAGCATCAGAGTTACTTGCTTGAGCAATTTCGAATTGAGCCTCATATTTCGAAGGAATAGTTACTGCTATATTTCTGTTGGCATTCGAGCTACCGTTTGTATTTATCGCGTGCGTGTAGCCGGAAACAGAAGTATACTCGATATATTTAAACTTATCTTCATTGTCCGAGTTCTTTACCCAATTAAATCCTTCAGTTGCCAAAGCGGCAGGAACAGTTCTCAATGCCACATCCGTGGCACCATCGAAGATAACTACTTTGTCCTTCGTGCTTACGGTGAAGTTGATGGTGTAAGTCTTCTTGTTCGCTTCCAAACCATCCTCTGCGGTTACAACGATCGTCGTTGCGCCCGGCAGAGTTGCAGCATTGGTCTTGACAGCCGTTGCGCCTGCATGATTCAGCGTGTAGCTTACTGCCGGCAGATCACCTATTACGGTGCCCTTTGCCAACTCTACGTTATAAGTCAGCTCTGCCGGATCAAATGCCGGACTCAGACTGTAGCTCTCTACGCTCAATGCGCTCAGGGTGGCATCGTGCGAGGCCTCAGCCTTGCTAACGGTAATTGTATAAACACTTTCGTCACCGTCTTTGTCTGTCAGTGTGACAGTGTTTGCTACGCCAAACTCCCAAGCGTTAGCTGCTGCAGGAGTATGAGCTGCAGTCCATGCATCATTATTGGATACCCAATCATATGCGATAGCTTCTAATTGCGTCTGAGTAGTAGAAGCAGGAACCTCTATCGAGATGACATTTGCCACAGGAGTTCCCTCAACGCCATTTACCGTTACTTTCTTCAGCACCGGATTCATCGGACGGTAAACCTTCAAGCCATTGACCCAAGTATTCTGATTATTCGAACGTTTCAAACCGATAGAGGTCTGATTAGCATTAATGCCAGTCAAAGGAATAATGTTCTCACCGGTAGTATAATCCTCTAATGCAATCGATTTCCATACAGAACCGCTGATATCTCCGACACCGGTTGTAATCTCCAGAGCTTTGGTGCCACCATCAAGATCTGCCTTTTGGTGTACATCTACAACCAATACATCCGTTTCTTCGAAGGTGTATCCGCTGGCAAGCGTTACATAGATTTTTTTGCCGCTGCCGAGCTTCTTGTCTGCGTCCAAATCAACCGAAGCATCACCTTGATACAAACCGGAAATGGTCTTATTTGTTCCGCCGGTAGTTACTACGCCGATAATCTCTACTCCATCCTTCGCGCCTTTCTTGAAATTGATGGTATAGAGTTGTGTGCCCTCTGCACCATCGCTTATGGTGAAGGTGGCAGCGCCCGGCAGAGAAGTAACAGTCATTACTGCGCCTTCTACGATACTTGAACCTGCCTCTTTCAGCGTAGCAGCAACGGTGATGTTCTCATACGAACTTGCGTACGGGAGTTCAACCGTATAGGTATATGTACCTTCTACGTAACCTACGTTCTGCGCTGCACCTGCGCCAATCGTATAAGTCAGAGCGGTCAGGCTGAACGGTGACGGCTTGAGCACATACTTAGCTACCAGTGTCACGTTCTTTGTCGGAACATATGCCGCTGCGTTAATCTTCGTATCGCCGTCATACCAACCGTCAAACAGATAATTCTCTGCATCAGCCGGAGTAGCGTCACCAATTGACAACGGAGTGCCGGTATAAATATCGCTCTTGCCATCATTGGCAAAAATTCCGCCGTCTGCATCGTATGTCACTCTGTATGGCAGAACTACTGTCTCAAACTCAGGATCGTCACCTATCATAATTTGCTTGAAGACTATAGTATTTGCGTCTGCCGTCTTAATGCTGATATAAGCATCGGCTGCTGCGGTATAGGTATAAACTTTATCAGTAATCGACATGGCTGCATATTCGCCACCATTGATAGCTACTTGAGGAAGAGTGGATTTGATCTCACCAAACTTAACCTTCACCGTCTTGCTTGCAGCCAAACGGAAATCAAGCATCTTGCCGCTCTTCTTTACCTTCAAACCGAGGTAAGCATTATTACGGGCGTCCTTGCTTGGATCGTCATCCAGCGAGTCAAGCTCCAGATTTCCGTTCTCCCATGCGAGGTTGCTTGCAAAATTATTGGTGCCAAGCTGACTGATCAGAGCACTTGTTTTGGTCGTAGCGGTCTTGCCGGCTCCGTTCGTCAATACCCATTGCTCGATATTGGTAGAAACAGCATATTTGTTTGTCCACTTGCCGTAAACATTCTTGTCTGCGGTAATAACCTCAGCAGCAATGTCAGAAATCAAATGACCATCTGCCAAATCAGCATCGCTGTACCAACCTACGAATGTTGCCAAGTTCTTGCTCTGCTTTGCTGCATACTCAGCCGGGTTACCATTGATAGCAACTATTTCCTCGCCGAGTTTCATTGCACCGTCATAGTAAGTAACTTTGGCTGCGCTTACTTTGGCTGCCTTTACGGTATAAGTGATAGTCCCGATTGTACCTTGTGCCTGCCATTTGCCGGAAACCTCAGATGCGGTAACGGTAATCGTGTCATTCTTCACTTTATAAGAATCATCCTCATAAGTAATGGTCGTCTTTCTCGCAAACTTAACTGTCGGTCCCACTGGATACTCGGTTGCCAAATCCAACAGGTAATCTTCACCTGTCTTCAAAGTAGCCAGATCTGCTGCCGAGATAGCCGTACCGTTGATCTTAACAGCTGTTAAGTCATATACCGTTGATTTTACTTCTTTCTGTGCCGGACGAATAACCTTGATGGCTGCTATACTAGAAGTAGCACCTTCCCCACGTATAAGATACATAGTAGACACATTAATACCTGCCGGAATAATAGCATACCCATCGTCATATGAACTATTGCTTGAACCTGTAGCAACTAAAGCAACATCTCCAGACATCGGTTTTGTAGCATCATCTGAGGGCGTAGTTCCATCGTAACGTTGTTTAGTTGTAGAGAACATCCATTTCTTATAACCACCAACGTAAATAGTATCTCCCTCCTGGAATTTCTCTGTTCCGGAAAGTGTTAGTTCAGCATACAATGCATTACCTCCACTCTTAACTGCTTTTTTCCCCGAAGCGACTTGTAATTCTGCTGGAACTTCATTACTACCCTTATTGTAAGTTTCATTTCCCCAAGACTTAGATCCATCGTCTGTCTTCCACTCGATTGTACCTCCGGTTACAGACTCGGCACTATTCATTGTTGGACTTCCCGAATAAGAAGACTGCCAATAATAGATAACCTTCGGAGTTGCTTTCCATTGGGCAACAAACTCAACGGCTGCATCGTCCATAGTATATTCTGCACCTGCTGCGTATTTGGTAGAGCCGGCTTTCCATCCGTCAAATGCTTTGCCACTCGGAGCAACCATCTCGCCCTGTCCCGGCAAATTGAACTTAGCACCTTCTACTGACTCAAAACCAGAAGGAGCCGTTCCACTACCTGCACCAAAGGTGAATGTTACAGCATAAGTTTGTGCCCATTGAGCGGTAAAGGTTGTAGCTCCGGAAAGTGTTACGACAGACCCGTTCGCAATAAGGGTATTAGCATCTACACTCGCGCCACCAACCTCTGTAGCCACATTTGCTTTCCAACCGGTATTCTTCCAACCATCCACACCGGTTATCTCTGCCAAAGTCACAGAAGCTGCATTTGCCGCTGCCGGTGCATCGCCATGACCTCCATTGGCATAAGTTACATCATAAGTGGTAGCCGGTGCCGCAGCAACGGTAATAGCAAAACCCGTCGTATTACGAGACGTACAAGTACTATTTGCTGCCTCGCACCAATAAGTTCCTTCGTCTGCTAAAGCCGCTGTTTTGGTAAATGTTGCGCCGGAAGTCGATGCTGCCTGTACAGGAGTAGTTACTTTTGCCGCATCCCAACTAGCGCCTTTATACCATGTATAGGTAGTACTTGCATTTGTTCCGCTTGCACATGTAGCCGTCAGTTTAATCTCATCTCCAACGGTAAATGCCGTCTTACTACCCTCACTACTAATCGTCGGTGCCGCCGGCGCAGAACAAGAAGAGGCTGGAGCTAAAGAAGAAACGGTTACCTTTATTCGCTGTATATAATGACTCTGTCCAGAAGAAGATTTCTTGTATAATCTAACACAACGAATGCTATCAGAAGATGTTATAGATGCTCCTGATACAAATGCAGGAATAAAACCTCCATTGGAACTCGTTTGATATGCTGTCCCTACATTCGGAATGTCATATTGTGTCTCTGTTCCGGGAGTGGTTGACTTTGCGTCTAAAGCGATTAATTGAGAACCTGCATAGCACATATACACACCTTTTTTATTTGACATAGTACTTGAGTGAGATACGTACATGCTATCAATTTTTTTAATCGTATATCCAGCTGGCACGCGGATATCTATAAAATCTCCTCCATTCGAACTATAATTGTTGTTTATATAGATACCTGTTAAAGAATTTGATCCACTTGTTTTGTCAACAGACGAGTATGCATTCCCCTTTGATATTGGAGAAAAAGTAACAACATCGGATGTCGAACCAATTGTTGGTGTAAGAGCTCCTGTCCCAGTAACCCGCCAATCAGCAACAACAGAGTAATCCGTTCCCCACACATTTCCGACACCCAGAACGAGGGTGAGAAGCATAGCGCAAAGGTAGCGCAAAGGTAGCGCAAGGGTAGCGCGTTTAGTTTGCGAATTACCCCCCCCTGTATTTTGGGGCATCTTCGCTGCCAAATTTAGAAAATTGGTTTTCATAAGCATTAGATTTTTAATTAATATTTTGATTATTTGATTTATTTGCTAACTTGATTATTCAACAGGTCGCCACATTGGCACAACTTGCATCCCTTTTTGCTGAAGTTCCAATTGGCGGAAACCACACCGACGATAGAATGACACAGCCTCATATTTCTCTGAAGGGGCTATTAGACTTAACGCTGATACAGTTACTATCTTATAGCCACTTTATCTTTGCCATGTAGCCACCTCCTGCATAAACTCCGAATGATCCATCATGCCAGTACCCGCTGCATATTCTTGTTCCGCTTTATCGGCAAAACCTATAATCTCCTGTTCCGTAAAATTGCAAGGTGCGCCATCTGCACGCAGAGAGATAATGTATCTTAACACATTCATCATTTTCTTCTCGTCCTTTATCATCGGTCCCATTGCTGTAAGGAAACGACTACTTGCTATTGCTTGTTCTGCACTCATAATATTTTTAGCTAAACAAAAAGATTAGATAATAACCCTTATTTTTTTAGTTAATATTTGTGTTGATTTATAATTTCATTTTTACACTGTTAAATACAATTCATCGGTTATTTTAAGGAGATATTCAACAGCCTCTAACAACGGGGCAAGGTCGTTCTTAATAACTGAAAATACGTACTCCTCATTTATATCAAAATATCCGTGAGCAATATGATTACGCATTCCCATAATATCTCTCCAAGGTATCTCTGGACGTTGATTCAGGAAGTCCATTCCTAAACGCTTTTCTACTTTTTTTACTTCTTCACCGATTACCTCCACCATCATTGCGTTGCCCGCCAACCTCTGCATTCCCAGAGGAGAAGTCAACCACTCTTCAGGACTAGTAACATCCTCATTCCACTCCTGCAACATGAGAATTGATTTCTGCACATTCAGAAGTGTTTCATGAGCGAGTCGCACATTTTCAGAATATTCTAACACCATCTCTTTTAACCTCATTTAGGAAGAACGGGGTAAGATTACGATGTTTTAAAATCATATCTACATGTCTTCCGGTTAATTGTTCCAAATAATCATGAGCACCACCTACACCACGCAACGTTGCGGGCATTTCGACAAACACATCTACATCGCTATCCTCGTTGTGCTCGCCACGAGCCACAGAACCAAACAGTTGCATAGAAGTCATACCGAAACGCTCACGCAAAATCGGGGCGTGCTGTCTCAGTGTCTCTATGTATTCCGCTGTCGTCTTCATTGTGTTTGCATTTTATCACGGCGCAAAGATACGAATTATTTTGCATATATGCAAATAAATATAAAAAAATCGGCAATTTTTACCACTAAAACTGCCGATTTTTACACCTTGATCACTCTCTATTGATTCATGAGTGATAGCCGTTAGGGTTCTTCTTCTGCCAGTTCCAGGAGTCGCGGCACATCTCTTCCAGCCCGTATTGGGCTTTCCAACCCAACTCCTTAGCCGCCTTGGCGGGGTCGCAGTAACAGGTTGCTATGTCGCCCGCGCGGCGGTCCTTGATCTCGTACGGAACATCCACGCCGTTGACCTTCACAAAGGTCTTGACGACATCGAGCACCGAGTAGCCGTGGCCCGTACCGATATTATAGATCGCCAGACCCTGGTTGCGGTCAATCGCCTGCAGCGCTGCCACATGCGCCGTTGCCAGATCCACTACGTGGATATAGTCGCGCACACCGGTGCCGTCCGGCGTGGGATAGTCGTTGCCGAAGACGTTCAGTTTCTTGCGGCGGCCTATTGCCACCTGGGTGATATAGGGCATCAGGTTATTGGGAATGCCGTTGGGGTTCTCGCCGATGCGTCCGGACGGGTGCGCACCGATCGGGTTGAAGTACCTCAGCAGCACTACGTTCCACTCCGGATCGGCTTTCTGCAGGTCCATCATCACCTGCTCCAGCATCGACTTCGTCTGACCGTAAGGATTGGTGCAATGCCCTTTCGGACACTCCTCGGTGATCGGGATGATCGCCGGGTCGCCATAGACTGTCGCGGAGGAGGAGAAGATGATGTTCTTGCAGTTATGCTTGCGCATCACATCGAGCAGCACGAACGTACCGTTCATGTTGTTCTCGTAGTACTCCAGCGGTTTGGCGACCGACTCGCCCACGGCTTTCAGCCCCGCAAAATGGATGCAGGCATCAAAGCCATTTACGATTTGCTCATTTTGACGGAATACTTCCTCCAGCGCCTCGCGGTCGCGGATATCCGCCTTCACGAACGGTATCTCATCTACGCCGATGATCTCGGCGACACGTTTCAGCGCCTCGGGGTCGGAGTTATAGAGGTTATCCACCACCACGGCGCTGTGCCCCGCGCGGTAGAGTTCAATCAGTGTATGGGAGCCGATGAATCCGGCTCCGCCGGTAACAAGGATATTCATAATGAAAAATGAAAAATGAAAAATGAAAAATGAATATCTAGAATAAAGGCGAGGGATAAACGCCGTCTTTTACCAACCGGGCAAACTTATCTACCACCTGCGGGCGGTCGGTCGCGTAGGTCACGCCGAACCACCGCGACGGAGTGTCCAGCACCTTGCAGGTCGCCTTGCCCGAATGGATCAGGTTATCCACCACCGTCGGGATATAGAACTCCGATTTCAGTTCTTGGCCGTGCTCCTTGAGGAACGTCACGAAATACTCCTCCGAGTGGCGGAAATAATCCGGCGTGAACGCCCACATGTTCATCGACACCGGTGTGTTCTCCTCCAGCGGGAACTTACCGTCCTCCTCGAAGAAACGGATCACGCCGTCCTCCTCGCGCAGGATCTTCGTGCGCTCGGTGACCTTGGTCAGGTAACCTTCCGCGTTGGTCTCACATACGCCGCGCGCTACCGATCCCGACTCCGAGAGGGTGTTGCATACGCGGTAACCGACCATGGCGTACCGTCCCTCCGTGCCCTCGATGGAGCGCAGGTAGTCCGCCAGGACTTGGAACGACTCGCGGCCGTAGTAATCGTCGGCATTGATGACGGCGAACGGCTCGCGGATGACGTCCTTGCCCATCAGTACGGCGTGGTTGGTGCCCCAGGGTTTCTCGCGACCCTCCGGCACGGTAAAGCCCGCCGGCAGGTTGTCCAGATCCTGGAACACAAGTTCAACCGGAATACGGTGCTCGTATT
>ODAI012154589.1_pt1 | contig 10642 bp, 10 predicted proteins | sample 1539321 | NCBI WGS metagenome assembly ODAI01 (sample SAMN02144231, study PRJEB22623) | gut metagenome | biome: sheep rumen | host: Ovis aries | place: New Zealand | reverse complement strand
TTTCATTCCGTCCTCATCTTTGTGCTGCGCTTTCCGGGCCTTAAAGTCTTCCGCTGCCCGGGGGTCACTCTGCTATTATACACGCAGAAAACCGTAAAACAAAGTGCGCCTCTGTTTAAAAACACGGATACTTCCGGACATCATTACGAAAAGTACAAAAAACCCTGCTCAGGCTTCATTCACCAGTTTCCCGGTCATATGCTCCGGCACCAGAGCGAACATAAAAGTTCTGGGACCCGCACTGCGGATCTCCCTTTCTATATACTCCTCGTCGCATGGAAATTTATGGCTGAGTTTCCTTGCGATCTCGTATATTTTGTCCCGGTCCTCTATAATCTCGACGCGCCCGAACACGATCACGCTGCGGATATTCAGCGCCCACTCGCCTTCCCGTCGGTATCCGCTGTCATAGACGCAGAAAGACACCTTGTCGTGGCGCCTGATCGCGTCGGTCCTGTGTCCCTTCATCCCGGTGTGAAAATAGAGCTTTCCGTCCTCTTCACAATAAAAGTGATTGATCGGCATACCATAGGGATAATCGTCGTCTCCGAGCACTGACAGCACACCGCGCGGCTCTTCTTTGAGGATCTCAATACATTCCGCCTCGGGGATCTGTTGTTTAAAACGAAGCATTTTTCGAAACATAAAAATCTCTCCTTTTTCAAAGGCGCCAAAGCCATTTAAATTGATTAATTAATCATAGTATTCCTGCCCGACATTTTAGCACGTTAAAGCAGAATAAAAAATAGTTTTGGCAAAACACATGCTCTGCCAAAACTATTCTCTATCTCACTTTCGGGTGCACAACGGCAGACAAGTAAATCCGCCCCTCGCCTTCTTACATATATTTTCCGAGCTCGCCCCACTTCTCGCGGAAAATCCCCTCATCCATGATTTTGAGATCCGGTGCTATGGCGGGAACAAAGTCCATCTGGTCCAAAACTTCTGTCTGCAGGTCAATCCCGGGTGCGATCTCGATCAAGGTCACTTTGTGGTCGATCAGCTTGAACACGGCTCGCTCCGTCACATACAGGACTTCCTGGGACTCGGGAGCATACTGTCCGGCAAAGGTGATCTGTCCCACCTTCTTTACAAACTTGTGGAAAGTACCTTCCTTCACTACCGTCATCTTTCCGTCGCCCGTACGAACCTCGGCTTTGCCGGTCAGTGTGCCGGCAAAAATAACCTTGGGCGTCTTGGACGTGATGTCGATAAAGCCGCCGGGGCCGATCCTGCGTTTCCCCATCCGGCTCACGTTATTGTTTCCGTCCTCATCGATCTCACCGATTCCCAGGCAGGTGGCGTCAAGTCCGCCTCCGTCGATCAGGTCGAACATCTCATGGGGTGTAATGATGCTCTCCGGGTTATAGGCGCTTCCGAAATTGGGCAGCGCCGAAGGAACTCCTCCGACCATGCCGCTCTCCGTGCTCATTGTCACATACTCGATCAGGCCCTCTTCCGCGATGACCTTGGCTACATCCGCGGGAACGCCGACTCCGAGGTTTCAGCAAGCAGAGTGTGGATTACGCCAGCAACGCGGAACTGGGAAGTCTCGTGGCCGACATCATGGAGGGTAGGATCGTTAACCAAAATGAACTGGATCAGCGCATGAAACAGGTGAAGCTCATCGCCCACCGCTATTTTCACCTCATGATCGTCTCCTTCGACCAGACAGGCAGCCGCAGCTCGATTCCCTGGAATTACGTGATCTCGCAGCTGCAGTATATTTTCCCTTACAGCAATATCACTACTTATAACGGAGATATCCTTCTCATCATCCAGAAGAGGCAGCGCAAGAGCCGCGTCAAATTCAATGAGAAATACCTCATGAATCTCCTGGAGCAGTACAACGGCTTTTCCTGCATGGGAAATGCGTCGGAGTTTATCATGTCCCTGCCCCCGATGTATCATCAGGTTCACGGCGCTCTTCGGATCGGCAGCCGGCTCGATCCAAAGAGAAGGATTTATTATTATGAAGATTTCGCGATGTACCAGATCGTTGAACTGGCAGCCGACTCGGAGATCAAGCACCTCAGCAGCCGGAATCTCGCCCATTTGTGCAACAACGAGATGATCGCGCTCATCATGTACGACCAGAAATATAATACGAACATGGCGGATATTCTGCTGACTTTCCTAAGGTATGAGCGGAACACGACCAAAGCTGCGGAAGCTCTGTTCATGCACAGAAACACACTGCTGTACAAGATCAAAAAGATCGAGGAGATCATAGACCGCGATCTCGAGGACCCGGACTTCCGCGCCAGAATGCTCTTCAGCGGATATGTGGTCAATTACATGCGAAAATATAGGAAAGAAGACATCCTTCTGCTGCAAAGGGACAGCAAAAAATAGTCAGGATCTGCTCTCTCTCTTCTCCTTAATGATCCTGAGAATATCCGCCAGGGCAAATACCGCTATGAGGATCGCCGAACCTCTTGTAAAAGGCTTAAGCCTGACTTGACAGTGCATATTGCTCAGAAGACATATATGCACAAGTACGCCCGGAATCATAAATGTGACGACAGAAAGCGCCAGCGCAGCTGCGTCGCAGACCAGCACGACCGCCTTGTTTTTTGCAAAGGCCGCGATCGCAAAAAGAACGGCCAGACATATCCCGCACAGCGCGGCACTGATCTGTGCATTATGACAATTCATCAACGTTCCGTCAGCTTTGGGTCCGCATGCAGAAAACAATGTCATGACCCCGGCAGCAAGCAGCAAACCGACTGCTGATGAAAGCAGTGAGATCCCTCTGCCTTTTTTCATAATCATCTTTCTCCCTGTTGAAAATAACCTCTTTACTAATAGTCTTGCAACATTTTGCTTCGCTTACGATTTGTCGACAAATTTGTAACCGGCTCCCCAGACGGTAAGTACATATTCCGGCTTCTGGGGGTTTTCCTCGATCTTCTCCCGGATCCTTCCTATATGGACCATGACCGTAGCGGTGTCTCCCGACGGTTCCTGCCCCCAAATACGCTGCAGCAGAGTATCCCTGGAAAACACCTTCCCCTGGTGGGCGGCAAGGAAATACAAAAGCTCGAATTCCCGGTTCTTGAGACTCACCTCTTCTCCCCGCACGGTGACTCTGCGGGATGGTACAAAAATCACAAGGTCCCTGTGCCGGATCTCCTGCTCCTCCGCGCCGGATTCCTCTAACAGGAGCTCATGGATGCGGATATGCGCTTTGACTCGGGCAACCAGCTCAGCGGGATTAAAAGGTTTCATAATATAGTCGTCCGCGCCAAGACCGAGCCCCCGGATCATATCCACATCCTCTGTCTTGGCCGTCACCATGATAATAGGTATATGCTGTATTCTCCGGATTCTCCGACAGATCTCAAACCCGCTCATTCCGGGAAGCATGATGTCGAGCAGAAGCAGGTTATATCTCCCGCTCATCGCTTTTCTATACCCTTCTTCTCCATTACTGCACAGTTCCACCTCGTAACCGGAATCCTCCAGATAATCCCTTTCCAGTTCTGCGGCCAGAAGGTCATCTTCAACGATCAGTATCTTCTGCATCCTTATTCTCCCCCTTTACTGCCGGCAGTGTCATCGTGATGCACAGTCCATTTTCAGACGACGCTCTTACGTGTCCTCCCTGCCCTTCTATGATCCCCTCCACAATAGCAAGCCCGACTCCGCTGCCCCTCTCCGGCGTCGTTCTCGACTTATCCGCTCTGTAGAATGGATCGAAGAGGTGCTCAAGGTGTCTGCGGCTGACCCCGGGTCCGTCGTCTGTGAATTTGATCTCCACACTTTCAGTATTTTGACGGACCTCAATCTCTGCTTTCGAGCTTTCCGCCGTCCGGTATCGCACGGTGTTTTCCAGAAGGTTCATGAAAACTCTCTGCATTTCCCGGATATCCAGAGATGCCTCCGCTTCCGGTGCCTGCGTCTTATAACTGACAGCCACCTTCCTGTCCGCGAGCCAGGCCTCCTTCTCTGTGAGAAATTGTTTAATATATTCATCCAGATTAACTGTTTCAAGATGCAGAAATCTGCCTCCGGTATCCATTTTAACAAGGATCGACAGACTTCCGGTCAGTCTTTCCAGATCATCCGCCCGGGTCAAAATAGCGTCGCAATACCTGGTTTTCTTTTCCTGTGTATTCGCGATCCCGTCCTTGATGCCCATCGCGTATCCCTTTATGGATGTAAGCGGGGAGCGCAGATCATGCGTGATCCCGCGCAATATTACCCGCCGCTGATGCTCATACTGTTCCTGCCTGGCCCGCGCTTCCTTAAGCTGCCTGCGCATGCGGTCAAATTCTTCGAATACCTCTCCATATTCATCCCGCTCGTTGTATGAAATGGTATAGTCCAGGTTGCCTTCCGCCACCATAGCGGCGCTTGTTTTCAGTCTTTCCAGCCTTCCAAGGACCATTTTTGAGATCTGCCGGGAGTAAATATTCGACACCGCCGCGACGCAGACCAGTGTGATCAGGAAAAAACTGATGCCTATACCCCGAGGCACCATGTACATCGGCGTCACAGAGCTCTGAACCCCCTGGTCCACCCGGTCTTCATTGTAAACAGCTGTCACATACCATTCTTTTTGGTCAAAGAGGATCCTGTCCCGCACAACAATACTATTATGAGTCATATGGCACGCTTTCTCCGGAACATCCCCGAGCTTCACCATCATTGCCCGATCCGACGGGTCCATATTCGAAAAAGAGACTCTGTCAGGAGACTCTACCTGAATATGATATCCGAGATTCTGCAGTTCCTCTATTCTCTCCATTTCCGGCTGCAGCAGGACCTCCGCCTCATCCTCAGACAGGATAGTCTCCCAGTTCATGTCGGAGATCTCCGACTCATAGGTATAAAGGATGTTCATAAACTTTGTCAGTCTGCTGATAACCCTCGGCGACCCGTGGGCCTCATCCGGAAGCGTCTCGCTGTGAAAGTGTACATATGCTATACAGAGCGCAAGGATTATCAGGGCGGTTATCATGGTCGCCACGATATTGCTAATCATTATTTTCTTTTGTACCGTCATGTTTTCTCCAATATATCGTTTGTTTTGCTTTAGTAATACCATACCGTATTCTCAAACGAGTTTAAAGGATTTTATCTATGGATTGCATTTGCCGCTGCAGCGCGCCCGGCTGATCCGCCAAAAAAAGTCTCTCCCGCTACCGGGAGAGACTTGCTGATTACTGAATATTTAATTATGCGGCAAGGCGCCTGGTCTCACGCCTTCGCTGACCACGGGCAGATCAATATAACTGTGCCAAAATATCGACGCACTTATCGATCCCCAGTTCCCCGCTGTCCAGGCAGATATGATAATTTCTTGCATCGCCCCACTTCATATCCGTGTAGAACTGATAGTAAGCCGCCCTGCGCTTATCCTTTTCTTTGCGGCGCCTCACCACAGAGTCCTCCGGTACTCCGTACTCACTCATGATTCGCTCATCTCGTATTTCCTTGTCCGCATGAATGAAGACGGTCAGGCAGTCTGCTCTCGCCCGAAGGATATAGTCCGCGCAGCGCCCGACGATCACGCAGGATTCCTGGTCAGCCAGCTCCGCGATGACCTGGCACTGAACGTTCCATAGATTATCCTGGCTGGTCATGCCTCTTGTCCGGTCCGCCAGAAATGTGGAGAAGACTCCGGCTGCCGCGGACTCCCCTTCCTCCTTGACGAAATCGGCCGAGTATCCGCTCTTTTCAACGATCCTCTGGATCAGATCCGCGTCATAACAATGGATTCCCAGTTTCTCCGCAAGCTTTCTTCCTATCATGCGCCCGCCGCTGCCGTATTCACGGCTGATCGTAATGATTCTGTTCTCCATCCTGTACCCTCCTTGCTATTGCCTGGCCTTTTCCAAAGATCCAAATGGAACAACTCCTTCTTCTATTATAGCGTATTATTTGTATTTCCTCTTTAAAAGATTTACAATATTACAGATACTGTGTACCCCAAAAGGAGGTTAAATACATGAATCCGAACAGCAAACTGGCATTTGCTTCCGACTATATGGAAGGTGCCCATCCCCTGATCCTTCAACGGCTGGCTGAGACAAATATGCAGCACTTCACCGGTTACGGGACGGACGATATTTCCGAATCGGCAAGGAACAAGATCCGCGCCGCTTGTAATGCCCCGGATGCAGAAGTCTGTTTCCTGATCGGCGGCACGCAGACAAACGCCACAATAATTGACGCGGTCCTTCGTTCCTATCAGGGTGTGATCGCCGCGGACACGGGCCACATCAGTACCCATGAGGCCGGCGCGATCGAACTGGGCGGCCACAAAGTTTTGCCCCTTCCGCAGCATGACGGCAAAATAACCGCCGCGCAGATCCGCGGCCGCATAGAAGGTTACTGGCAGGACGACAACCATGAGCACACGGTAATTCCGGGATTGGTATATCTCTCCCAGCCCACGGAATACGGTACCCTTTACACCTTAGAGGAACTTACTCAGATCAGCGCCGTCTGCCATGCGAACAACGTGGCTCTGTACGTGGACGGAGCAAGACTCGCCTACGCCCTCGCCTGTCCGGAAAATGACGTGACGCTGTCCGACCTCGCATCTTTATGCGATGCCTTTTATATAGGCGGCACTAAATGCAGCGCCCTGTTCGGAGAAGCTGTTGTCATTCCCAGACGCGGATTCATCCCGCACCTGTTCACGATCATCAAGCAGCACGGCGCGCTCCTTGCCAAAGGCTGGGTCGCCGGGCTTCAGTTCGACACACTCTTCACGGATGATCTGTATTTCAAGGTGGGCAAAAATGCCATGGACGCCGCGAACAGGATCCGAAAAGCCCTTGTGGAAAAAGGTTATGAATTTGCCTTCGAGACCCCTACAAACCAGATCTTCATCGTCCTTGACGACGAGAAGCTGGCTGCCCTTTCCGAAAAGGTTGAGATGGGCTTCTGGGAAAAACTTGACGACACCCGAACGGTCATGCGCATCGCCACAAGCTGGGCGACGCAGAAAGAGGACGTCGACAAGCTGATCGAGTGCCTGTAAGCAGCTCTCTTCACAAGTATTTCTCTTTCCGACATCACGGGGCGTACCGCATTAAGCTTGAGGGTTCAAAACCTGCGCTTTTGCGGCACCCCCCTTTTTTCATCCCCTGACCAGCTTCAGGAACTTTTTATCGTTCATCTGCTCATTCGTCACATATTCTCCGTCGCGGAACAGTGCGTAATTCGTGATCGGTGTCGGAGCACTCTGCGCCTCTTGCCTGCTCTCGATATGAATCGCCCGGAACGGTATATCGTTCTCTGCCGCAGTCTTCTCCAAAATCGGCACGTACTTGGCATTGAACGGGCACTGGCTGGTGTAGAACAAAACATACCCTTTTTCATCAATATGCGGATGCTTTGCGCACTCCTTGAACTGCGGTCTGCCTGCGTCTTTGTCAAAAGACAGATACCACAGCTGTATCCCGTTATCCGCCTCATCAGACACCGTAAATCCCTTATATTTGAGATACTTCGGATCGGCAAGGAACGGTTTCTTCTTCGCCGCGGCCAGAATGCACAGCCCTTTTCGACCCTTTTCTTTGCTGTCTTTGATGCAGGAATCCAACAAATCCGTGGAATACCCATGTCCCTTGAAAGATCCGGACACCCACAGACAGTTAATGTAAGTATAGCCTTCCGCGTCGATCGGAACCCAGGCATTCTCCGCCGGAATGTACTCGATAAAGCACTTACCCCGCTCTGCGCTTTTGAGGAAAACAAGTCCCTCATCAAATCTGTCCGCGAGCCACGCTTTCTTTGATGAGACCTGCACGTCTTTGTTATTCGAAATTGCACAGCAAATGTGTTCCTTTTCCAGATTCTCCTTAGTAACTTTGATGTACTCCATAAATCTCTCCCCCTTCAGCAGCCGGCACGTTTACTCTTTCATTCCGTGATAAGTAAAGCTCATCATCGTCAAATCGTCAAACGGCTCCATTCCCTTAACATACTCACCCACAGCTTCTTTCATACCGCGAACGATCTCTTCAGGAGACCTGTCCGGATCAGTGTTCAGTTTTTCCTCAATACGTTCTGTCCCAAACATCTGCTTGTCGGGATCTATCGCCTCTGTAAGACCGTCCGTGTACAGGAACAGGGAAGCGCCGGGATCCATCTCAAGCTCATAATCGCGGTATCCCACATCCCTCATACCGCCAAGGACAAGCCCGTGTTTGTCTTTGATGATCTCGTAAGGCTCTCCCGGCTTTCTCATGATCGGATACTCATGCCCGGCATTGGCGCATATCATCTTTCCGGCGGCGAGGTCAAGAATACCGATCCATGCGGTGACAAACATATCTTCAACATTCTTATTGCATAATGCCGTATTGACGTCGTACAGGACTTGCGCAGGGGTTTTTCCCATTTTGACATTGTGCTCAAGCAGGATCTTGGACGCCATCATGAACAGTGCCGCAGGGATTCCCTTTCCGGAGACATCCGCGATCATCAGGCACAAATGCGAGTCATCCACGAGAAAGAAGTCGTAGAAATCTCCCCCTACTTCTCTCGCCGGGGTCATCGAAGCATAGATCTCGAAATCCTTTCTGTCCGGATACGGAGGAAATACAGCCGGCAGCATTGACGCCTGGATCCTGCCCGCCAGAGCCAGCTCTGTTTTGTCATGTTCTTCCTTGACGGCGATCTGCTCATTCCGGATCATAAATGCATTCAGTTCTTCTGCCATTTTAGCCAGATCACTGGAGAGCTCCGCGATCTCATTATGGGATCGGAGTTTTAACAGATTGTCTGCCACTGTCTGGCTGTCCTTTGTCTCTTTGTAGAGACTGATGTTCATCTGGACCTCTTTGAGCGGCCACAGGACTAAATAATTGATCATCAGCAGACAGCCGGCAGCTAGTGCGATCATAAGGACCACAAACAAAAGGCCGAAATCAGACAGATAATGTTTAACAGCATTTCTGACCCGCGTGACATTGATCGTCAGAACAAGCAGCACTTCATGCTCGTCGAAAGAAGTCATGGAATAGAAATAGTCATAAAACTTCTTGTCCGCGCTGAGTGCGGCTTTCGGATTCCCTTCAACCGTACTGGTCATCGCCTCTTGTATCCCCTTGGCCACCTTGATCGTCTTTCCGATCGGATAGATCTGACCCGGCGCATCCCCGCGCTGTTCCCCTTCGTCTGCAGCGATAAAAAGAATAAACTGCTGGTCATATGGCTTTTCTGTTACCACACAGAAGAAATAATCCAGATCATATGCTGACTGGGTGTAGTCGATCCGGTCTATAAGCCAGGAATAGACGATCTCGGCATAGAGCTTTTGGTCCTGTGGTGAAAGGGCCTCGACATCCTCAGCGGCTGCGTAATCCGGTCGGAAGCCCGGATTGCTTTCGACTAAATGCGCGTATTTTTCTTCGGTTTTGGAGCTGCCGGTGTAGACTGCGTCATAGTCAATATCCATTTCGTCATAATGGTCGTACCAATAGCGCAAAAGCCAATCGTGCGCCGGAAAGTCGAATATGAAGCCTTTTAAGTCCTCCGCTGTGCTAAAGCCTGAGGTTTCCAGCCTCTCCAGGACATACCTGGTCGAGAAACTGTACAGCGCTGCAAGCGACAGTATCCCGATCAGGATCACACCGACAATAAACAGTATGGCAATCTGAACTAATACACTGACCTTTTGCTTTATTTTCATAGTTATTACCATCCCTTTTCGCGCGGACAATTGGGGATCCCGGTAAACAATTTGATAATTCCAGTATATCCAACCGTCACGCAAAATGCTATCTTTTGCATTTTCAGAGCAGCTAAAAGAGGCCGTTCCCGGCCGCTCATCTCCCCTGTCACCAAATTGCACAAAGAAACGCAGAAATAGGGTCGTAAAACCGGCACATGCATAGTTTTTCAAAGACAGAATCTGAAAATTAGTATATAATTATTAAATGTACTTAATCTGTATATGTAATTTTGAAAAATGCGGGTACCGAGTCTTCGCGTCAACGAAATGACAAATGCGGATTATGTACTGACACTCTTCCAATGGCCTTCGCGTGAGAACGCAAGAGCCGGGACAGTGTTTATTTGCAGCAATTGAGAAAGGGAGGAGCTACTTTTATGTTTTTCAAATCAAAGCGTTTGAACAGCATTAATGCCGGTCACCACAAGCACACGGCCGGAAGTGCGACAGAAGTCATGCCGGTCCCCGCTACCGTCAGGATCTCCATGTCGCAGAACATTGGTGCGCCCTGTCAGCCCCTTGTGAAAAAGGGGGACACCGTCTTAGTCGGTCAGAAGATCGGTGACACCGATGCGTTTCTTCATGTGCCCGTCCATTCAAGCGTCTCCGGTAAGGTAACCGGAATCGAGACGCTCAGAAACGCGATGGGCGGTATGGACACGCTGGTCGTTATCGAATCCGACGGACTGCAGACCATGGATCCGGAGATCAAGCCTCCGACGGTCACGAATCACAAGGAATTTGTAGACGCCGTCAAGGCGAGCGGACTCGTCGGACTGGGCGGCGCGTCATTCCCGACATGGCTCAAGTTCAATCCTAAGAACAAAGATGAGGTCAAGGTCCTCATCATCAACGGCGCGGAATGTGAGCCTTTTATCACATCCGATCACCGAACCATGCTGGAGGATGCGCAGAATGTGATCGACGGCGCGCTTGCCGTCATGA
>ODAI014341396.1_pt1 | contig 10643 bp, 10 predicted proteins | sample 1539321 | NCBI WGS metagenome assembly ODAI01 (sample SAMN02144231, study PRJEB22623) | gut metagenome | biome: sheep rumen | host: Ovis aries | place: New Zealand | reverse complement strand
CTTTATAATTTCATTATAAGTTATAGTACCTCTGTTGATTTTTCTTGAAAACCCGTCAGGAGTATACTTATGTCCTGTTTTTGAGGTTAGTATTTGAGTTAACTCTTTTTGTGTTAACCCTTCTTTGCTTAAAATCAGCTTAATTATCTCTTTTGCATTTAATATCATAAATTTAATTATACAAATTTGACATTATATTGACAAATATGCCAATATGTAGTAAAATAATTGGCATATATTACAATATAATGGTTTATATGCCCTTATATTATTAAATAATCTTAACATAGGAGAAAAAATGAATATTAGAAAAGAACAAGCTATAGATATGCACATGCAAAAAATTTGTTATTATATTGCTTATGTTGACTGTTTATCAAGAGTTTTAAATGAATTTATCGAAAACGGTGCCGGTAATATTGAACCAGATGATTTACCCAATTTATCTGAAATGCTTACGAAATTATGCACCAGATTGAAAAAAATAATATATAAAATGAATACGGATTGGGAATTTATGAAATAATGTATGCTTATCGTTTATGTCTCATAATTATTTCTGCTCTGTACCTTTTATATGCATGATTTAACTCTGTCATGCCGATAGCTTTATCTATATTATTTATTGCTTGTTGATAATTCCCTGCTATATCATAAGCATTTGCAAGCGTAAAATATCCGAACGGAGTCTCTTCTTTTAATAATGCTTCTTTGCACTTATCTATTCTGCGCTGATCATAAGCTGTTTTCAAATTCTTACATTTTTCTAAATCCTCTTTGGCTTGTTTGGTATTTCCCATAATCTTATCTATCTTATGTCTTTTTGCATATAAGAAATACGAAGCAGGATCTCCCTCAATTTCCTTAATTGCCGTATCTATAATACTTAGAGCTTTCACATTATCTCTGTTTATATACTTGTCAGCTTGTGATACTAAATCTTTTATATGGTTAGAACTTACTGCGGCAGAATCAAAAGAATACATTACAGCAATTTCTTCTTTTGACGCTCCTGCAGGAAACGCGGCAAAAGGTGACGCTTTTTTTATTGAATTCAACGCAGATTCATCATACAATAAGCTGCCGGAGCTTTCTTTTATATATGATGAAATTAGTTTACCTTCTTTATCCAATTTAAAAATAACTGTTGTATGTCCGCTTTCTTCTACGTCAGGCGGAGTCCACGTTTTCTTAATTTTTTCCTGCACAGATATCATATAATCACCAAATTCCTCATTTAGTGACATTTTTCTTTGATTAGTATTATCAATATTATCCATGCTAAAAGCAGGACACGTCAACACTAATCCCAGTATGACTGTGATAAATCTCCTTATCCAAAACATACTTCTATACTACGTTAAAAAAATGATAAAATCTACAAATTTTAAGCAATTGTAAAGAATAATTTATTCATTAACAGGTCTGCTTATTTTGATGAGAAATAAAGCTTAAAAATCCTGATTTACCGTACTAGTCCCTCTCCTGCGGAGGAAAGACTCTGTTGAATAAAAGAGTCGGAGAATTGTTTTTATGAAAGGTAACTTTGTTATTAAGTTGTAGCGAAATCTACAACGGCAGGTGAAGTGTATTTTTGTTTTTTGCCACACATCAGTTTTTAAAAAGAAAAAAGCGTTCAAGATTGAATTTATGTATCAAGATTGAACGCTTTTGTTTTTCTATTATTATGTGCAATTATTTGCACCGTTTATAAGTTATGTTTTGAGTATTCGGATAGGAGCTTTTACGTTTCATTACCACTTTAATCATTTACCCCTTTACCCCTTTACTCATTTACCCCTAGCCTTTAAGCTGGCTCATAACTTCATCGGCAAAGTTGTCATTTCTCTTTTCAAGACCTTCACCAAGAACGAATCTGTCAAATTTAACAATTGATAACTTACCTGATATAAGTTGTTCAATTGTTTGGTCAGGATTTTTAACAAACGGTTGTTCAATTAAGCATCTTTGAGCCATTAATTTGTTTACACGTCCTTCTACAATCTTAGCTCTGATTTGTTCAGGTTTCTTAGCTAAATCTTCTTTACCCATTTCAATTCTTGTTTCTTCTTCAATAACTGATGCCGGAATATCAGCTCTTGAAACAAATTCAGGAGCAGAAGAAGCTATATGCAAGCATATGTCTTTTGAAAGAACTTCATCTTTTTTATCTGTTAAAAGAAGAACACCGATTTTACCGTTGTGGATATATGTTGAAGTGTTACCTTCATATCTTACAAATCTTCTTACAGTAATTTTTTCTCCGATAGATGCAATTTTTTCTTTGATAACATCTGAAACCAATTTACCGCATTTCGGGCAAGTTGTGTTAAGAAGAGCATCAACGTCTGCAGGATTTGAAGTTGCAACTAATTCTGCAAGACCGTTAGTCAATTCCAAGAATTCAGCATTCTTCGCAACAAAGTCTGTTTCGCAGTTAACTTCTATCATAGCACCGATACCGTCAGCAACGTAAGAAGCAATTCTGCCTTCTGCAGCAATTCTGCCCATCTTTTTGTCAGCAGAAGCGATACCTTTTTGACGAAGAACTTCCATTGCTTTTTCCATATCGCCGTCAACTTCAACTAAAGCTTTTTTAGCATCCATCATACCTGCACCTGTTTTATCACGTAATTCTTTTACCATAGTAGCTGTAATATTCATTTTATTCTCCTTATAATGTTGTTGGGCTGAAAGCCCAACCTACTTTTTAAATATTTTCAAAAGTGATTTAATGGAAAATTGAAAATGGAAAATTGTTATAAAATATTTCTTCTAAAAACTTGTCTGGCAAGATTATTTTTAAAATAATTTCCAATTTTCCATTTTACATTTTCCATTTATTTAATTATACATTAGCAGTTTCTTCTATGCCTGCATCAGCGGCAGTAATAGCTTCCGCTTTATTTCCTGCAGCTTTGTTTTCTCTTAATTGCTTACCTTCAAGAACCGCATCAGCAAGCTTAGAAGTAATAAGCTTAATAGAACGAATTGCATCATCATTACCCGGAATGATATAGTTAATTCCGTCAGGATTAGCATTTGTATCAGCCAAGCAAATAACAGGAATATTTAATTTATTAGCTTCAGCAATAGCAATATCTTCTTTTGCTTGGTCTACAACAAAAATAATATCCGGTAAACCGCGCATTTCTTTAATACCGCCTAATGTTTTGCTTAATTTTGCTAATTGTCTGTTTAATTGTGCTTGTTCTTTCTTTGGTAATTTTTCAGCGTGACCTGAATTAATAAAATCTTCAAGTTCTCTTAACTTGTTAACTCTTCCTCTGATTGTTTCAAAGTTAGTTAACATACCGCCTAACCATCTTCTGTTAATATAGTAAGCTCCTGCTCTTTGAGCTTCTTCAGCAACAACTTCTGCTGCTTGTTTTTTAGTACCTACAAAAAGAACATTTCTTCCTTTTGCAGCATATTCTCTAACTGCATCATATGCAGCATCCAATAAACCTGTAGTTTTTCTAAGATCAAGAATATAGATACCATTTCTTGCTCCGTAAATATACGGTTTCATTTTAGGGTTCCAATGTTGTGTTTGGTGTCCGAAGTGTACACCTGCTTCCAATAATTCGATAAGTGATGCTGTTGACATCTCAATTCTCCTTTTAACTGTGTGTTTTACTACGGGAATTATAACCGCATCTTACAAAGTGATTATGTGATTAAGTGATTGAGTGATTAAGTAAGTGCAAAATCTTCTTAAGCAAACATTCGGCTAATTACATTTATTACTCTATAGACTAGGGCGAACCTATCCGACTATAAAACCAATAAAATCGTATTATAAACAAGTTTAAAAGTAAAGAGGCAATATTACTCCGTCAAATTTTCAACAACATAAGTATTTTAGCTGCATTAGCAAAACTGATTTAAGTCATAGTTCCACTGCAAAAATACACAATTGACAAATTATAAATCTAAATTAATCTTTCTCTTTTTCTATACTGGAGCCGTCAGGGGAAGTGTGTGCATATAATCTGACACTTAATGTAGACAATAATATTTTTTTATCTTTCGGATATGGATATACTTCCAAATTATTTATCCTAATATAGTATGGATACTGATATATATCCTGAATTAACTTTCCTAAATTTACGTAATTTGATACTAATTCCATATTTACATTGCATACGAAGTACACATCCTTTTGCGCAACGAATGAATCACCTTCAGGATTGTACTCATAATCAATAGACTTAATCTTAATTGAATTAGAGTGCACCATTTCAATTAAATCGCTGTACAAGGTAAAGAAGAGCGTGTCACTTCCTAATTTATCTTCAACAGGAGAATAAATCTTCTTTTGAGAAGTCATTATAGACGATTTCAGTTTAGCTAATTTAGTCTTTATATTTTTTTGCAGATTCTGTTTTGTCTCTAATGTTTGAGTTAATTCTGCTACTTTGTTATTATATTCCATATATGGAGTTGTCATTGATTTAATAGCAGTTATTGCGATAAAAACAGTTACAATTACCGCTGTCAGAAATATTGCTACACCATAATATCTTTTATATTTGTCCATGATTGTAATCATCCTTTATTTTAATCAATTAAATCTTTATTAGGAACGGAATCACTTTCCTTATCGTCCTTGTTATCTTTTTTATCAGCATCAGCATTTTCTTGAGGTACGTCATTTGATATTGAGAACTCGTAAAAATCTGCGTTTAAAGAAGTTAAGATTGATTCTGTATCAAAATCGCTTAAATCTTGAGAATTTTTTGTGGCAAGTCCCAGTTTTTGAAGTGTTATGTCTGAATTTGGATTATAGTCTTTAATATTCCTATAAAAACTATATACACTTTCCAAATTATCAGCCTGCCCGTCAATTGTAATTTTGTCACCTAATTTCAAATGAGTCAGCCATAATTTTTTCGGAATTTCAGTTCCAACTATAGTGTAATATGAGTAGATATTCTTATTATGAACTAAGCCTAATCTTATTTCATCGCCCTCGTCAAACGTTTCGCCTGAAATATCACTGTGTTCGTTCAAATAAACATCTATTTCTGATATTTGACCTTCTATATTTGAAATTGTCTGCTCTTTAACTCTTTTATCCGAAACATATAAAAGAAATAATAGTAATAATATTCCAAATACAACTCCTACAAATATAATAAACCACGTAAGCAATAATTCATTGGTTAAAATAATCTTTCCGTTCATTATTGAAGGTGGCTGCTCCATTATATATAAATCGCCTAATGAAGCATTGAACAAATTAAATTTTAAATACGAAGTTTCGGTATAATTTGCATATATTCCGGCACCTATTACATCCAAAGATATTGTCTTTGCGTATTCCTCCGGAATAATAGGCGCAAGCTCCAACAAATCATCTTTTCTGTAAACATTTGCTTCCTGATATATAATAGGAGCTGAATAATTAAGTTTATTTGCGATTATTTCAGCACTTATAACATTTGTTTTTGAAACAATACATAAATATTTTGCAGGAAGATGTTTAAGAATCGGTTCCACCGCAGAGATAACCGTTGAATAGTTTTCGGCATCACTTAATACTTCTCCGATACTTATTTGTTCTTCAAATGCATCCAAGTAATTTTTACCCAGCATTGATAAAATTCTGCAACAGTTATTTTCTATTGTTAAAAGTACCCAATTAGTACCGCTCTCTGTATTTACACGATCCATGTATATAAGTGAATTCAGTATTGAATTTACAGAGGTATCAATTGCTTTTATATTATAACCGATATCCTTGATAGCCAACACTAACTCTACTATCGTGACTTTTTGAGCTGCCATATATGCAACTTTATTAAATTGAAGTGTTGAATTAACCATTGCATATGATGAACATGCTTCATAGTCTTTTAAATAGGGATTCTCAAATAATTCTTCTTCTATTGCGCTTTCTATTTGAAGCGAATCCAAAGAAGCAGGATAATCTGTAACCTTAAATGCAACGGTAGGTATACTTAAATATAAATCTGCACCTTTTGGAATTTCCAATTCTTCCAACAAATCTATCAGTGATTGTTTAAATAAATCAATATCTGCTATATCTCTTCTTACAAGATTATACTCAATTTCTTTTCTTCCGTATTTTAATACAGTTTTGGTCGCATAATCGACCTGTATAACTTCAAGCCCTGCCTCAGGCGTTACTGACACACCAACTACTACACTCTTCTTAAACACTTTATTTCTTCCTCTTTTTTTTTATTGTACAATAAAAACAAGATTTTGTACACAATTATAAATATTGTTGACAAATATACATCAAAAATACTACTTTACAAATGTTAGGTAACTATGAGCAATTCAACATTAATTTATGGGAAAAATGCAGTAATAGAAGCTCTTGAAAAAGGCGACAGACAATTTAATAAAATTCTCATATCGTCATGTTCCAGAGCAGATGTAAAGATTGAGCAAATAAAAACTCTTGCCCAAAAAAACGGTATAATATTTCAATTTGTTGCAAAAGAAAAGTTAAATTCACTCATACAAGAAGGCAGACACCAAGGCGTAATTGCGCAATTATCCCCGATTCAATATATTGAATTAGAAAGTTTTCTTGAGAAAAACAAGGACACTTTAGCTCCGGTTGTAATATTAGACGGCGTAGAAGATTCCCATAATGTAGGAGCTATAATTCGCTCTTGTGTATGCGCAGGTATTAAGGGAATAATCCTACCTGCAAGAAGAGGTGTTCTTATAAATTCTACGGTAGAGAAGACCAGCGCAGGCGCAATAAATCATATTGATATAATAAAAACAAACAGTCTTGTAAATACCATACAAAAGCTAAAAGAAAATGACTATTGGGTAATTGCTTCCGATCATCATTCGGAACAAAATTATTATGATATTGATTATAAAGATTTAAATTTTGCATTAATTATGGGAGCGGAACATGCAGGTATATCAAGGTCATTACTTAAGTTATCCGATTTTAAAGTCAAAATTCCCATGTTAACAAATTTTAACTCTTTAAACGTATCAAATGCAGCTGCTATAATATTATTTGAATCTGTCAGACAAAAATTTGCAAAATATAATTCTTAAAAGAAAAGAATTTGTATAATAAACTTAAAGAGTTATAAATAAAATTGAAGCGAGGATAAAATGAGTAAAAAACATGATACTTTAAATATAATGGGGGACGATATCTCTGATGAAGGAATTGATTTTGGCAGTCTGGAATCAATGACGGAAGAAGATGAAGATTCCATAGAAATCGAAGAGCCAAAAACACAAGAGAGCATAAATTCCGTAAATTCTGATGATTCAGTAAGAATATATCTTCAACAAATCGGTAAAATTCCTCTGCTTTCAAGTGAAGAAGAACTTGAAGTCGCAAAAAAAATATATGAAAACCAAAGTGAAATCGCAAGAAAAGTTTTAATAAATGCAAATTTAAGATTGGTAGTAAGTATTGCAAAAAAATATATAGGAAGAGGGCTTTCTTTTCTTGATTTAATTCAGGAAGGAAACATGGGTTTAATCAAAGCAACTGAAAAATTTGACTATACAAAAGGATATAAATTCTCAACATACGCTACGTGGTGGATTCAGCAGTCTATAACAAGAGCTATTGCCGACAAAGCCAGAATAATAAGACTTCCTATACATCTTATAGAGTCTATTAATAAAATTAAGAAAGCCACAATGGACTTAACTACAAAACTGGGAAGAATACCAAATAAACAGGAAATTGCTGAAGAAATGGGAATTTCCGTTTCTAAATTAACTTCAATCATTAAATCTACCCAGTCTACAATAAGCATAGATACTCCAACAGGGCAAAAAGATGATTCAAATAAAATAATTGACTACATTGTAGATGAATCTACCATTGCACCGGACAATATTGTTTCGCAGGAAAGCATGCTTGAAGATATAAAAAATATGCTTGATCAATTGAGTCAAAAAGAAAGGGATGTCTTGATTTTAAGATTCGGACTAAATAATGACGGTAATAAAAAAACACTGGATGAAATAGGCTCAATATACGGAGTGTCCAGAGAAAGAATCCGCCAAATCGAAAACAGAGCCATATCAAAGTTAAAAAAGCTTTGCAAAAATAAAAACCTTACATCCGGTTTAAAAAATTACATTGGCGGCTAAAAGAAAATATTAATAATAAAAGGTAAAATAATTATGGCTGATATAGATAGAATTAATGAATTAGTTGGAAATAAAGATTTTGAAGAAGCGTTAAAATTAACTGCTGCAGCATTATTGGAAGAGCCTGATAATGTAGAGCTTGTAAAGCTTGCAGGTCTGTCAGAGGTTAACACAGGAAACTGGGAAAAAGCAAAAACTCACTTTGAAACTGTAGTCAAATATAAAGATGATGATGCAGTATCCTGGTTTTATTTAGCAAATTGTTATAATCAAATTGGGGACTATATTTCAGCCAAAAATGCTTATCTAAAAGTTATTGATTTGCGAATTGAATATGTAGAGGCATATAAGAGTTTATGCATTGTATTATTAAAATTAGACTTGATTGATGAAGTACTGTATTACTCTGCACAAGGTAAAAAGTATGCTCCTGACGATTATATATTTGATTTTATTACCGGTACAGCCCATTTAAAAAATAAAAATTTTGAACAAAGTATAGAACCGTTAGAGAATGCTTTAAAAAAAGATTCTAAAAATGTAAATATATACAATAGCCTTGGAACTGCTTATATGGCAACAAAAAGGACTAACGATGCCGTTGAATGTTATTCCAAAGCCTTAGAACTGGAACCGGACAATCCGACCGCATATTACAATCTGGGTTCGGCATATCAAATTTTATCAAACCATGAAAAAGCCTGCGAGCTGCTTAAAAAAGCTGTTGAGATAGAAGATGAAGAGGAAAGTTTTAAAGTTGCATACGCAATGTCATTAATAAAAACTGAGCAATATCAAACAGCGATTGATATTTATAAAAAATTACTTGTTCAACATCCGGAAAAAGATAATTATAAATACAACATGGTTACTTGTTATGAAGCGCTTGGAGATACTCAAACTGCAATAAAGATGCTTGAGAGCATTGTATATTTAAACCCTAAATATATCTTACCCGCTCAAAAACTTGCAAATTTATATATTAAAATAAACCAATTTGCAAAAGCAAAAGAACTTTATGACAAAGTATTATTAAAAAATAATCCTACAGCAGAAACTATACACCAATATGCAATATTGTCTTCCAGTTTGTGCGACACTGATACAGCCGAAAGAATGCTGAAAAAAGTTATAAAAATGAATCCCGATATTGCAAAGGCGCATAAAGATTTAGCGGTAATTTATTTAAATAAACGTTTATTTAACTACGCAGAAGAAGAATTTAAAACAGCAATGAAATTAATGCCAAATGATTTTGATATTATTTTTGAATATGCAAACTTTTTATATTCAGTTTCAAAAAATACCGAAGCAGAGCGGTACTATAATGAAGCTTTGGAACTTGAGCCCGAGAATGTTCTTGTTTTAACTTTTATTGCTTTAAATAAACTGGTTTTAAATCAAATTTTAGAAGCAAAAGATTATATTATGAAAGCTCTTAAGATTGACCATCATCACGAATATATTCAGTTCTGCGCAGGCAGAATATTATTTGCAAATAAAGAATACGAAGATGCAAAAAGATATCTTATTAGCGCAGTTGAGCAAAATCCTGATACAGAAACTCAAAACATGCTGGCTTTAACTTATTATGAATTAAAAGAATACGATTCGGCTTTAAATATATTCAACAATTTACTAAATAAATTTCCAAAAAATGTATCTGTTCTAAGAAACCTTGCAAAATGTTATGAAAACCTGAAAGACAATGACAAAGCTTTAGAATATTTATATCAGTTAACGGAAATCCTTCCTGAAGATGAGGAAGCTCAAGAAATGATACGAAGACTGTCATAAAAATATAAGGGTATAAAATAATATGAAGCGCTGCAGCTGGGTAGATGAAAAATCTGAATTGTACATAAAATATCACGACGAGGAATGGGGTGTTCCCAAATATGATGATAGAGAGCTTTTTGAGCTGCTTATTTTAGAAGGATTTCAGGCCGGATTATCTTGGATTTGTGTTCTAAAAAAACGGGATGCATTTAGAAAAGCTTTTGATAATTTTGATGTACAGAAAGTATGCTTATATAATGAGGGTAAAATTAATGAACTCTTAAAAAATGAAAAAATTATAAGAAGCAAAAGAAAAATAGAAGCAGCAATAAAAAACGCCTCAATATTTATACAAATTCAAAAAGAATACGGAAGTTTTTCAAACTATATTTGGGGATTTACAAAAGGAAAAATTATCAAAAATTCAGACGATAATTTTCCGGTTTCGTCACCGTTATCGGATAAAATATCAAAAGATTTAAAAAAAAGAGGGATGAAATATGTCGGAAGCGTTATTATATATTCATACCTTCAAGCAATAGGCGTTATTAATGACCATGAAACTTCTTGTTTTAAATATTAGATAAGTGCAATTATATAAGAGTTACCACAAATTCCTAACTTCTTATAAACAATTATTTACATAAATGCAACAAAAAATATATTTTGTTGCATTTATTCAAAAACTCATATTATATCTACTTTCTCTCCTCTCTTTGTTTCGGGGGTAAAGAGAGGAG
>ODAI012783670.1_pt1 | contig 10643 bp, 6 predicted proteins | sample 1539321 | NCBI WGS metagenome assembly ODAI01 (sample SAMN02144231, study PRJEB22623) | gut metagenome | biome: sheep rumen | host: Ovis aries | place: New Zealand | reverse complement strand
TGTAGTATGAAGCAATGTCACTATAAGTATATGATTTGTCCCTATCCGTCTCACAAAGTCCTAAAGTTTCCTGATACACGGGCAAACAGTCTTCATAATGCTTGTGTTGGTAATATAGATCACCAAGCAAGCCCAGCGTGATACGCCTTGTGCCTACTTCCTCTGGATAGTTCTGCAAGATAAGGCGTGCTTCCTGCAGATGTGTGATGGCTTCCTCATCGTGGTTCACCTCATCTTCCAAGCAGCCTTTGTAGAGCAATGCTGCGGCACGGTCGGCTGTAGGTTTCTCATAATACTTTAAAGCAAAGTTCAAGAGTGAGTCACAAGGAATCAGTGACTGATAGGTCTTGTCGGAAGCTTTTGCCAGCAGCAGGGCATAGCGGGCAGTTTCCTGCCTGGACATCGGCTGGCGGTAGTGAAGGGAGTCCAGCAGGGAGAAAGCGCTGTCTGGATGCGCCTCCATCAGCGCATCGGCTTGCTGGAGCACAGCTTCCACTTGCGGGTGGCTACGCTCACAGGCTGCCATCAGCAGTACTAACAGCCAAAGGCTAAGGCAATATGCTATATTCTTAATAGTCAAATAATATAAGTATTAAACGTTATTTTTCGCCACCAAATGTAGAAAGTTTTTTTGAAATTACCAAATAGCAGTATCTATTAAACTCTTAGCTTTTTTTACCAAAAGTCGGACGTGTTTTCAGAAACACAAGGCTTTTCCGCAGAAATACTAAGCATTACGATAGGAAATAGTGAAGTATTTTTCCTGTAACACAAGGCTTTTCCGCAAAAAAACCTTGCATTTCTGAAGAGACACTGTAATCTTAACCGTGGGTTTGCCGTAAGCAACGTGCCACTTTGCCGTAATCTCCGAATGCTCGTTTTACCTACACTCCTACACCAGCACCTCTTATCTTTCTGATTGTCAGACTATTAAGTAGGTGTAGGTGAGACCCTTCACCTACACCCCTCCTACACCAGCCTACACCAAAGCTAGCAATGTAAGAAAAAAGGTGTAGGTAAGTGTAGGTAAGGTGTAGGTAAACCATTTCACCTACACCCTCTGAAAATATTGTATATCAGTGTGTTAAGTGCTTCTGGTGTAGGAGTGTAGGTGAAATAGATTTACTTCAGTTTCCTATATTATGCTTCTATGGTCTTGAATTCGTAGCCTTCGCTCTTGAGGAAGCGGATGGAGGCGGGGAGGGCGTATTGCAGGTTGCCATTGTTCCAAGATTTCAGGGAATCATGGAAGGTGATGATGGAGCCTCTGCGGGTGTACTTCATCACATTGGCGAGCACCTGTGGTCCTCTGAGCTTCTTGCTATAGTCGCGTGTGATGACATCCCACATCACTATCTTGTAGTAGTGGCGCAGCACGATGTACTGCTCCCACCGCATCCAGCCGTGAGGCGGACGGAACAGGCGAGTCTTCAGCACCTCATTGGCGAGGTCGGCATCGGCCAAGTAGCGGCTGCTGGTATGTCTGCCTCCGCTGATGTGGTGGAAGGTATGGTTGCCTATGGCGTGCCCATCGTCCACCACCATCTGGAAGATTTCAGGATACTTACGCACATTGTCGCCCACCATGAAGAAGGTGGCCTTGATGCCCTCATGTTTCAGTAGGCTGAGCACCCACGGAGTAACCAGCGGGATGGGGCCGTCGTCGAACGTGAGATAGACGGCCTTCTCCTGCGGATTGATGCGCCAAAGTGCCTGTGGGTACAGGCGGCGGAATAGGCTGGGTACTTGCTCTATGAACATGGCGGCTTAGCTTTCGATGCGACTCACGTAGATCTCATACAGTTCGTCGAGCTTGTCTTCATAGTTGGCTGCCAGCGGACTCTCGTAGGCTTTGAGCGACTTCACGATGCGGTCGAGCAGGGCGAGGTGATACTCACAGTTGTCTTGCGTGAGGGTCAGGTGGTAGTCGCTGAGGCTCAAGTACCAAGTGATATACTCCACTTCCTTGTTGGCCAGAGCATCGGCAATGCGGTCGCCTTCCTGCTTCTCTTCCAACTGATACCAAGCATCGGCCATGTCGAGGGCACCATTCTGGTAGTCGTAAGGTATGTTATAGGTAGGGATATGCTCGTCTGCATAGCGCAAGACTTCCCTGGCCTTATCGGTCTTGCCCTCCTTCATCAGCTGATTGATGAGCAGGGAGAAGACGCGACGCAGTGACATGCACATGCGGCTCAGATTCTCATCGATGTAGAGGCCTGGTGCTTCCAGTCCGCCAAACTTGAACTTATGCATCAGATTGTCGTACATGCGCTCGCTGTCTATCTTCACGCCTGTCTCCTTACTGCTGAATGGGGTGAAGCGATAGGCCAGACCTTCCTGAATGAAGTGGTCTTCCATGCCCAGCATATTGTCGCTTCCCACACTGATGGCAATGAAGATGGGGCGCTCCCAGTTGGCCTGCAGCAGCATCTCCAGCATCATCAGTTCAGAGCGGATGAGCATGCGCTTGCCCTTCAGGGAGATGGTCATGTGGTCTGGGATGCTGTCTGTAGGTATGAGCATGCCACTGCGACGCACGGCCTCCTTGTCTATCTTCATCACGATGCTGTCTGTAGGTATCACATGGAGGTCTGCGTGCTTGCCGCGTACCCAGTACTTGAAGATGTTCTCCAGCTCGTAAGGGTCTTCACCATACTCTGCGATGACGCTCTGCAGCAGTTGCGGATTGCCTTCCTCGGCTTGTTTGCGGGCATCGGCATAGAGGTTATCGATGCTCTGCTTGTAGCTTGGCACCACCTCTACATAGTCGTTGGTTCCTTCTACATATTCACTGCGTTCCCATGAGATAGGCAGTGAAGGAGAATCATAAGCAGGACGGCGCATCTGGTCGATATACCAGTCGGTCTGCAGGTAGCTGAGGTTGCAGATGCGGGCATCGAGGCGGAAGCCCTCTACGTCTTGATTGTACCACAGCGGGAAGGTGTCGTTATCACCATTGGTATAGATGATAGGATGTCCTTCTTCGGGCAGTGTCATGAGGTAGTTCTGGCCAAAGTCGCGCGTCATGTATCGACCGCTACGATCGTGATCGTCCCAGTTCTGAGAGGCCATTTGGATAGGTACCAGCAGGCAGATGACTGAAACGGCTGCAGCTGTGACCATAGGCTTGGTCTTGGCATAGCGCAGCAAGGTCTCTATGATGGCAGCCACACCCATGCCTATCCAGATGGCAAAGGCATAGAATGAGCCTGCGTAGGCATAGTCGCGCTCACGAGGCTGTCCTGGTGTCTGGTTCAGATAGACCACGATGGCGATGCCTGTCATGAAGAACAGGAAGAAGACTACCCAGAACTGCTGGATGCCCTTCTGTCCGCGATAGGCCTGCCAGAAGAGTCCGAAGAGGCCCAGCAACAGAGGCAGACAGTAATAGACGTTATGCCCCTTGTTCTCCTTCATTTCTGTAGGCAGCAGCTCTTGGTTGCCTACCAGCAGATTGTCTATGAAGTTGAAGCCCGTTATCCAGTTGCCGTTCTCCAGCTCCCCATTGCCTTGCAAGTCGTTCTGTCTGCCAGCGAAGTTCCACATGAAGTAGCGCCAATACATCCAGTTGAGCTGGTAGGAGAAGAAGAACTTGATGTTCTCCCATTGTGTAGGAATCTTCACCATAATCATCTGTCCGCACTGGTCGTAAGGCACTTCATGCCCCTCAATGTCCATCCAGGCCTCGTACATGGCAGGATGTCCCATATCACTGTCCCACATGCGAGGGAAGAACATCTTCTGCTCATAGTCGTAGTTGGTACGACCTAAGATCTGCGTGTAGCTATCGGGTTCATCAGGAGAGGTTTTCTCCTTGCGCACCCACTTGTATTCCTGAGAAGCAATGCGAGGCTCGCAGTAGCCATCTTTCTCGTCGAGGGCTACCTTAGAGTTGTAGGTCTTGCCGTAGAACAGCGGATAGGTGCCATACTGCTCACGTCCCAGATACTCACCCAGTGTGAAGATATCTTCTGGTGAGTTCTGATCCATAGGCGTATTGGCGGTAGAGCGAATCATGATGAGCGCATAGCTGCTATAACCCAGCACCATCATCATCACTGCCAGCAGGGTAGTATTCAATGTACGTGCGGAGATGCGCCACTTCTCTGGCATCTTCTGCTGGATGGCAGGGCGGAGCAGGAACCACAGCACTGCCAGAATGATAAGGCCGATGATAACGGCACTGGTGCCATGTCCATAGAACGGAATGCCCAGCAGGGCCACTGTGAGCAGGAACGACACGTTCATCAATGTGGCGTTGCGTGCCTTATAGCTCTCGTAGATGCCCCAGATAAGCACGGCTGCCAGTACGATGATATAGACGATAACGCCTGTGTTGAAGCCCATGCCCAGCGTATTGACGAAGAACAGCTCAAACCAGCCACCTACCTTGGCAATGCCAGGCACGATGCCATAGAGCACAGCTGCCACTAAGATGGCAGAGGCCACCAAGGCCAGGATGGATCCCCATGCGGTGGCATTAGGCGTCTTCTTGTAGTAATACACCAAGACGATGGCAGGGAGGCAAAGCAAATTCAGAAGGTGGACACCGATGCTCAAGCCCGTAAGGTAAGCAATGAGTATAAGCCAACGTTCACTGCCAGGCTGATCGGCCATGTCTTCCCACTTCAGTATCAGCCAGAATACTACGGCAGTGAACAGAGAAGAGAAGGCATAGACCTCACCCTCTACGGCACTGAACCAGAAGGTGTCGCTGAAGCAATAGGCAAAGGCACCCACTAAGCCACTGCCAATGATGGTGATGACCTTAGGCAGACTGATCTCTGTGCTGTCTTCTTTCACCACCAACTTACGCACTAAGTGGGTGACAGACCAGAATAGGAACATGATGCAGGCACCACTCATCAAGGCACTCATGTAGTTCACCATGCGTGCTACCTGGGTGGCATCGCTGGCAAACTGTGAGAAAAGATTGGCTACCAGCATGAAGAAAGGTGCGCCAGGGGGGTGACCAACTTCCAGCTTATAGCCTGTGGTGATGAACTCTGGGCAGTCCCAGAAACTGGCTGTAGGCTCTATGGTGAGGCAATAGACCATGCTTGCTACCAAGAAGGTGAGCCAACCTGCCACGTTGTTTATCTTTTTGAATCGTTCCATGTTCTTTTTCTTCTATATGAAGTGCAAAGATAGCTATTCCGTTGTATAATTCTTGCATCTTTGCATTTTTTAAACTTATTATTCTGTTTTTTCAGGTGATGCTCAGCGTCGCTTGAATGATAAGATAGTACCTCAGCACTTTGCCTACCATCATGGCGATGCAGGTGATCCACGGATTGCTTCGCATGAAGCCCAGTGTGACCGTGATGGCACTGCCCAGTATAGGCACAAAGGCGAAGAATGCCATATAGGCTCCTCTGTTTTCCAGGTATTTCCGGGTTCTTTCCACCTTCTCACGCTTGATGTGCAGGTATTTCTCTACCCATTCCAATTTACCCAAATGCCCTATGAAGTAGCAAGTCATACCACCTAACGTATTTCCCAATGTGGCAGCAATGAGGCATCCCCACTGATTGAGTCCAAGCTTGATGAGGGCAGCCAGCACTATCTCTGAGGCAAAGGGCAGCACACTGCCTGCAATGAATGCAGAGAGAAACATGCCCACGTATCCCCACTGTATGAGTAGCTGTATCAAGGAGTCCATCATAGCATCCATAGGCAGAAGAGGTAAGTGCCCACAAGGGCTATCAACGTAAATATCGTGAAAGCCAGCGAAAGCTTACTCTCCGTGAGGGCGAAGAAATGGGCGGCTATCAGGCTGATAGGTACACTGGCCAATGGGAACAGATGGATGGCTTCCTGGGGTTGCAATGGCATGCATAGGAGTAGGAAACCGCCTAAGAAGATGAGGAAGCGCAGGAACACGCGGGTGCGCATGCGCTCATCATAAGTGGTGAGGTAGATGTGTGTGGTACTGACGATGAATAAAATCAGTAAGAGAACGTAAAGAGGCAACTGCCAAAGTTCATAGCCTATCCCTAAAGGCTGAAAGGTAGCCAGAGACAAGAAGGGGGACACAATGAGGTCGATGTCACGCATCACCAGTCCATACGCCAGCAAGAACCAGAAGGGCATGAGCCCTCCCATCAGGGCTGCAAAGAAGCTGCGGGCATTCAGTGATAGGAACTGGATGGTACCTATCAGGAATATAGGGAATAGGAAGCAGAGCTTGGGATAGATCAGACCTCCGATGCCCAGCATGCAGAACGACTGGAATACATAGGGCTGTGAGAACTCTTCCTGAAAACTGCGCATCAGGAAATGGAGGGCGAAAACCAGAAACACAGCCGCCAAGAGTCCTTCGGAAAACTGGTGCAGGAAGGGGCAGCAAGCACCTAAGAGAATGTATAGCGAGTAGGGGGCTTGCGTACGCTCACGTATCAGAGCGAACGTCTTATTCAGCCAGTTGAGCAGCAAACCCACCACAAGGCAGCCAAGGCCTCCCAACAGGTAGCTGGTCTGAGGTGAGCGCAGGTAGGAGAGACTCCAGGCACCAAGCATCAGCAGGGTGGCTCCTCCATAAGAGAAACCACCCGACACGATGCGTTGTTGTAGATTCCTTGCCTGCTGCATGACTTCTGTTTACAGGTCGAAACCGATGTCCCTGCGGAAGTATTTCCCTTCGAAGTCGATGATATCTGCCACAGCATAGCTCTTCTTCAGAGCTTCTTCCTTAGAGGCTCCGTATGAGCTTACGGCTATCACGCGGCCACCATTGGTGACTACCGCTCCGTCTTTCAGGGCAGTTCCAGCATGGAAGATCACACTGCCGCTCTGGGCAGCTTCTTCCAGCCCTTTCATCACAAAGCCCTTCTTGTAAGCCTCTGGATAGCCACCGCTTACCAGCATCACACAGCCCACATGACGTGGGTCTATCTCCAGTGTCTTCTGGTCGAGGTTGCCAGCAGCTACTCCTTCCAGCAGTTCTACCAAGTCGCTCTTGATGCGCAGCATCACGCTCTCGGTTTCAGGATCGCCCATGCGGGCATTGTATTCTATAACGAAAGGATCACCACCTACATTGATCAGTCCTAAGAAGATGAAGCCCTTGTAGAGGATGCCTTCTTCCTTCAGTCCATTCACGGTAGGCTCGATGATGCGGGTGCGTACCTTTTCCATAAATACCTCGTCAGCAAACGGAACGGGAGACACACTGCCCATACCGCCTGTATTGAGGCCTTTGTCGCCCTCACCTATGCGCTTATAGTCTTTTGCTACAGGCAGCACTTTGTAGTGGGTGCCATCTGTCAGCACGAAGACTGAGCACTCTATGCCGCTCATAAACTCCTCTATCAGCACGGTGGCACTGGCTTGGCCGAACATGCCGCTTAGCATCTCGCGCAGTTCTTTCTTGGCTTCATCCAGTGAAGGGAGAATCAGCACCCCCTTACCAGCACAAAGACCGTCGGCCTTCAGTACATAAGGGGCTGGGAGTGTCTCCAGGAAAGCGAGGCCTTCTTCCAGATTGTCGGCTGTGATGCTCTTATAGCGAGCGGTAGGAATGGCATGGCGCATCATGAAACCTTTGGCAAACTCCTTGCTGCCTTCCAGCTGTGCACCTTCTTTTGTGGGGCCTATCACAGCGATATGCTGTGTTTGGGCATCCCCCTTGATGTAGTCGTAGATACCCTGTACCAATGGGTCTTCGGGGCCTACTACTATCATGTCGATACCTTTCTCTAAAGAGAAGGCTTTGATGGCAGGGAAGTCGGTTGCTTTCATAGCTACATTTTCACCTGTCTGTGCCGTACCTGCATTGCCTGGAGCAATGTAGAGTTTCTCTACCTTGCGACTTTGGGCGATTTTCCATGCTAAGGCATGCTCACGTCCGCCCGAACCTAATAACAGAACTTTCATATAAGGCTTATTTTAAGTGATCTTCGAAATATTGTGTGATTTTCTCATACAGATGGATGGCATCCTTACCCGATACGCCATGCTGATGGCCAGGGTAGAGGAAGAGGTCTGGCTGCACATTGGCATCTACGCAGGCTTTGATGAAGCCCAGTGTATGCTGTGGCACGCAGGTCTCGTCTTGGTAGCCATGCACCATCAGAAGATGTCCCTTCAGGTTGCCTGCGAGGCTGCGCAGATTGGTTTCTGCATAACCTTCAGGATTGGTCTGTGGGGTGTCCATATAGCGCTCGCCATACATCACCTCATACCATTGCCAGTCTATCACAGGACCGCCTGCCACACCTACTTTGAAGATGTCGTTCAGGCGCAGCATCATGCTGGTGGTCATGTGGCCGCCGAAGCTCCAGCCATGCACACCCACGCGGTCTTTATCTACATAAGGCAGACTCTGCAGGAATTCGGCACCTACGCGCTGGTCTTTTGTCTCTTCCACACCAAGGTGACGGAAAGTGGCCTGCTCGAATACCAAGCCTCTGTTTTCACTGCCACGATTGTCGATGCAGAACATCACGTAGCCCTTAGAGGCCATGTAGAGTTCCCAAGCGCGTGCGCCATAACGGATAGAGGCAGAGATGTTCTGGGCGTGCGGACCGCCATAGACATAGACCACTGCAGGATACTTCTTCGAAGCATCGAAGTCCACAGGCTTGATGAGGCGGTAATAGAGGTCGGTCACACCATCGGCAGCCTTGAGGGTGCCAATCTCCACCGTTGGCATGGCTATGTTTTCGTAGTTGTTGCCTACGGTCACCATGTTTTTCTTCTTGGCGGGTTTAGCCACTTCGTAGATATCTACTACACGGCTCTGTGTAGGCGTGGCATAGCGGTCGATGACATAGGTGCCAGAAGCTGAAAGCTGTACGCTGTGCACAGCTTCATCGTTGTTGATGGTGGTCACCTGTCCCTTCATGTTCACCTTGTAGAGATTGCTCTGCAATGGAGACTCCTGCGTAGAGAGGTAGATGATTTCCTTCGCCTTGGCGTTGAAACCTACGATGCTCTGCACCAACCAATCCCCCTTAGTCAGTTGGGTAGTCTTCAAAGACTCTGTGTAGGTACCTCCAGCAGCGGCACTGTGCTTCTCTGGATAGACGCTGACTTTGGTGTCCATCAGATAGAGGTGGTTGAAGCCATCACGTTCGGTCTGGTAGATAAACTTGGTGGCATCCCAAGGCAGAAAGACGATGGGGTTCTCTGGCTCCACGTATTTAGGATGTGTCTCTTCGTAGAGCACACCCATGAGCTTGCCACTCTCTGCATCATACTGGCACAGTTTGGCGTGGTTCTGGTCGCGATTGAGCTCTATGAGGTAGATGCTTTTCTCATCGGGTGCCCAAGAGATGTTGGTGAAGTAGCGGTCGGTAGGGTCGCCTGCATCGAGGAAGATGTTCTTGCCAGTGGCTACATTATATACACCTACCCATACCTTGTGGCTGGTCATTCCTGCCATGGGGTAGCGCACAGGGGTCTCTTCGGCAATGCGCGTGTCGATGTTGACCAATGGATATTGTGTCACCATGCTCTCATCCATGCGATAGTATGCCAGCAGGTTGCCCTTAGGACTCCAGAATGTACCTTTGTTGATGCCGAACTCATTGCGGTGAACGCTTTGTCCCACAAGGATGCCTTCAGGTTCGTTGCTGATGGCCTTGTCGTTCACATACAGATTGTTTCCTATACTGTAGGCCACATGCCCGCTTTCCTTGTTATAGTCGGCACGACCGCCACGTTGCTGTGTCTTGGTCTGTCTCACTACCTGCTTGGTTTGCCAGTCGTACACTACATAGTTGCCTGGGGTCACAAGGAGCATCCAAGGCTTGTCCGACCATAGAGCCTGTCCGCTGAGTTGTCTCAGTTCGCCTATGCTTGCGGCTTTCAGTGCATTGTTCACTTCTTCCAGCGTGGTGAGGGTATCAACTTTCCCTGTCTTTGGATTTGTAGCCGTGAGCTTGTTTCCATCTACCAGCAGATAGAGATCGCCCCACCATTGCAGGCCATTGATGCTGGCCATGGCTTGACTGGTTCTGCTGCTACCCGACATGAAGTCGGCGTATGTAGGCATCTTTTTCACTTGTGCCATCATGTTCGTTGTACCGAGTGCCATGACCAATGCCAAGGCACATTTGAATAGTTTGTTCATAACATTATTGATTATTCATTAGTTTTTCTTTCAGTTCGCGCTTCTTGCGTTCTGGATAAGACTCTGCTTTGGCCTTAGGCTTACCCTTGAAGTCGTCGCGCTTACCTTTGAATCCGTCGCGCTTGCCCTTGAAGTCGCCGTCACGCTTGCCCTTAAAGTCGCCGTCGCGCTTGCCTTTGAAACCATCGCGTTTGCCTTTGAAGTCGCCATCACGCTTGCCTTTAGCACCGTCACGTTTGAAGCCACCTTTGCCCTTGAATCCAGCAGGCTTACGATCAGACTTGAAGCCGCTTCGTCTTTCCTTTGGTTTGCTTTCGGCAGTGTCTGTTTCCGTCTTCTCTGCTTGTTCGGCTTCAGCAGCTCGGCGCAGTTTCTCTGCCTTGCGGGCTTCGCGCTGCTCCCATTCCTTGAATTTCTCATGCCCATAGTAGCGTTCATTTTCTACCACAACAGGTTCCTTGTCTTTGAACAGTTCTTCCCTGCGTGGCTTGCGCAGCACCTTAGGGCGTACCACAGGTTCTTCCTTGTTGAGCTTTTCCCCTTCACTGCGGAACTCCTTGTACTT
>ODAI011173275.1_pt1 | contig 10645 bp, 9 predicted proteins | sample 1539321 | NCBI WGS metagenome assembly ODAI01 (sample SAMN02144231, study PRJEB22623) | gut metagenome | biome: sheep rumen | host: Ovis aries | place: New Zealand | reverse complement strand
AGTTGCGCTGATCTGCGCAATCGCTTGCACTAATCATATTATCACGACTTTATTCCGTGTTTCAACTGTAAGTATTGCACAACTTTGCCCACTCTTTTTGTGCAATATAATAGGTCCGGCCATTTGGACCGAACCCGAAACTCGCTCTATTTCCGCTCTAGTCACGATACTTTATATTGGCTCTATATCGTACTATCGTGTCTAGATATTGTGGTGGAATTCCACTCATTCTACGTAATTTTATTCTTTCTAACAGTTTTTGCAACCAAATACTTTGTTCAATATATATTTTTAATCTACATCCTCCATCAACTTCATCACTCGGGCTTTAATGTTTTCCAACTCTATAGATAACTGTTGTTTTGCTATAGGAGTTATAATTGAGGTATGTCCTACTGCATCTCTTACTGGCTTATATACATCTGCAGATCGACTCAAAGCAGGATCTTTTGCTGCATTTGTTGCCTTATCTATAAAATTAGACAAATATTTCATGTCCAAGTAATAAATATCCTCCGTGGTTTTTCTTACAGCATAACTTATATTTGCCGCACCTTTACTTGCCACTTCTCTATCTTTCCATTTCTTAGCCTCATTGCTTGCCTCAGTCGAAAGCGTCAATTTATTATATTTTATATACTCACGCAAAAGGTTTTCTGCTATAAAGCATTCTGCATACGAAGGAATGTTATACTCTGCTTCTTGGCTTAAGTGCTTAACCCACATATCTACAACATCATTCTTTTTTACATCAGTTTTACTTCTCTGCTTTTGACGACTTTTTTTCATTTCATCAAACGTAGTGTTAAACAATTCCTGAGCCTTTCTAGCTTTAGGAGTAATTGACATATTATCTGGATCGCCATCATTACCATTTTCTCTTCTTAATCTATCCCAATCATCTATTACTTTTTTAAATAGTTCTGCTATTTCCTCGAGAAATTTCTCATAATTTGAGTCATCAGATATAATTCCTTCTCTACTGCTTGTGAAAATATCCTTAGAATTTCCAGTATCCAAATCATCAAAATGAATTTGACCATATACATAGTTTTCAACAAGTCTTGACGAAGGAATATGTCTCAAAATATCTTTTTCTCTTAACCTACCATTCACAAACAAATCAATAGTTACTTTCTCTTGTGTCCCACGAATTTTGAGCATAGATGGTTTTTCTACTGAAGCAATATAACCTTTTATATTTAATTTAGATTTTAAACCGTTTGGTTGACTTTCAAGCTCTAACTGTTCATAAAAAGGGTCATAAAAATCATTAATTGTCCATAAAAACTGTGTTCCGTCTGCCATATCTTTCAGCAATGTTTCGTCTATCTTTTCTTCATTGACAAAAATACTAAACCCCTTATCTAACAAGGAAAATCTGAAATACAGTGCAATCGCCTTTTTGATATAATCTACAGTATTTGTTATCCCATCATTAACATTTTCAAAGAAAATATATGTTCCTTTTACAATTTTATCAGCATCTGTATAAATCTGAGTAGATAACTCCTCTAATTTGTACTCCTGGGAGTTCAAATCATCCCTAATAGCCTCATCCAAACTAGAATTATCTATTACACCGCCAACGAGAGCAGTCTCGTTTGTCTTTGACGCTATATGTATTCTCTGTGCACAAGATAATAGTGCAAGTTTCCCGATCCCCTTTCTTCCTATGAATGGCCTGTTATTTTCAGTCTTATACTTCCCATTTCTTCGTTTAGAGTATCCAATTTTCAGAAACTTGTTCTGGAAATCGTCAAAAGTCATTCCATCGCCATCATCAATAATTGTCATACAATTATTGTTCCTGTCAATTGTAATCCAAACATTATTAGCATCCGCATCCCACGAATTTGAGATTGCTTCTCCCAATACAGTAATGACATTTCTATATAAGTTTCTACCCAAATGATTCAATACACTCAGCGAAATGTTAAAAATTAATTCATTATCCATTTGACGCCCTTCACCTTCTTCTTTTACAATGCTCTTTAATACTCATTCCTATAACTTCACCTAGTCTCGGCGGCACCGCATTTCCTATATGCCTAGCGACATTTTTCAAAACAACCTCTTCTCCTTCTGGTACAAAAGAATAGTTTTCTGGAAATGTCTGCAACATAGCCCCCTCTCTCAATGTCAAAGCTCTATCTTGAACCGGATGTCCAAATCTTCCAGTACCATAACCTGTAAACTGTGTAGTTATAGTTGGTGCCACATCATCCCATTGCATTCTTCCATATACGGATGAATACGTTTTTCCTGTATCTTTTTTATGACAATCTAAAATTAAATTCTCTGGCCAATCTCGCCATGTTCCACCTGGAACAGAATGTCTAATCCTTTCCAAATTCTTTTCTGATAACATAGATGCTATATGAAGATTATCATCATTGTTTTCTTCGCCAGCTCCAATCCTAGGTAGATTTCCTATTACTTCTCTAACTGTAACAGCTGATGTATGTGTTGGCTCAATGAACTTAATTTTTTTTCTTTTTGAAGCCAATAATAATAACCGCTTTCTTCTCTGCGGAACACCATAATCTGCAGCATTAACCACCTTATATGTCACATGATATTTTTCCTCTTCCAGAGTTTTTACAAAATCTTTAAAAACCTGTTCATTTTCTAGTTCAGGAACATTCTCCATTGACACAATATGCGGCTTGGCTTCTTTCACTAATCTTGCAAACTGATACAGCAGTTTCCAATCCTTATGCTTTTTCCTATTATGCTTATCTTTCTGGTGCCTTGAAAACGGCTGACATGGTGCACATCCAGCGAGAATTTTCACATCATATCCTCGCAGCAATCTTTTTATATCAAGTCCTGTTACTTCCTCTATATTTTTATGAATAAACTGAGCGTTATTGTTATGGCTATATGTATACTCACACGTAGCATCTAAATCATAACCAGCAACTACATCCAGCCCAGCTTTTTCAAGACCACATGTCAATCCGCCAACGCCACAAAACAGATCAACCACTCCGTACGTCATATATTCCTCCCAAGCCTTAAATGTATTGTAATCTTTTAACTATGTACTTTGAAAAATCACATTGGCTTCTTCTATCTAAAAATGTTTTTTCATTAATATTCAAATCAATATAGGGCTTATCATTTCTAAGGAATAAGCCGTTTTTACCATCTTCATTTATAGTAAACGTATTAGCTGGCACAACAATATAAACCAGTTCACCTATAAACTGATTATTTAATATCAACTCCCAATCATCATTAATCACTTCTTTTTTGGGGTTAATCCAAAATTCATCTCTTGAATCTTGCCTGCTCGCGTAATTAACAGCCTTACCTATTTTAACCCCATTTTGTTCAAGAAAATCTATCGCCTGTCTTTTCTTTTGAATAATAAGATTTCCTGAATTAGTTCCAAAATTTGTCTCTTTCAAGTTTGCTTTGTTTAATGACTTTTTCCCTTTAGTTGAAAAAACGTTTACTCCTATCAACTCCATCAAGAAAAGTGCTTCCTCCAAGTATTGTTCCAGCTCCGGTTTTCTGAATTTATCAACTTTAGGAGTATTTCCTTTACTTTTATTATCACTATCAAGTCGGTTGCTTTCATTGGCTTTTCTGATTAGATAATACTCAAGATAATCAATATCTGAACGATTTAAGCTATCATCTGCCGTTGTTAAAATAAGTACTCTCTCCCACCAATCTTTTCCTGCCAAATGCTGCTTTACCCTCTTGGCAAGATCTGATGATTGTCCTACATATACTTTATTTTCTGAAAGAAGAAGATAAACACCAAATTTGTTACATGCATCTGAAGAAATTAGGCTGTTTATAGACTCTCTAGGTGCAGCATACATTTCACCAGGATTCCAGTTGGAATCAACTATACTCATTACGCCTTTTAATGTACCATCTTCTAATAATAACTTAACCGTTTTGGCTTTCGGATTACCCACCGCAGTTACCTCGCATTCATTTCACAATGTTTATATAGCAGTATCCAGACACTCAGAAATCTTATTAGCCACATACCAAAACATTACGGGCGGAATCGCATTCCCCAATGCTCTATATTGAGCTGCTTCACTTCCTGTTAATGAAAAACTTTCCGGAAATGACTGTATCCGCGCGACTTCCCTCGGCGTAAATCTTCTGTAACGTCCATCGGTATAAAGAACTGGATCCGTACTATTAAGTGATACTTTTGCAAGGTGCGCCCCAACAGTATTACATGGTTTAGAGATATCTTGAGCACGTCCCTTATTCATAGTTTCTCTGTTCTTCATCATTCCGGCGACGGCTTTATCACTAAAGTAGTATTTTTCTTCCACATCCTTCTCGATGCAGTTCTTTAAAGCCACATAGTTGTCTTCCTGCGAAATGATTGTTTTAGGAAACTCAAAATCTATTTTCAAGTCCTTCCTAAATCCAACAATAATCACCCTTTCGCGCTTTTGAGGAACACCAAAAGTTGCAGAGTTAAGCACGGTATATTTCACATCATATCCGCTATTTTCGAACTCTTTAATAATAAGCGGAAAGGCTTCTTTTTTATTGGCCGTCATTATACCTTTAACATTTTCTGCAATAAAGCACTTGGGTTGCCTATCTCGAAGTATCCTGCACATTTCGAAAAAGAGCATTCCCTTTTCATCTTTTATACCAAGTCTCTTCGGATTCTGTGCTACTATTGAAAATGATTGGCACGGAAATCCTCCGGTCAAAACATCAAATTCGGGTAATTCATCTGAAGAAACTGTTCTTATGTCTCTGTTATCTGGTTTAATACCAAAATTTTCTTCAAAAATATCGCAAGCGCTCTGCTCAATATCATTTGCATAAACTATTTCGGTATTATTAGATGAATAGTGCTTTCCCAGAAATTCAAAATCTCCCAAAATTCCAACATCTGTTCCGCCACAACCGCAAAACAAAGACGCAACTTTTAATTTTTCCATGTTAACAACTCCTCAAATTGTCCTACCTTGGAGGGATCAAATGTAATATCCGCTCCATCACTCGGAATCATATCAATCTTATCTGCCTTATAAAGGCCAACCGGATCCTGAAGAAGAAATAGCTTCTTTTCAGTCTTACTTAACAGAAGTCGATACACATAGTATCTATCATGCGTACTGCTAGCTGTATTCCATTCATTTTTGGTTAAGTGAATCCTATTAAAATGTAACGGTTTTGAACTAATAGTCGTCTTAACTTCTATGTATCGCTTTCTCTCATCAAGTTCTACTGAACTGATATCATATCCCACAGCGAACTGTGTCGGAATTCTCTTGATAAGATGAATAAGATCTTCTCTTCCTCCCAGCTTTACTCTCATACACTCATGTCCATGTACAAGTCCCTCACCGATATCACCAATATCTTTGGTAGTGAAGCTATCCATGTACAATCCAACTCTCTCTTTAATGGCTTCCTCTCTATCAAGGAATTCGTTAATATCGGGTCTGCCATCGTAGTGTGAGCTCTTTTTCAATTCCTTTAACTCTTCTTCGTCACTTGCAATAAATGCAAGAATATCTGTAGAGAAGTCTGTATCCTTAATGTCCCTGTTAACATATGCAAACCATCCTCTGGTACAATCTTTTACTGCTTCTATATCGCCAGAACGTCTCTCTATCATGGAATCATATTCTGCAAACCACTCTATTGATTCACAAAACTTTATGATTGTTTCTTCCTCAAGAGTGTTCAAAAAATATGTCCGGCTATCATAAGTTTTAAGCAGGTTCGCTATTTCCATATAATCAATAATATCCCCTGCATATCTTACAACATCTCCAGTCTGATCATACTCCACTTTATTATTTCTGTTTTGGAGGATTCTATCCCAAGTTGCCTCGATGCCTTCATTGTCTCTTGTTACTCGAAGATCGTTGAAAACACAGTGACATGCCTCAAATTTAGTAATGCCGATTGAATTTCCACCATTCTTATTGGCATACCTAAGAAGTTTTAAAATATACTGCGCAGGCTTAAACTTGATACCAGCTTCAACCTGCTCCAAAACTTTCTGTGGTTTAATATGCGCACCCGGATATTGAAAGTTATATAAAAAGACTTTAAAGCTTTCAACCAAATCCTGATTGTTTGCAAGTTCTACTGCTCTTCTTCCTGGTTTATCGGTTGTTTCTGTATGCTCTATAAACCCAAAAAGCGCAGAAATTTCCGTTCTCCAGTTGTTGATTGTCTTTAATTCTCTATGGGCATTACCCGGATATCTATATATTGCATCATTTACTGCTTTTACAAATTCATCTACGGGCTTCTCCCCAACTCGAACCAATTCATCGGCAACATATATCAGAACATTTTCTATATCGCCCTTAAATCTCGGTCTAACATGGTGAATTCTAAAGAAAAATTCATCAGGAATCTTATATTCACTCATTACTACTCTCCAGTGTTTCAATTACCTTCTTAGCTATTTCCTGAGCCATTATAGGAGGAACTGCGTTTCCAACCTGCCTAAATTGCTGTGTTTTATTACCAAGGAAAACAAAATCATCTGGGAACGACTGTAACCTCGCGCATTCTCTTACAGTCGGAACCCTGTTATATTTATAATGAAAATGATGTCTGTGTCCTGTATCAATAGTCGGAGCCGGTTTATTGCTGGCAAATCTTGTCCACGCTACATGAAAGTTTCTAGTATGAGCATATTCTTCCGGCAAGTCTTTGTAATTACCGCCATCAGGAACAAGCGAAATGATCTCTTTGACATGATCTGAATGACTCGCTGCCACATGATTTCGAACTTTCGATGATCTTTCACGCATTATTTTTTGGTAAGGGTTGGATACTTTTGTAGCATAATCCATCTCATCAGTTCCTAGCTCATCAACAAGCGGTGGTAAATCAGAAAGTGCCATCTCACACGTGATTTCATTCTTATTTACATCCGGATACTCATATTTTCCTATTCTACTTCCAACAAATACAACTCTTCTACGACTTTGAGGGACTCCATGCTCTGATGCACATAAAATCTTATATTGTATGTCATACCCCATAGCTGTAAACTTTTCTATAATGCTATCTTTTATTTGTCCCCCAAAAAGTCCTACCAATCCAGGCACATTTTCAATAACGAACATTTTAGGGCGAATCTCATCTACTAATCTAATATATGATAAATAAAGCTTATTTCTGGGATCATCGAATCTTCTCGGGCCTGAAAGTGACATTCCTTGGCATGGCGGTCCACCTATTATCACATCAATTATTTTACCATCTATTAAGGGCTTTATATCGGACTCATAGTGAATCTTTGTTATATCTCCGCAAATTGATTTCGCACCCTTATGGTTTAATTCAAACGTTTCTAAAGCCTTTGCGTCGTTATCAATTCCGACAAGAACATTAAACCCAGCACGTTCAAATCCATAAGAAAGTCCGCCACACCCACAAAACAAATCTATGACATTATACTTTCCCATTATCCGCTTCATCCTTCCGTCTCTTATCGTCGGGTTTTTGTGTATCCGCCGGAATCGCCCATGCCTCTCCGAGTTTAAAAACTCCTGATATACGACCTTCCGCACATAATATCTGTACTCTTCGTTGAGATATTTTCCATTTCTTTGATGCTTGGTTTGCTGTCATATATTCCATGTTATTACCTCAAATTCACAATTACACCACAATATATAGTATATTCGACGGGGCGAACAATAGCAAGTAATATTTTCTCTGCATTGACCCTTAAAGAGAATTTGCGTTCTATACTTAATGAAACCAGCATATGAACCTTTCTATCGACTTCTCCCAAGAACCCGTTCCGGCTGCTCCAACTCTTTCAGAATATCTTCCGTCTTAACATTCCTATTCTTCATTTCAAGATATTCCTTAAACTTCGTTTCAAAAGAAGATACTTCTTGATATCCCGGTTCCCATTTATCAACAGTTCCATCCGGAGCTAATACAATCATTTTATGAACCTCTTCCCTTAATAGGCTTCTGAGCCATGTGCCCACCTCCTTTGCTTTCTCATAAGTAATGTGGGACATCTTTTCTATAATCCGTAAGCCACTTCAATTTTTTAGAATCTTTCTCTCACAATTCATTTGGTTCAGTAAAAGGGGCATTACTAAAAATTCATCTATCTTTTTTCAAAAGATATGTGGCATATGATTTTCGAAAATCCGAAAATGTTTGTAGAAAGTTTTATGTGAAAACTACTCGAATGATTGCTTGATACCGGTCATGATATCCGGCTTAAGATTCTTAAAAAGAGTGAATGCATAGTTTTTGCAACCACGAAAAAAAAGGGAACCCACTGCCCACGCGGATTCCCACAATTTATCGTCTATTCCAGCTCTATACTAACCGGAAAATCCTATTAAAAAAACTCAATCGAAAACCTCTCTAATAAAAAACTAAACGATTTCCGTCACGATCACTGTACCGCCATCCACACGGAATCTGACATCTTTATCCTTATATTTCATTCCGTATATACGCTCCGGATCGTCATGATATGCGGGTCTGGGGTCCTGGGAGAGAAGCTCTGTCACAGTTTCGATATCATCGTCCGTAAACTCCGCAGGGTAATTAAACTCCTCACAGTCTGCACCGTTTTCTCCGAGTCCGCTCTCTGTGACGCCGGCATCATATGCAATACTATCTCCAAATACCACCTTCAGTCCGTAATCCTTTGTGCTGTCCGTGAATCCTCCCCTTGCGCCCGGGTGAGCCTCAGCATAGGGAAGATAGGGCTTGATATCGTATATGGGTGTTCCGTCCCGCAGATCGGATCCCGACACATTCAGTACAGGCTTGCCGTCCACGATCTCCACACTCTCAAGTCTCATACAGGACAGGCCGATGGGGTTTGGTCTGTAGGGTGATCTGGTGGCAAATACTCCCATATACTCATTTCCGCCAAGTCTCGGCGGTCTCACCTGAGGTCTGAATCCGGAGCCCGTTCCCTCAAATCCCCAAATGACCCAGATGTAATCGAAATCCTCCAGTCCCTTCACTGCCCTCTCATCCGCATAGGGTCCTTCCAAAACGATCCTGCCCTTCAGGCTTTCGGCCAGACCGCTCTGTCTTGGGATCCCGAATTTTTCCGTAAGCGGACTCTCCATTCTGGCGATTATCTCAAGCTCCATATCATTCGCCCAGTCTTTCCGAGAGACCTGTTATGATCCTCTTGTACTCTTTCATGAGATTCTCATTATTTAAAATGACATAATGAGTATCTCCCTTCTTGATGGAAGCATCCATTTCGGTCGCAAGCTTCGACATATTTATGGCCCCGATATTAAGAGATGAACTCTTGAGGGAATGAACCTTTATCCTATAGTTTTCGTAATCCTCCTGCTCATAGAACTTTTCCAGTTTCTCCGTCAGGTCGTTCTTTCTGTATGACCTTGCGATCTCTATGAACAGTTCAGGATCATTTCCGCTGTACATAAGGGCGGTGTCAATATCCAGAAGGTCTCCAAAATCAGCCCGGAGCTTTTTGATCTCATCCGGCTCCTCAGTCTGATCCTTCTCTTCCGGATTAGCCAGAAGATCTTCAAATTTCATTTTTGTGGATTTATTCTTCTTTTCCTTCAGATGAGCGTCAGTTCCGCTGTAAATATCAAGTCCCGAATATACATTGCTGTCAGGGTCCTTCTTTTTCTCCCCGGTATATATCTTCAGAAGATTCTTGTTGGCGCTCTTTTCAAGATATCTGCGCACCATTGCTTCCAAAACTTCGCCGCGAAGAGGCTTACTGATATAATCGTCGAAGCCCTGCTTTAAATACTCCTCCTTTACACCGTAAATCGCATTCGCGGTGAGCATTACCACAGGAGTCTTCAGGTTAAGGCCTATCCTGTCAGCCTTTATCCTGCGCATGGTCTCCACGCCGTCCATCTCGGGCATCATGTGATCCATGAAGATAATATCGTATTTGTTTCTCTCTGCCAGTCTGATAGCTTCAAATCCGTCGGAAGCCATGTCGATCTTAACCTTTGTCTTTTTAAGCAGGCCGCAGAAAACAACCAGATTGGTATCAACATCATCCACCACCAGCACTCTGGCATCCGGTGCCTCAAAGGAGCTGACGCTCAAAAGTGTGTGATCACCAATGGTTCGCGGATCGTATTTTCCAATGGGAGTCATGTCCTCTATCTGCTGGGGGATCACAAAGGAAAATGTTGAGCCCTCGCCATATACACTGGTCACGGACATTTCGCCATCCATCATATCAACGAGGCGCTTACTGATGGAGAGTCCCAGACCGGTTCCTTCCACCCGTCTGTTACGGATCTCATCGATACGCTTAAAGCTCTCAAAGAGTCCGCCTATGTCCTCACTTCTGATACCTATACCTGTATCGATGACCGAAATCTTCAGATAAAAGATGGAATCCTTTGTATATCCGGTGACCTTCATCCTGACAGTTCCCTTGGGAGTGTATTTCACCGCATTGCTGAGGAGGTTTACTATTACCTGGCGTATGCGAGTTCCGTCACCTATATATCCCGAAGGCAGAGTCTCATCAATGTCTATCTTCAGATCCAGGCTCTTGTCATAGGCCTTGATGGAGATCAGATTGTAACACTCGTTTACCAGATCCCTCAGCTTATATGGCTGTGGTGTGATCTCTATCTTTCCGGACTCGATCCTGGAAAGATCAAGTACATCATTT
>ODAI013487467.1_pt1 | contig 10646 bp, 8 predicted proteins | sample 1539321 | NCBI WGS metagenome assembly ODAI01 (sample SAMN02144231, study PRJEB22623) | gut metagenome | biome: sheep rumen | host: Ovis aries | place: New Zealand | reverse complement strand
CTTCCAGGTGGGCTCCATCATTACCACCACCGGCTATGCCACGGCGGACTTCAACCTCTGGCCCCAGTACTCCAGGAACCTTCTGGTGCTGATCATGTTCATCGGCGCCTGCGCCGGTTCCACCGGCGGCGGCATCAAGGTTTCCCGTGTCCTGATCCTCTTCAAGAGCGCCAGGCAGGAGGTCCTCCACTTTATCCATCCCCGCCGGGTATCCGTCATCAAGCTGGACGGCAAGGCGGTGGACAAGGAAACGGTCCGCGGCGTCAACGTGTATCTGGCAGCCTACATACTGATCTTTGTTTTCTCCATTGTCCTGATCACTCTGTTCGACAAGGGATCTCTGGAGACCATCATTACGGCCGTGGTGGCCACCTTCAACAACATCGGGCCCGGTCTGGACGCGGTAGGCGCAACGGGCAACTATAATGCCTTCCTGCCCGTCACCAAGTATATCCTCATGTTCGATATGCTGGCCGGCAGACTGGAGATCTTCCCCATGCTGGTCATCTTCGTGCCCTCCATCTGGGTCCCCGAAAGAAGGAGAAAGAACAGGGGCTGACAGTCGCTGCCCTGTAAATACAGGGGAAAAGAGGAAACGCTCCCAAAAACAGAAGAATGAATGAAACGAATGCGCCGACATGATCTGCCGGCGCTTTCGCTGTCTGAGAGGGTGCCCCTGCCGGCAGCCATTCCCGCGGGAAGACCGTTTCCTGCAGGTTCCTGTGTCTGTTTGGATTTCTTCAGAAAAATGGTCAGAAAAATGGCCGCCCCCGCCCTTGTTAATTAACAGAATCATAGTAAAATGTTATCTGTAGATTTGCATTCCCGGAGACGGGAAGCAGAGAGGAGAAGATAATGAAGTACAGAAGATTTATGGCATTTCTGCTGACTGGCGTCCTTGCCGCCGGCCTTGCCGCAGCGCCGGCACAGGTCAGGGCAGAGGAAACAGGTGAGAATCCTGTACAGGAAGAAGTGCCGGGAGAAAAGGAAGAAGAAAAGACCGGGGGAGAGAAGGCTTCCGAAGAGGAAAAGAAGGCCGCTCCGGCAGAGGCTCCCGCTGAGAAGCCCGAAGAGAAGGAAGCTTTGGCAGTCCCCGAAAAGAAGGCGGAAGAAGAGAACGCAGAAGCGCCGGCAGAAGCGCCTGCAAAAGCGCCGGCAGAAACGCCCGCAGAGGATCTGTCAGAGAGCCCCGCGGGGGGCATGCGCCTCCTTCTGGCAGCGCCCGGAGAGCCCGGGGAAGAGGAATCCGGATATATATATTATGACGAGATCGGAGATCTGGAAATGGTCCCCGGCCAAGAGGGGGAAGTCTATCTGGGAGGACTTGTTGCCGTACCGGACGGCGCGGAGTCGGAAGAAGAGATCCCTCTGGAGGTGACCGGCATCACCGCCGACGATCCGGATATCGCAGAAACTCTCGTTGAGGGCCAGGACCTGTTCGTAAAGGGAAAGAGCATCGGTTCCACCAGGGTCAGGATCACCTATGAAGGCCCGGAGGGCAAAGGGGAAACCAGCTTCAAGGTCACTGTCAAGGAGATCATATACAGCGCCTGCATTTCTCCGGAGGACGATGTAGACGACGGCCGTCTGGATCCGGGCAGCAGCACAGGTCTTCATCTTGACGTGTCAGCCATAAAGGCCGGTGAGGAAGAAATCCGGTTTCTGGACGAAGACGAGGTAACGGTCGTCTGGGACTACGACTTCGACAACAGGGATATTTTCAGCCTGGAGGGACAGGGATTTTCGGCCGTCCTGAAAGCGGACGGGGACCTTCCCTACCACGAAAACTCATATGTCACAGTCACCGCGAAGGTCTACCTGGGATCGGAAGTGTCGGAGGAGAACCTGATCACTTCTGATTCTATAGATTATGTGGCAGGCGATTTCAGCTATGACTGGGACGCGGTCATTTCCGCTTCCGAAGACATGCTTTTTGACGAGCCTGCGTCCGAATCGGTCATTACCGTTTACTCTGAATCCGGCGATGATCTGACCGTAAAGAAATGGGTCGCCGTACTGAGGGGAGAGGACGGAACGGTCGCACGCGTTCTGGAGTATCCTTTTGGCGATCCCGGAACTTCTCTCCGGACCACGGTGAACGGAAAGATCCTGGGAGATCTGGTCAGTGAGGACGCTACAGTGGAGATTTTTGCCGTTGTGGGAGAAGAAGACGGCAGGGAACTGACCACTGACTCGGTCTATATTGATATCATCCACAGCAGTATACTCGTCAACTGCGACCTGGAGGAGGTAAAGCTGCTGCCCGGAGAAGAGGAGTACGAAGAGCCTTCGATAACGGCCGATGTCCGGAACATGGAGTATCCCTACGGGGAAACGCTGGACTGTGAGATCCTTGGAGCAAAGGCCGAAGATCCTTCCGTGGCGGAGGTGCGCTTCGAGGAGGGCAGGGTCTATGTAAAAGGCCTCAAAACCGGTACCACCCAGGCTCTGATCACCTATGAGGGCCCGGACGGAGAAGAAGGACAGAGCTCCTTTACCGTTACGGTTCAGGACGTTATCTATTATGTCGATATGGAAGACAGCTATGAGGACTTTGACATGCTCACCGGAGACAGCAGCAATCTGAAGGTCCATGCCTACCGTTATGCCAAAGACGGAGACGACAATGTCACCGTGGAGCTGGAAGAGGATGAAATAGATGTGGTCTGGGAGCTGGAGCCTGAGGATGAAGAAATCCCGGTGACAGATTTTACCCTGAAGGAGAACGGCACAGCCGCAGTGCTTCGTGTGGAAGGCAGCGGCGTTTCCGGAGAGAATGCCCAGACCGCTGTGGTCAGAGCCACTGTTTATCTGAAAGAGACAGGGGAAGAGATCGGATCTTTCGAAACGGAGCACCGCCACAGCCCTGCTGAGGATTTCCTGATGGCGGATAATACGATGCCTGAGGATGGTCTTGTGGAAAAGGGAGAGAGCTTCACCATCAGCCCCCGTGTGGTCAGGAGAGAAGAGCTGAGCGGCGGTGGAGTATCGGAGGAACGCGTGGAAGAAGCCCGGTTCGGACTTCTCTTCGATCCTGCAAAGGTCCGTGTGACGGATCAGAACGGAAAGGAAGTAAAGCCTGCGGAGACAGACGAGGATGATTACCTTGTGGGCGGAGAAGCAGACGGCACCGTCTATACCGTTACCAGGCTGTCAGGGGACTTTGCCGAAATCATTCTTACGGCTGTATGGCCCGGGGGAGACGACGACGACCCGGATTACCGCAGATCCGGCTGGAAATATTTCGATCTTGGTTCTCTGGAGGAAGAGGAGCCCGGCGAGCCTGAAAACGGCCAGGAGACATCTTCCCAGGAAGGATCCGGCAGGGATAAGGGAAATACACCGTCTTCCTCTTCGGGAAAATCCGGAAAGACTACCTCTTCTTCCGGAAAAACAAAGACCAGCGGGACCACAAAAACAAAGACCAGCGGGACCACAAAAACCTCCAGAACGGGGAAGGCCGTTAATAAGACCAGGACGGGAGACGAATCCGGCGCAGGGGTATTTCTCCTTCTTATGGCAGTGTCCCTTGCATGCTGCGCGGCAGCGGCAGGTTCCATGAAGAAAAAGACCAGGTAAAGACGTTTTAAAGACCCGGGCCCATTCGGGAGTTACCCGGAAGGACCCGGAGCCTTTTCGCAAAAGCTGCATGGCATCTTTGCCTGTTTGCAGGAAGCTGGCAGAAAATTTGTTTTTGGAAGAAATTCTGAAAATAATGCTTGCAAATAAAAGGCCCATGCCTTATAATTTCAATTCGTAGCAGGGAAACAGCTGCGAATTGAATATTGGGCTATAGCCAAACGGTAAGGCAGCGGACTCTGACTCCGTCATTTTGAAGGTTCGAATCCTTCTAGCCCAGCTGAAAGGTCTGGATCGCAGGATCCGGGCCTTTTTTGTCGTCCCATGCGGAGAGGAGGGGGCCGGGGAAAGCGGGAAGGAAATCCCGGGCCAGCTCCCCGCAGGCCCCCGGAAACTGTATTCAGAAAAGCCCCCAGCGGGTATAATAAAAGAAGACAGTCGGCAGATCTCCGCCATAGCGCTTACGGAGGCCGCAGAGTGAACCGGATCGACGAACTGGATTTTGTAGTGATTGACAATGTCAGGTGCTGTCAGGGGCATCCTCTGCCCTTTGGAGCCTCTCAGGTGGGGAACGGAGGGATCAACTTTTCCGTCAACTCGGCAGACGCGGAGGGATGTGCCCTGCAGCTCTATCACAGAGGGGAGGCCGGGGCCTATGCGGATATCCGGATCCCGGACAGTTTCCGCGTGGGCAGCAATTATTCCATCATTGTATTCGACCAGAATCCGGAGGACCTGGAGTATACCCACCGGTTCTGGGGAGAGATGGACCCTGCGGCGGGACTTCGCTTTGATCCCGGTATCCCTCTGCTGGACCTCTATGCCAGGCTCATTTCCGGCCGTGAAGTCTGGGGACAGAGAAGAGATGAAAGAACGCCCATGCGCTGCAGGGTGGTCCCGGAGGACTTTGCCTGGGAAGGTGACCGTGCCCTGGAGATCCCCCTGGAGGACCTGGTGATCTATGAGATGCATGTCCGCGGATTTACCCGGGACCCTGCCTCTCCCGCAAAGCGGAAGGGGACTTTTGCGGGGGTCATCGAAATGATCCCCTATCTTAAGGAGCTGGGCATCAACTGCGTGGAACTTCTTCCGGTCTTTGAATTCGATGAGCTGGAAAACCAGAGGATCTGGGAAGGACAGAGCCTCTGCAGCTTCTGAGGCTATTCCACGGTGGGCTTTTTTGCGCCCAAGTCGGCCTATGCTTTTTCGGGCATTTACGGCATGGCCGCGGATGAAATGAAAAACATGGTCAGGCAGCTCCACAGAAACGGCATAGAGGTCATTCTGGACGTGGTCTTCAATCATACGGCGGAAATGGGAGAGGGAGGCCCGACCCTTCATTTCCGGGGGATCGACAACCGGACCTGCTATCACCTGGGACCGGGAGCTGGATCTGGGACCCAGGAGCCTGTCGGGCCTTGTCAGCGCAAAAGAAACCGTGTAAGGCCCGGGCAGAAGGGCCCGGAAAGGAGCGCATATGGTTTTACTGGAAAGAGATTTTCTTACCGTCAGCGATGAGGGAGACAAAGTGTGGATGACCCTTGACACCTCAAAGGAAGCCGTCAGGGAGGTGGCCGCAGAAATGGCCCGGATCCGGCCGGGCCTTACCATGGACGGAAAGGGATGGGAAGCCTTTCTGAGCTACTACCTGGAGGGAAACAATCCGGCCCTGTTAAAGGACCTGGTCTTTGCGTCGGAGGGAGATCTGTGCAGGGCCTGGTATAAGAAGATATCGGGCTTTACCAAAGTCAAGGGCGTATCCCTGGGCAACTATATCCTGACCCTTTTCGGAGAGAGCCGGGAGAAGGGGCTCTACTGCGTGATCCGGGACGAGGGAGACTGCATCGACTGGAAATAAGCCTCTTTTCGCAGGGCAGGACGCGGCCCGATTTTACATTGAGCCAGGGACTGCAAAGTGATAAGATAGTTTTTAACTCCAGGTGCCGGGCAGAGGCAGAAAGGAAATGCTGTGTTTGAGATTTTTGTGGATTCGGGAGCCAATATCCCTGCGGTCTATGTGGAAAAATATAAGATCAACGTGATCCCCTTCATCAACCTGGTGGACGGGAAAAAGGTGCCGGGCTTTGAAAGCGGCCTTACCCAGGAGGAGGAGAGAGAAAAAGGCAGGGAATATTATAACGCCATCCGGGCGGGGGCCCGGGTGCAGACATCCCTCATCAACAGCGGGGAGTTCCGCGAGAACTTCGAGCCTGTCCTCCGGGCCGGAAAGGACGTCCTCTATATCTCCCTCAGCTCCAACATCAGCGGGACCTTCAACGCCGCCAGGATCGCCGCGGCAGACCTGGCGGAAGAGTATCCGGACAGGAAGATCTGCCTGGTGGACTCTCTCAACGCCTCCCTGGCCCAGGGCATCCTTGCCATCTATGCCAGCCAGTTCCGGGAGAAGGGAATCGACCTTTCCCTGATCGCGGACGTCCTGCAGGAGACGGCCCACAGCATGAACGGGGTCTTCACCGTGGAGGACCTCAAATACCTGGCCCATACGGGAAGGCTCCACAAGGGGACCGCTCTGGTGGGAAATCTTCTGAAGGTCAAGCCCCTTCTCTGCGGCAATAAGGACGGCTTTATCGTCCAGTGCGGCATAAAGAGGGGAAGGAAGGCTTCCCTCAACGCCCTGATCGACCTGGTCTGCGATAACGTCGTGGAAGGGGAAAAGCAGATCCTGGGCATCGCCCACGCGGATGCTTATGAGGAATCCCTTTACGTGGTCAAGGGGATCACGGACCGGGTAAAGGTCCGGGAGTTCATCAATACCTCCTACGACTTCTGTACCGGCTCCCACGTGGGTCCCGGCACCATCGCCCTGTTCTTTATCGGCTACGACAGAGAGCAGCAGGGGCGCCTGGCCAACGAGGCCCTGAAGGAAAAAAGGATCTTCTCCCTCCTGGAGGCATGAAGAGACTGTGACAAAAGCCGCATATGCAGAGGATGCCGTCCGGATCCGTCCGGACCGGCATCCTTTTTTCTTTCCAATCCGGACAGAAAGCCCGGAAGGGGAGGCCTTCCGGGCTTTCTTAAAGATGTTTACATAAAAAGTGTTATGGAGACAGTGCTTATTCTTCCCTGCCCAGCCTTGCGTCTTCGGCCGCAGCTTTTTCCTGCATGGCCTGGATGTCCGGGAAGGCGGAATAGATGGCCTTCACGTCCTTCCTGCCCAGGATCTGACGCTCTACATAGTTCCTGGTCAGCATGATCACGACGGGGACGCCTGCCAGGACGCCGATCAGGTTGGGGATGGCCATGAGTCCGTTGAAGGTGTCGGACAGATCCCATGCCAGGGAAAGCTTCATGGTGGCGCCAAGGACGATAAAGAGCACGAAGATGACCCTGTAGATGACGGTGGCAGCGGTGCCGAACAGGTACTCAAAGCCCCTCATGCCGTACTGGGACCAGCCAAGGACAGTGGAGAAGGCAAAGAGCAGGACCGCCACGGCGATGAACTTGGTGCCGAAATTGCCGAATACGGTGGAGAAGGCTTCCGCCACCAGAGCGGTGGAGGCAGATGTAGAGATCATCTCGCCGGTGTCCAGGTTGACGACGCCGGAGGTCAGGATGGCCAGAGCGGTCAGGGTGCAGACCACGATGGTGTCGGCGAAGACTTCGAAGATGCCCCACATGCCCTGCTTGACGGGTTCCTTGATGTTGGAAGCGGAATGGACCATAACGGAGGATCCCAGGCCTGCCTCGTTGGAGAAGACGCCTCTCTTCATGCCCCAGGTCAGGGCCATCTTGACGCCGTAGCCCACGATGCCGCCGCCCACGGCCTTCATGCCGAAGGCGCCCTTGAAGATGGATACGAATACGGCGGGAAGGGTCCCGGCGTGGGCGAATACGATGACCAGGGCGCCGATGACGTAGGCGATGGCCATGAAGGGAACAATCTTTTCCGTAACGGAAGCGATGCGCTTGAGGCCGCCGATGATGACCAGGCCCGCCAGGATCATGAGGGTGATGCCGGTAATGATGGCGGGAATGCCGAAGGCGGAATCCATGTTTGCCGCGATGGTATTGATCTGGGACATGTTGCCGATGCCAAAGGAGGCCAGGGCGCAGAAGGCGGAGAAGAGGATGGCCAGGAAGGCGCCCACCCCTTCAAAACCCTTTTTGGAGCCCAGGCCGTCCCGCAGGTAGTACATGGCGCCGCCGCACCATTCGTCCTTGGAATTCCTGCGGCGGTAGTAGATGCCCAGGACGTTCTCGGAATAGTTGGTCATCATGCCGAAAAAGGCCACGACCCACATCCAGAAGATGGAGCCGGGACCGCCCGATACGATGGCGGCCGATACGCCGGCGATGTTGCCGGTGCCGATGGTGGCGGCCAGGGCCGTGCACAGAGACTGGAACTGGCTGATGGACTGGTCGTCCGCGGCCGTATGGGCCGTGACGTGCCTGTCGGTAAAGACGGCGCCGATGGTCTTCTTCATCCAGTGGCCGAAGTGGGAGACCTGGAAGAACCTGGTCAGGACAGTCATCAGGATGCCGGTGCCGATCAGAAGGACCAGCATGGGAACGCCCCATACAAAGCCGTTGACGGCGCCGTTTACGTTTGTGACAGTTTCGATGAATGATTGCATAGTTTCCTCCTCATATATCGGCGCTGTAAAGCGCAAAAGTCCGATTCGGCAAAAAAAATGCATGAACGGGAGTACATGCACCTTTGCCTATAGCCACAAGTGCGATACTAGCATACCTTTCTTCCCGGAGCAAACCGGAGAAATTGCATTTTTTGGCGGAAAAACAGGGACATAACAGTAATTATTAACGATATTATCGAATAATACAATAATTATTTCCGAGCATGCGGAAAAACGCAGAAAAATCTGCGAATCGGACTCTCTGTTCCGGCGCTGCATAGGGGGCGGGGGAGGGCAGCGGGGCCCGGCGGGGGATTTTGAAAAAGGTTAACAAAGTCCTATGGACACGGCTTTGAAAAGAATGCTATCATATGGTACTGGTCCGGAGAGGCCCTGCCGTGCAGGAATCCCGGCCGGAGACGGGAGATAAGATGTATACTTTCGAAAGCAGGATCCGCTACAGCGAGATCAACGAGGATGAATATCTGTCCATGGAAGGACTGATCGATTATTTCCAGGACTGCTCCACCTTCCAGTCGGAGGACCTGGGGATCGGCATCGATTACCTGAAGGGCATGGATCTGGCCTGGATCGTCAATTACTGGCAGATCGACGTAAGCCGCTATCCCAGGCTGGGAGAGCAGGTGGTCATCGGCACCTCCCCCTATCAGCTCCGGGGCTTTATGGGCCTTCGAAACTTTATGATGGAGACCGCGGAGGGAGAGCGGCTGGTCAACGCCAACTCGGTGTGGTCTCTATTTAATATGAAGAAAATGGTCCCGGCCCGCATTATGCCGGAGATCATGGATAAGTATACGCTCTGTGAACCCTTCGACATGGACTATACCCCCCGCAAGATCCAGGTGCCCGGGGAAGAGAAATGGCTTTCCGTAAGGGAAAAGCCCCCCATGACGGTCCAGGAGCACCACCTGGACACCAACCATCATGTCAACAACGTTCAGTACGTAAGGCTGGCCCTGAGCACCCTTCCCGAAGGACAGGTCATAAAGCGGCTCAGGATCATGTATCAGAAACAGGCCCGCCTGGGGGATCAGATGCTGCCCCGGGCCCTTAAGACATCGGAAAACACCTGGCTGATCCTGCTGAGCGGCAGGGACGGCGGTCCCTTCTGCACGACGGAAGTGACCGTTCTATAAAGAAAAGAGGAACTATGTTAAAACTTGGAGAAAAACAGACCCTTATCGTGGATAAGAAGGTGGAATTCGGCGTCTACCTGGCCGAGAAAAAGGGGGATGAGGAAAGAGTCCTCCTGCCCGGATCCCAGATGCCGGAAGGAACGAAAGTCGGCGACAGCCTGGAGGTCTTTCTGTATAAGGATTCCTCCGACCGCCTGATCGCCACCAGAAAGACCCCCCGTCTGACCCTGGGCCAGGTGGGGTGGCTGAACGTGGCGGCCGTGGGCAAGGTGGGCGCCTTCCTGGACTGGGGCCTGGACAAGGACCTGCTCCTGCCCTTCAGGGAGCAGCCCAGGGCCAGAGTGAGAGAGGGCCAGGAGGTCCTGGTGGCCGTCTATATCGACAAGAGCGAAAGGCTCTGCGCCACCATGAACGTCTATCCCTATCTGCGGACGGACAGCCCCTATAAGACCGGAGACCAGGTCACGGGCGTGGTCTATGAGACCAGCAGTAATTTCGGGACCTTCGTGGCGGTGGATTCCATCTATTCCGCCCTCATTCCCAAAAAGGAACTGGTCCACGACATCCGGATCGGAGAGACCGTTTCCGCCAGAGTCACGGCGGTCCGCCCCGACGGCAAGCTGGATCTGAGCATCCGGGAAAAGGCCTACCTGCAGATGGACAGGGACGGGGAAAAGATCATGGCCAGACTGGAAGCGGCCGGCGGGACCCTTATGCTCTGCGATAAATCCTCCCCCGAGCTCATCCGTCAGCAGATGCAGATGAGCAAGAACGAATTCAAGCGGGCCATCGGCCGCCTCTACAGGGACGGAAAGATCCGGATCGGGGAAGACCGGATCGAAAAAACGCAGGCTTAAAAAGCCTGCCGGGTACTTCAGACCTCCTGTTCGTAATTATTACCAAAAAAATGCATTATTTTTATGGATTTTTATGCCTATATGCCTTAGAATGTAAGAAGGGAAGAATGCTTCTTGTGTTTTTGCACAGAAGCTCGGGGCAATAAAGGTAATAGTTACTGAGGAAAGAGTGGAAGTATATGATTTCGAACCAGGTATTACAGAATACACTTGAAGGGCTGAAGGAGATTTCCCATCTGGAATTTGGAATTATGGACGCAGACGGCAGGGAGGTCTGTGTGACTGCCCCCGTATTTGCGGATGCCTCGGGAGCGATCCCGGACTTTGCGCTTTCTCCTGCGGACTCCCAGTCGGCAGGACCGTTTCAGTTTTTCAAGGTGTTTGACGAGCAGCAGCTGGAGTATGTCATCGTAGTCCACGGAGATACGGACAATACCCTGCTGGTGGGCAGAATGGCG
>ODAI011674426.1_pt1 | contig 10647 bp, 5 predicted proteins | sample 1539321 | NCBI WGS metagenome assembly ODAI01 (sample SAMN02144231, study PRJEB22623) | gut metagenome | biome: sheep rumen | host: Ovis aries | place: New Zealand | reverse complement strand
CGTTCAAGCAACTCCACAAACTTTTTGTCTTTGGGGTTACCGTACATAAATCCACCTATATCGGTTGTCCACCATGGAATACCAGAAAGACCCATATTTATTCCCTGAACAACAGAATCTTGCAGACATTCGAATGTACTTTGCACATCTCCGTTCCACAAAATAGTGCCATACTTTTGGTTTCCAACCCATGCACATCGTTCCAAATTAACAATGTCTTTTTTGCCCATCTTTTTCATTCCATCGTAAAAAGCCTGAGCATAACACTTTGGATACATGTTGCTTACTGCAAGAGCAGGTCCTGCATAGTAACGGTAATGGTCATAATCATACACATCATAATCAGGTTCAGCATTGTCAAGCCAGAACATATCTACGCCGTATTTAACATAACTTTTCTTACACACATTCCAAATAAAGTCGCGTGCTTTTGGATTTGTTGCATCGAAAGTAATACAGTCACCCATCCATGTGTATGTTTGAACAGGACCTCGTTCTGTACGAACTAACAAACCTTTTTCTGACATTTCATTAAAGTTACGGCTTTTGCGGTCAACACTGGGCCAAACACTAACCATAACTTTTGTTCCCATTGCATGTAGTTCGTCACACATTGCTTTAGGGTCAGGCCAGTAGTCACTGTCAAAGCCCCAGTCACCCTGTCGAATCCAGTGGAAAAAGTCTATAACAATTACATCAAGATGGATGCCCAACTCTTTGTATTTGCGAGCAACAGTAAGTACTTCTTCTTGAGTACGATAGCGCAACTTGCACTGCCAAAAGCCCAAATAATCTGCAGAAAGAACAGGAGCACGTCCAACAGCTGCTGTAAAGTTTTCAACAATTTTGGCAGGAGTGTCGCCAACCGTAACCCAATAGTCCATTTCTTCGGTACACTCGCTTACCCATTCAGTAATGTTTTTACCAAAGGTTGCTCTACCAACAGAAGGACTGTTCCATAAGAATCCATAACCCAAACTGCTGACGGCAAAAGGAATACTTATTTGACTGTTACGCTGTGCCAGCTCAAGAGTACATCCTTTCATATCAAGATAAGGCGTTTGATACTGACCCATACCAAAAAGTTTTTCATTGTCATTTGCGTTAAAGCGGACAGTTAATTTATATGCACCGCCAATTATAGGAGTGAACTGCCGAGGCGTAACTTTTAGACAAACACTTTCGCGGCTTGTACTTGGATCATAACTTCTGTGATACTCCTGGAGGATTATTTTTTTGTCTTTTGTAAAAGTAAGTACACCAGAACCGTTAACACTTACGGTAAGTTTTCCATTTGTTATGCTTGCACTGTTAGTCTTTTCGTCGATATTCACTTTAACAGAAGCTGCACCTTTGTATTTAACAAGCGGTTCTGTTAAACCCCAATCATTTTTTGTAAAGTCCGCATTAAGTGTAGACCTAACACGAAAAGCATCTTTTCCCCATGCTTCAATGCGTAATGTTTCGTTGCCTTTTGTCCAAACCAAAGAATTTAATGTTTTCTTAAAAGACATAATTCCTCCTATTGCGGTAATTGTAGCATAAGAGTTCTTTTTGTTTCATAGAATTTTTGCATAAAAAAAATTAGTTTTTTGCGTAAAGGAATATACAAATGTTTTCTTCTTGTGTTAGATAAGAAATAAGCCATAGCCCTTACTTTATGGCATTAAAAGCCACATCAAGCGCATCTTCAGCAGCACAAGGAAGGTCTGGTTCTATAAATGCATCTGCTGTTGATGTGTCTATGCGGTACCACTTTTTCCATGAAATTTGCATATACAGTTTTGACTCTGGCAATCTAAAACAAACCACATCGCCATAACTGTCAGCTCTGTTTCCTGAGGCTTGACCAACAATCAAACCTAAGTGATTGTCTTTTACATACATAGCAAAATCCATAGCAGCACTAAAAGACCTTACTGATGTAAGAACATACACCTTTCCATTAAAAAGATTTTCTGTATACTGCCTGTTTATTATGCTTCCCTCTTTTTCTGGAATGTAGAAAAATCCCATACGCAAATCAGAAGAAAAATCTTTATACTTTTCTACTGGAAGATACCGAATAAATTCATTTGCAACTAAAGAACTTCCGCCACCGTTATCTCGTAAATCAACAATGACATTATTTACACCTGTTGCTTTAACTGCTTCAAAAAATTCTTTTACTGTTGAACGATATGTTTTGTTGTAGTTACATTCATCAATTGTTAAAATTCCAGCATCGTGCTCTGTATCTATTTCGTAGCGAACAAAAGAATATGTTCCGTTTGAATTATTTTCAATTCCGTTGTATGCACGATACTCATCATAGGTAACAAAATCGCTTACAGGATACGTTTTTTCTTCAATAGTTCCATCTTTATGTTTAATTCCATATGTGTATCCGCCAGCAATAGGTTCAACTCCTAAATACTCAAGACCTTCAAGCATTATAATATATCTACCTAAAAAAGTAAGCGCATATTCATCACATTCTGTACTAAAGAGTTGGCGGTTATTGTAAAACAAATCTTCTCTTGCAATTCCATTTACCGAAACAAAAGAATCTCCTGCTTGGTTATGAGCATACACATACTTCAAATAATGTTCATCGTTAAAAGAAAAAGAAATATGTGTGTGTGCATCTCCTAACAACGAAAAAACACTTTCTAGCTTACGGTTCAATTCAACTTTACTTATTTGTTCAGTAGAAGCAATTTCTGCACGAACTTTTTTCCACTCTGCTTTTACATTTTGTGGAAGTCCTCCATATGTTGCAGGATGAATTTTTCTTAAATAACGCATAGCATAATCTGCATCACGAAGCGCCTGTCTTTTTGTTAACAGTTGTTCTGGATGTGACATAGATTCTACAGAAGTCAGTTTTGTTGTGGTACTTCCAAAGTAAGGATTGCAATATAATGATAAAACAAAAAAGACAAAAGTAATACAAGTTAAAATAAGAAGTGCAACGTTTCCTTTTGTTTTCTTTAACTTCTTCCAACGGAATACCAAAAGAGCTATAACTGCAACAAAACAAAATGCAATATATATTCCATATCCAGCAGGCAGAACAATACTTAATGCAATAATACCAATCAGTAAAAGCGAAATTATAATAACGGACAAGATGTATTTCTTTTCTCTCATACGCTAAAAGTAGCACGATTGACAAATATAATCAATTCAGCAACAATTGAATTATGACCCAAGACTCTCGTTCATTTTACAAGCAACTTTTTATTCTTGTAGGGCCAATTGCATTACAGAATCTTATTTCCGCAGCGGTCAATTCTGCAGATGTACTTATGCTCAACTATGTGGGGCAAACAGCTTTAGCCGCTGTCTCTCTTGCAGGTCAAATTAATTTTGTACTCATGTTATTTTATGTAGGTCTTTCGTCAGGACTTGTTATGCTTACTGCACAGTACTGGGGAAAACATGACACTCATTCCATAGAAACATTGGCAGGCATTACACTAAAATTTTCTGGAGCAGCAGGAATTCTTTTTTCTGCAACAAGTTTTTTCTGTCCAACTCTTTTGATGCGCATTTTTACAAACAATGCACAACTTATTGAATTAGGTGCTCAGTATTTGCGTATTGTTAGTATTTCTTTTTTGCTTATGTCTGTGTCCCAAGTTTTTGAAGCTGTGTTCAAAAGTATAGAAAGGGTTCGTACTGTTACTGCCATTACTTTTATAACACTGTCGTTGAACATTGTACTTAATGCAATTTTTATTTTTGGATTATGTGGTGCTCCTAAATTAGGCATTGTGGGCGTTGCAATAGCGACTTCCATTTCACGCGCTGTTGAAGTTATTATCTGCATAGTTGTTTCTCTTTTCATTCCTGAACTAAAACTTCGACCAAGCGTTTTGTTTAGACGCAATTCCCTTCTGTTTCGTGATTTTGTACACTATTCTTTTCCTGCAATGGGGAACGAAGTTGTTTGGGGTGCAGCTTTTTCAATGTACTCTGCAATTTTAGGTCGACTGGGAGCAGATATTGTTGCTGCAAATTCCATCGTGGCTGTTGTTCGCGAATTAGCAAGTGTTTTGTGCTTCGGCATGGCTTATGGAGGAGCAATTCTCTTAGGAAAAGAAATGGGCAAAGCTGATCTTGAGCAAGCAAAAGTTGATGCATCTAGACTGTGGAAAGCAACAGCACTAGCAGGGCTACTTGCAAGCTTTATAATTTTGGGCTTACGACCGGTAGTTTTGAGCATGGTTACACTTACGCCCGGTGCTACACAGCTTCTGTCTTCTATGCTGATTATAAGCGCTATAAACATTTTTGGTGCAGCTATAAACACTGCATTTATCTGTGGACTTTTCAGATCAGGTGGAGACTCTCGTTTTGGGCTAATTATGGATACAGTTGCTATGTGGGGAGTTTCGATTCCCTTGGGACTTATTGCAGCTTTTCTTCTAAAACTTTCTCCACTGTGGGTTTACCTCATTCTCTATTTAGATGAGTTTGAAAAGATACCTGTCGTCATTATTCATTATCTTCGGGGAACATGGATTAAAAACATTACCCGCGACTTTGATTGATTACCGCTCGGTAGCATCACAGACACTTGTCCAAATCTGTCCCTTGTCGTGGTTAAGCATTGGGTCAACTCCACAGATTTTAAAAAGATCTCTCACGGTACAAAAACATGCGCCCTTTTCTAAAAGCAAAGGAACAATGCCTTTAACAGCTTCTACGGTTGCGTAATTTTTGCTTTGGTCATGCAACAAAACAATTCGACCATTACATACATGTTCTACAACACCACTTACCCTTTCTTCAACTGTCACAGAATCTTCCCAATCTCGAACACCTCGTCCTGCAATAAAGGGCATCTTAATTGTTTCAAACAGTAAATCATTTACCGCAAGATACGGTGGTCTAAAAAACATGGGTTTAGTTCCAGCATATTTTGTGATAAGTAAATTTGTTTGTTCAACTTCATCAGTCATTTGCTGTGCACTTAATTCAGGAAAAGCTGCGTGAGTAAACGAATGACATTCAATCGAGCAACCAAGTTTTACTTCGCGTTCAATAACTTTTGCTGTCAGATGATTAATATGTTTTCCCACTAAAAAAAATGATGCAGGAATTTTAAATGACTCTAACACATCAAGAAGAGAAAGTGTTGCTTCTGTGTTTGGTCCATCATCAAATGTTAATGCGATGTTCATCATTCATTTATCATAACTCACTCCACCATATTTTGCAAAAAAAAGTTTTTTCCGTTGACCGCACTGCTAATAAGATGTATACTGACTCTTACATATATATATGGAGGACATAATGGCTAAAACCAAATATGTTTATTTCTTTGGTGACGGTGACGCAGAAGGCGATGAAAGCATGCGTGCCGAACTTGGTGGAAAAGGTGCAAACCTTGCACAGATGGCAAAAAAACCGTTGAGTTTGCCCGTTCCCTCAGGATTCACAATTTCAACTGACGTCTGCCAGGCTTATTACAAGTTAGGCAAAGACTATCCCGCAGGACTTAAAGAAGAAGTCGCAAAGTATCTTGCAAAGCTTGAGAAATCAATGGGCAAAAAGCTCGGTGATGAACATGATCCCTTGTTGGTTTCTGTACGCTCAGGTGCTGCAATTTCAATGCCTGGTATGATGGACACAATCCTTAACCTGGGTCTTAACGACAAGTCTGTTCTTGGCCTTGCACACAAAACTGACAACCCACGTTTTGCTTGGGACGCATACCGCCGCTTTATTCAGATGTTTGGTGATGTTGCAATGGGTGTTGAACATGCAAAGTTTGAAGCTATCATTGACGAAGTAAAGAGCCACCGCGGAATCAAGCAGGACACAGAACTTAATGTAAACGAACTTCAGGAAATCGTTCAGAAGTACAAGGTTCTGTACAAAAACGAAAAGGGAGAAGACTTCCCTCAGGATCCAAAAGCTCAGATGTGGGCAGCAATTGGTGCAGTATTCGGTTCTTGGATGAACCCCCGCGCTATCAAATATCGCGAACTCAACAACATCAAAGAAGGAGCTCTTAAGGGAACAGCTGTTACCGTTATGGCAATGGTATTCGGAAACAAGGGTGAAACTTCTGGTACTGGTGTATGTTTCAGCCGTGATCCTTCTAACGGTGACAAAATCTTCATGGGTGAATATCTTATGAACGCTCAGGGTGAAGACGTTGTTGCTGGTATCCGCACACCTCAGAAACTGTCTCAGCTCAAAGAAACAAATCCCAAAATTTACGAACAGCTTGACAATATTCGCGAACGTCTCGAAAAGCACTATCGCGATATGCAGGACATGGAGTTCACTGTTGAAGAAGGTAAACTCTACATGCTCCAGTGCCGCAACGGTAAACGTACTGGTGCTGCTGCAGTTAAAATTGCTGTTGATCTTGTTAAAGAAAAGCTGCTTACAAAAGAACAGGCTCTTCTTCGTGTTGAACCCGAACAGCTTGATCAGCTTTTGCACCCCGCACTTGATCCTAAAGTTGTAAAGACAACTCAGGAAATTGCAAAGGGTCTTAACGCTTCTCCAGGAGCAGGTTCAGGACAGATTGTTTTCACTGCAGATGAAGCAGAAGCTTGGGCAAAAGATGGCAAGAAAGTTATCCTTGTTCGCAAAGAAACATCACCTGAAGACATTGCTGGTATGGTAGCTGCACAGGGTATTCTTACTTCAACTGGTGGACGCACTTCTCACGCTGCTGTTGTTGCACGCGGTATGGGTAAGCCTTGTGTTTCTGGTTGTGAAGCAGTTAAGTTTACTGGTCGTGACGAAGTTACTATCGGTTCAAAAGTTCTTAAGAAGGGTGACAGCATCACTATCGACGGAACTTCTGGTAAAGTATATGCAGGTGTTCTTCCTGTTGTTCCTGCTACAATCTCTGGTGAACTTGAAACATTCCTCGGATGGGCAGATGAAGTACGTGCTAATTCAGTACGCACAACTCCTTCTGGAAAGAAAGTTAAGGGATTCGATGTTCTTGCAAATGCAGAACAGAATGAAGCACCAAGTGCATTTAAGTTTGGTGCAAACGGCATCGGTCTTTGCCGTACAGAACACATGTTCTTCGACCCAGCCAAGTTGCCTTCTTTCCGCCGCATGATTCTTGCAGATACAACAGAAGCACGCAAAGCAGCATTGGCAAAGATTCTGCCTCTGCAGCAGGCTGACTTCTACGAAATCATCAAGACAATGGAAGGACGTCCAGTTACTATCCGTTTGCTTGACCCGCCACTCAACGAATTTGTTCCCAAACCAGGCGCAACATCAGAAATTGATGCTCTTGCTCGCGAGTTTGGTATGGACAAGACAAAGCTCGAAGTTAAGATCAACGCTCTCCAGGAAGCAAACCCAATGCTCGGACATCGTGGTGTTCGTGTTGCAGTTACTTATCCTGAAGTTTACGAAATGCAGGTTGAAGCTATTGCTTTGGCAACCGCTGAAGCACAGAAGAAAGGCCTTAAGCATGACGTACGCATCATGATTCCTAACGTTGTATCTGTTAACGAATTTACACAGGTTCGTGCACAGGCAGAAGCTGTTATTGCAAAGGTTAACAAAGAGAAGGGAACCAGCCTGAAGTTCCAGATTGGTACCATGATCGAATTCCCACGGGCAGCTCTCACTGCAGACAAAATTGCAGCAGCAGCAGACTTCTTCAGCTTTGGTACAAACGACCTTACTCAGACAACATTCGGCTTTAGCCGCGATGACTACGGTAAGTTCATTGAATTCTACCTCAAGGGTAACCTGTTGGAAGAAGACCCCTTCAAACAGCTTGATCCCGATGGTCCTGGCGCTCTGATGCGTATCGCAGAAGAAAAGGGACGCTCTGTTAAGGCTGACCTGCACTTAGGCATTTGTGGAGAACATGGTGGCGACCCCGCTTCTATCGCTCTCTGCTATGACATTGGTCTTAACTATGTGTCATGCTCTCCATTCCGCGTACCTCTTGCACGTCTTGCTGGTGCACAGGCAGTTATCCGCGCTGCTGAAAAGGCAAAGGCTCCTGCTAAAAAAGCAGCTGCAAAGAAACCCGCAGCTAAAAAGGCTGAAGCAAAAAAAGCTCCCGCAAAGAAAGCAGTTGCAAAAAAGCCCGCAGCTAAAAAAGCTGTAGCTAAGAAAGCTCCTGCAAAAAAAGCAGCCGCAAAAAAGCCCGTTGCTAAAAAAGCTGTAGCTAAGAAAGCTCCTGCAAAAAAAGCAGTTGCAAAAAAGGCTCCCGCAAAGAAAGCACCCGCTAAAAAACCGGCAGCAAAAAAGACAAGCAAGAAATAATGCTTAACAGCTAGATTCTTGTACCCCCGGACGTAACTGTCTGGGGGTTTTTTATAGCACAAAATCAAAAAGGTAAAATATGAAAAACATTTCAAACTTTCATACACACACACAACTTTGTCATCATGCAATTGGAATGCCACAAGATTATGCAAAGCAAGCAGAAATTGAAGGTTGTTCTGCATTAGGCTTTAGTGATCATTGCCCTTACCCCGACACACCAACAGACAACTGGTCTAACGTTCGCATGACAATTCCACAAATTGAATTATACAAAACAGAAATTCAAAAAGTAAAAGAGTCTGTTTCTTTTCCTGTTTTTTGGGGATTCGAATGTGAATACGACCGAACTTTTCTGAGTTGGTACCGCGATGAACTTTTAGGACACTTTGGTGCACAGTATTTAGTTTTAGGAAGTCACTGGCTTACAAAAGGAAACAGCCGCATCTACTGCCCAGAACTAACAGACCCTAAAGACATTAGCGCATACATTGACCAAACAATCGAAGGTATGCAAACAGGTCTCTTTGCTTTTTTAGCTCACCCAGATTTATTTATGAAAGGCTACAAAGAATGGGATGCTCAGTCTAAAGCATGGTTAAAAGCATTACTCGATGCTGCAATAGATTTAAATCTTCCCATAGAAATTAATGGCTTGGGTATGAGTCGCGAACCAATTCAAACAACACACGGATTGCGCTATCAGTATCCCTACAGAGAATTTTGGGAAACCGTTGCACAAACATCTGTTCCTGTCATCTGTAATTCCGATGCACATGATCCACAAGATGTAATTTTTAATGCACAAAAGGCTCGCAATTTTGCAGCTCGTCTTGGAATTGAACCCATAGATTTTCCTGAATTTACGCAATTACCGTAAAATCAAATTGCAAATTCTACAGTTCCGTTTTATAATATGTAGATATGAATTTGGTGCCTTTCACGATAGATGAAGACAGTAAGGTTAAGCGTTACTATCAACTCTATTCTCTCTTTGCGGAACACATTGCTTCAGGAAAAATTCTTGCTGGCGAAAAACTACCTTCCATCCGCACAGTAGCAGAACAGTTGAACCTTGCTCGAAACACTGTTGTAAAAGCATACGAATTACTTGAAGAAGAAGGATATATTTTTTCTTACGAAAAGAGTGGATTTTTTGTTAAAGACAGAAATACAACTGCGTTTATTCATCAGAACTTACAAAAATCAGAAGATGTAGTTCCAACCGTTGATTCAATTATTAATCAGCGAAAAGGTTCAGAAGTAAAACCTGCAATTCAAGCAAAGGCACAAGAGTTGTCCGAATTTACAGATCTTATAAAAGAGACAAGTCGTCCGTCTACAGTGTCTCAGTCTGAACTAGATGCGGTTTTGAATTCATCTAAAAAGACAAGCACATCAACTGATATAGAAAAAACGGAGAAGAAAAAAAAGATGAAAGAAGACCTAGATGAAAAAGTTGCAGCAATCATGCAACAAATTCAGTGGGATTCCGATGATGCAGATGCTCAGACTTTAACTCAAGAAGAGTTGGATGCTGTTCTTAATTCGGGAATTGTAACTACTGTTGAACAAGAACCGATTGAAATTGAAGATAAACTTGCAGACATTATGAACGAAATTCGTTCTGGTCTTGAAGACGATGAATCACAAACGCTTTCTCAGTCTGAACTCGATAACATTCTTGCAACAGGAAGCGTTGTTGTTGAACAAGAACTAATTTCAACTAATGTTGATTCAACAATAAATATGGGATCTGAAGAAGATTTTGAAAACACAACTACTAGGGAAGAAACATGTATGCTTACAGATGAAGATTCACCATTTGGAACAGAACACTTTAGAACAACGGTCACCGAGTTTTTATCAATTCATAAAAAAATAAGCTGCACTCCAAAGCAGCTTGTTGCCGGTGCAAACATTGAAGAACTTATTGCAAATACATTGCAAGTTATTCTTTCACAACAAAAAGCTCAACCTAAAGCAGAGCGTCCACGCGGACTGTTACGGCTTGCTCAGCTTGCAGAAGCAGGTCAACTTTCTTCAACAAATAATGTTTCAGATAAAATTGCTATTCCTTCTAACGGAGCTGATTGCCTACAGTTTTTAAGCGATGTTGGTTTTTCTGTTGCTGAATTATTTTGTGACATACACGGAGTTACACTTTCTGAACTTACAGAATCGGGCGCTTGTGTTTTAGTAACTACAACTACCAGTGCAAATACTAAACGCAGAGAAGAATTATTAAGTTGGGTTGCTCAAAATGAAAATCACTACATTTTAGAGTATGACAAAGAAGCAAACGGTGCTGTTCCTTCATTGCAAGGTCAAGACATTACTGGCAGAGTAATTTATGCTGGTGCTGCATCAGACATGGTTCCTAAATTTCATTCT
>ODAI011057437.1_pt1 | contig 10647 bp, 8 predicted proteins | sample 1539321 | NCBI WGS metagenome assembly ODAI01 (sample SAMN02144231, study PRJEB22623) | gut metagenome | biome: sheep rumen | host: Ovis aries | place: New Zealand | reverse complement strand
TTTTTCTTTTGAGGTTTTTCTTTTGAGGTCTTTCTTCTGAGGTTTTTTTGAGGGGTCACCGTAAATCCTTGCTGCCGGTTTCTGACACCCGCAGACAGGCATGATGGAAGTAACAGAGAAAGCGGCAGCAAATGCCGGATCCGATCGAGCATTTGCGGCCGCCTTCTCTTCGTTTATTCATGTCCTTTTCAGCTTCACTGTGTGTATCCGGCCGCGGACGTACCGACGGCCTGCGCGCAGCCCATTTCTATTGTTCCCCGATCAGGAATTTCGCGTAGAGAAGCGATTCTCCGGGAACTCCTCCCAGCCGTCCGTCCCGGGTATATTCCCAGCAGGAAATGCTATAGGGGAAGGAGACAGACATCTCGTGGTCGACCAGCCATCTGTCATATCCGGCGATCTCGGAAATATCAATCTGGGCGGCGAAAGTCTGAATACTGCCGCCGACCATAACCCGGAATCCTCTTGCCTCCAGCTCCCCGCAGAGAGAACTCACCGTTTCCGTCCACTTTCCGCGGTCCTTCTCATTTTCAGCCAGCTTCTCCACATTGCGGATCCTCAGGACCACAGTCGGTTTTGAGTCTTCCGGGGCGGCAGGTTCTCCGTCTGTCCCAACCCGGGAAGCACCCGGTTTCTCTTCCGCTGCGGTTTTCCCTGACGAATCCGAGGCTGCGGAGTCCGCCGTTCCGGAGTCCCCGGATACAGATCCCGCCACAGCCGATAGTCCGTTTTCAGCGGCCATTTTTTCAATTCTGTCAGCTGTTTCGGCAATGACATCCTGCCCCGAGGGGTCCTCCACTTCGACACAGATCATAACAGGAATGTTGTTTTCCCCCGCCTTCCTGCAGTTTCTCTCAAATTGTCCGTCCGCGGAAAACTTCTTTGACTTGAGCGTGCCGGCCCGGATCGTGACCTCCGAGATGTCGCTCGCCGCCAGTCTGCCCCAGTCAATCCTTCCGTTGTCATCGGAGATCAGAGCGCCGTAAAGAAAAGCCATTTCGGGATAAGTGCCGCTGTACTCCACTGTCTTTCCGTCCTCGCAGCTGATCATCCCGGAAGGAATAGGATTTTTTTCGACATTTTCATCGACGGGATAAAAATAATATTTTCCCTCGCTCACAACTATGATCCGGTCAGTGAAGGCCTCGCGCAGCATGAGCGTAGTTCCCTTGCCGGACTCAAGAGCGTTCTGCATTTTGGCCAGCATTACCTGTCGTTCTCTCTCTGCCGCATCTTCCCTGATTTTACGAATCTGGGCATCGGAATACATCTTTCTGAGACCGTCAGTCCCTCTGGTCCGCAGTCTGAAAAAGACAAACAAGGCGAACACGAGCGACAGGATCGTCAAAGCGCTCAGGAAGATGATATTCCACAGATATGCAGTGCGGACTCTGTTGGGATTGGATGTCTCATCCTTTTTATTATTCTTTCGGTCCATTGTCCCTCATTTCCTGAAAAGGCTGCCGGACAGACAGCGTTCCTGTTTTTCGCAAGTTCCCGCTCCTCGTTCATTTTCCCGGCGCGGAGCTGTCTGCTGCTGCCGGAACCGCCTGTATAGCGGAAGCAAAACGGCGGGGATCAGCTGCGGGTCCTGACAAAGCGGGGGTTGAACCCGTTTTTCTGCAGGACGGAGATGATCTCGTTCTTGTGTTCCGTTCCAAAGGCTTCCAGTGTGATCCTCAATTCCACCGCGGCATTGCGGTTGATGGAAACAAACTGGTTGTGCTCCAGCTTGATGACATTTCCGTTGGCGGCGGCAATCACTCCGGAGACCCGGTGAAGTTCACCCGGCTTGTCCGGCAGAAGGACGGAGACAGTGAAAATGCGGTCGCGGAGGATCAGGCCCTGCTGGACGACAGAAGACATAGTGATGACATCCATATTGCCTCCGCTCAGGACGCTGACGACCTTTTTGTCCACGCAGTCAATGTGACGCAACGCTGCGACTGAGAGAAGACCGGAGTTCTCCACGATCATCTTGTGATTTTCGACCATATCCAGGAAAGCAGTGACCAGTTCCTCGTCCGGAATCGTAACGATCTCATCCAGGTTCTTCTGCAGATAAGGAAAAATACGGCTGCCGGGAGTCTTGACGGCAGTGCCGTCCGCGATCGTGTTGACACTGGGAAGGGTGACAACCTCCCCGGCTTCAAAAGAGGCCTTGAGGCAGGCGGCCCCCTCAGGCTCGACTCCGATGACTTTAATATTAGGCTTGAGAAGCTTGGCCAGTGTGGACACACCGGTGGCCAGACCTCCTCCCCCTACAGGCACCAGGATGATATCCACCAGAGGAAGATCCTTGATGATCTCCATGGCAATCGTCCCCTGTCCCGTTGCCACATCGGGATCGTCGAAGGGATGGATAAATGTGTAGCCGTTCTCCTGAGCCAGCTTCGCCGCATGGGCGGCGGCGTCGTCGTAGACATCCCCGTGCAGGACAACCTCGGCGCCGAGGGCCTTGGTCCGGTTGACCTTGATCAGGGGAGTAGTCGTGGGCATGACGATGACCGCTTTGGCTCCGCACTCCCTGGCCGCGTATGCGACACCCTGGGCGTGGTTGCCGGCGGATGCCGTGATCAGCCCCCTCTCCCTCTCCTCATCGGAAAGCGTGCTGATCTTGTAATAGGCCCCCCGCACCTTGTAGGCGCCGGTCCTCTGCATGTTTTCCGGTTTGAGATATACTTTTCCTCCGGTCCTCTCGCTGAAATAATCCGAAAAAATAAGCTTGGTATCCAGAGTCACTCTGCCGACCGCCTCACAGGCGGCTTCAAACTTTTTCAAAGAAAGGGCTTCCCCGTTCACATCCCTCGTCTGTTCCGTTTCCATTTTCATTTGCTCAAAAACCTCTTCTTTCAATGACAGCCGCCGTCGGCCTGCCCCTGCCTCGATTCCCTGACTTAATGCCGCAGCCGGTATACGGTCAAAGCAGCACGGATGCGGGATGGAAGATGTTGACATGTCTTTAAAAAGCAAGATATGTCAACCCGAATCCGGCGCGCAAGACCAGCGAGCGAGTCTTGAATTTGTCAAAAATCGTTTCACGTACCGGGATCAATAGAACAGAGCGTCAACATACTCATCGGGATTGAAGCGCTGCAGATCTTCGATCTTCTCTCCTACACCGATGAATTTGACCGGCACGCCGACTTCGGACTGCACCGCGATCGCGATGCCGCCCTTTGCCGTCCCGTCCATCTTGGTCAGGACGATTCCTGTCAGATTGGTCACGGAGGCAAACTCCCTGGCCTGGTTCACCGCGTTCTGACCGGTGGCCGCGTCAAGGACGACCCAGTTCTCACGATAGGCCTCGGGGAACTCTCTGGTGATGATGCGGTCAATCTTGGCCAGTTCATTCATCAGGTTCTTTTTGTTGTGCAGACGGCCCGCCGTGTCGCAGAGAAGGATATCGATCTTTCTCGACTTGGCCGCCTGAACCGCGTCATAGACCACGCTGGCGGGGTCGGACCCTTCCGCTCCCCCTATGATGTCCACTCCCGCCCGTCTTGCCCACTCAGTCAGCTGCTCATTGGCGGCGGCGCGGAAAGTGTCCGCGGAGGCGATCAGGACACGCTTGCCCTGTCTTTTATAGTTGGCGGCCAGCTTGCCGATCGAAGTGGTCTTGCCCACACCGTTGACTCCGATCACGAGCACAACAGCGGGACCGTTTTCGAAGTCATAGGCATCCTTGCCCTGCTTCATCCGGTTTCGGATTCCCAGGATCAGCTCCTGCCGGCAGTCGGCGGCATATTTGATGCGCTCCGCTCTGACTTCCTCACGAAGATGATCCAGCAGATCCTGGGTGGTCCTCACACCGATATCTCCCATGATCATCGTCTCTTCAAGTTCCTCGTAGAAATCTTCATCCACCTTCTCGTAGCTGTTGAAGATCTGGTCCATGCTGTCGGTGAAATTGGCCCTGGTCTTTTTCAGGCCTTCTTTGAGTTTGTCAAAAAATCCCATACAATTCTCCTTATTTAAGCGGCCCCGGAATCCGGTCCCGATCAGATTCTTTAAACAGCCTGAGGGTCCGGTCTCAATCCGAGAGATCTCCTTCATCCATCAGATCGACGCTGACCATTGTGGAGACACCCTTCTCCTGCATTGTGATTCCGTAAAGCCTGTCCGCCTGCTCCATCGTGCCGCGGCGGTGGGTGATGACAATAAACTGTGTCCCCGCAGTCAGATTATGAAGATACTGGGCAAATCTGCCCACGTTGCTCTCATCGAGAGCAGCCTCAATCTCATCCAGAAGACAGAAAGGCGAGGGCTTGAGGCTCTGGATCGCGAAAAGCAGGGCGATCGCAGTGAGTGCCTTCTCTCCGCCGGACAGCTGCATCATATTCTGCAGCTTTTTGCCGGGGGGCTGGGCAATCACGCGCACGCCGGCTTCAAGGATGTCCACATCCTCCATAAGCTCCAGTCTGCCGCCTCCGCCGCCGAACAGCTCGGCGAAAACCTTGTCAAAAGCCTTCTGGATATCCGCAAACTGCTCACGGAACTGTTTTCTCATCGCATCGTCCAGTTCGGCGACGATCTTCTCCAGCGTTCCCGCCGCCTCAGTCAGATCATCGTATTGTCCCTTTAGGAAGGTATAGCGTTCCATCAGCTCCTTGTACTCTTCGATCGCCCCCACATTCACGCTGCCGAGCGCCCTGATCTGCGCGCGCAGCTGGGCGATCTCCTTTTTCATCGCGGTCAGATCGGTGAGGGTCTGGTCCCGGAAGGCCGGGGCATCGGAGGGTGTCAGTTCATACTCTTCCCACATATAGGCCGCCTTCTGTTCCACGGCCTCTTCCAGCCTCTCGCGGCGGGAAGAAAGTCTGTAGCACTCCTTATCAAGTCCGGCGATCACTTCGGAGGCATTCTCACGCTCCACGGAAGCTTCTTCCTGCTTTTCCTCGAGGGCCTCCGCCTCTTTTCTCAGGGATTGCAGGGCCTCTTCATCGGTAGACCTGGTCCCTTCCGAGGCCTGCGCTTCTTCTGTCAGGCTTGCGATGCGGGCAGTCTTCTCTTCAATCCCGGTCCGGTCTTTCTCCGTGCTATCGAGAACAGACTGCAGCTCCGTCCTGAACCCTTCCAGTTCACGCCGGATGCGCCCGGCGTTCTGCTGCTGAAACCTCAGCTCCTGTTCCAGACGGCTCTTCTCGAGTTCGAGCTTAGAAAGAAGAGCCGCGTCCTCTTCAGCGTCCCCCTCTCTGGCAGACAGCTGTTCCTGCAGTGAATCCACTGCCTGTGAGAATTCTTCCTCCTTCTTTACACTCTCGGCCAGTTCCCGCTCCGCGGCCTGATAGTCCGCCGCCGTCGCGTCGATCCTCTCCCTGAGTGCCCTGAGCTCCTGCCGCATATTCTCGGCATTTCCGGAAGTCTCCCGGAGCTTCTGCTCCTCCTGCTGAATCTGTATTCTCAGTGTATTCTGGCGGATGAAGCTCTCCTGCAAAGCCCGTTTGTTATCGTCAAGTTTTCTGCGGAGGACATTCCTGCTCTCCTTGGTATCTTCAATCGCCTTTTCCTGGCGCTCCACTTCCTGCCTGAAGTGTTCCGTGCTCGCGGCCAGTTCCTCCATCTCACGTCTTCTCCCGAGAAGGTTGCTGGCATTTTTGTAGGTGCCTCCGCTGATCGCTCCTCCGGGAGCAAACAGTTCGCCTTCGAGAGTGACCATTCTGACCCCTCTTCCGGGGCGCCTGGTGATGGCCACCGCGTGGTCAAAGGAATCCACGATCAGGGTCCCGCCCAGCAGGGAAACCGCCACTTGCTGACAGCCTTCGGCTGTCCTGACCAGGGTGTCGGCTGTTCCGACCACCCCCGGCTCATTCAGAAGCCTGCTGTCGATGGATCCTCCCCCCTTCCGGATACCGGAAAGAGGCAGGAAGGTTGCCCTGCCCGCCTTTTCGCGCTTGAGGATCTCGATCATTCGCCTGGCTGTGTCCTCGTCCTTTGTCACAATATTCTGGATACTGCCTCCGAGAGCGACCTCAATCGCTGTCTCATATTTTTTTTCGGTCTTGAGCAGGTCCGCCACGGTTCCGATAATTCCGGGTTCCCTCTCGCGTTCCTGCATGACCCGCTTTACACTGCCTCCGAATCCCTCATAGCGCTCCGCCAGATTGGCCAGAGCATCCAGTTTTGACTTTTCCTGGTGATAAGAAAATTCCGCTTTTCTCAGCCTGGCATCCGCATCGCCCAGGGAAGTCTTGTGGGCAGCGATCTGTTCCTCGATTTCCTTCTGACTGTCCTGAATCGACCGGATCTGCGTCCCGACCGCCCGGAATTCCTCTTTCAGGGAGGCGATCGCGTCATCTGCCTGGGCCCGCTCATCGGTTGCTGCCGAGAGTTCTCTCTCAAGCTCCAGGCGGCGCGTCTCCTCCTGCGCCTGCAGGGTCTTCAGGCTGGCGAGTCTGGACTTATAATTCGCGCGCAGGTCCATCTCCTCCAGCACGCCTTCACGGGCCTGATCCAGTTCTTCGCGCAGCTTCTGCACATCCCCGGAGGAAGTGCCGACGGCTTCCTTTGCCGTCTCATATTCTGAACTGATCTTTTCAAACCGTTCCCGGGCAGACCGGATCTGCTGAGAGATTGCCCTGTCCTGGGTCTCCCGCTCCGCAATATCCGCTCTGAGGATCTTCTCCTGCTCGGCCTGGCGGGAACAGCGCTGCCTGGCGCCCCGGATCTGTTCCTCGAGCACCTTGATATCGCCCTCGATCCTGCCGCGGACAATACTGGCATCTGTGATCCGGCTGCGGATCTCCTCAATCCGGGACTCCAGTCCACGCCTTTCCTCCTGCATCTTTTCGATTGCCGAGCGCAGGGCCTCATTTCTGGCGCGGGCGTCCTCCAGATCCCTGGAGGCCGTCTCCTCCTGACCGATCAGTTCCTGGAGCTGGCGTGCATTCTTTTCGTTTTCTATCAGGAAAGCATTGACATCCAGCCTCTTGAGGGCGTCCCTTCTCTTCAGATACTCCCTGGCCTTCACCTGCTGTTTCTCCAGAGAAGGAATCTGCTTCTCCAGCTCGTTCAGGATATCTGTGATCCGGGTCAGATTGTCGCGCTCGCTCTCGAGGCGCTTCAGGGTCTGATCCTTGCGGTGTTTGTATTTCACAATGCCGGCCGCCTCATCAAAAAGGGCTCTACGGTCCTGAGGCTTGTCGGACAAGATCCGGTCGATCTGGCCCTGGCCGATGATCGAATAGCCCTCTTTTCCGATGCCGGTGTCATAAAAGAGTTCATTGACATCCCGCAGTCTGCAGACAGTTCCGTTGAGCAGGTATTCGCTCTCACCGCTGCGATAGATCCTGCGGGCAACAGTGACCTCGCTGTAATCGATCGGCAGGGCTCTGTCCGCGTTGTCCAGAGTGATGGCAACATAAGCAAAGCCAAGCGGCCTGCGCGCCTGCGTCCCCGCGAAGATGACGTCCTGCATGGAAGACCCGCGCAGCTGCTTGACTCTCTGCTCACCCAGCACCCACCTGACCGCATCCGCGACATTGCTCTTTCCGCTTCCGTTGGGGCCTACGATTCCGGTAATACCGTTGTGAAATTCAAATTTAATCTTGTTTGCAAAGGACTTGAAGCCCTGAATCTCAATACTTTTTAAATACAAATCCGTTCTCTTCTTCGAAACCTTGCTGTGTGGATGTCAGATCTTGCGGGGAATTCTGGCGCCTCCCAGCGCGGCATAGGCGGCCTGCTGTTCCGCGGCTTTCTTGGATCTCCCCTCTCCGATTCCGCAGTTCTCCCCGTCAACGATCGCAGCGACGCGGAATGTCTTGCAGTGGCCGGGACCGCTCTCGTCCAGGAGTTCATACCGGACCTCGTGTCCCTCCCGCTGGGAGCGTTCCTGAAGAATCGATTTGGCGTCATAGAAAAGCTGTTTGTCTTCCAGATCTGACAGGATAAATTTCAGGATGAATTTTCTGGGAATTTCAATGTCTCTGGAGTCCAGATACATTGCGCCGATCAGGGCTTCCATGACATCGGAGATGATCGAATCCTTCTCACGGCCTCCGCTGGCCTCTTCACCTTTTCCGAGGCGTATGAATGCGCCCAGGGACAAATCCCGGGCGCAATAAGCCAGGGCGGGCTCGCACACCAGCGAAGCCCGCAGTTTTGTGAGTTCACCCTCCTTTTTGTCCGGATATGTCCGGAAAAGGAATTCGCTGGAGATCATCTCCAGAACCGCGTCTCCCAGAAATTCGATTCTCTCGTAATCTTTGAGAGTCTGTATCTTCTGTTCATTGGCAAAAGAGGTATGGGTCAGCGCGCATTCGAGCAGATATCTGTCCCTGAATCTGTACCCTATCCTCTCTTCCAGTATTTTCAGTGAATCATCTGTCATGTTGATAATCATGACCTCCGTTAGTATTTCCGTCCTTTTCTGTATAGACGGGAAAGTACTCGCATGATACATGTGAGCAAACCTGTGTTTACTCCTCGGTTGCGTTTTTGATCAGCTCAAGAGCCTGTCCGACAGTCGTGACATTGGAAGCGACTTCCGTATCCACAGTTACATCGAACTCCTCTTCAATTCCCATGATGATCTGCGCGACATCCAGAGAGTCCGCACCGAGATCATCTACAAAAGTAGTGTCCGGGGTGATTTCACTTTCTTCAACACCGAGAACATCAACAATGATTGAACATAATTTCTTAAACTCCATATCCATACTTTTCCCCTCCTGAATGAAATTAAAAATTAAGATACTATAACAGGATATCGATACGGTGCCTGTTTCCCATGTCAAAACACCGCAAAGGTACATTTCCATTCGCTCCTGTCAGGAAGCGGAAAGTCCCGCTGCAAAATGAGACTATACTGCACAAGAGATAATTCCGCAATATAAATATGATCAGGGCTGGTCTTTTTGTCCGTTTTAACTATTCTTTCAGTATCCGTATCTTCTTACAGTTCTTCTTTCTATTCTTCTTTCGGAGCTTCTTTCGGCTCTTCCTTTGCTTCTTCTTACAGAGCTTCTTTCGGCTCTTCTTTTGCTTCTTCTTTCGGAGCTTCTTTCGGCTCTTCCTTCCGGCCAAGGCCCATGCTCTCGATAAACTGTCCGTTTATATTCTTCTTTTTAAAGAGTATGCACTGCTCGATCGCGTTGCAGATCTCGACTGCCTCGGAATTGCCGTGCGTCTTGACCACGAGTCCTCTCAGACCCAGCATGGGCGCGCCGCCGTAGCTGGTGATATCAAATTCCTTCAGCAGGCCTTTTAAAGCCGGCTTGATCATCAGGGCTCCGATCTTCGAGCGCAGAGTGGACATCAGGGCGTCCTTGATCTTGTGAAGCAGCATGGAGGCAAGGCCTTCATAAAGTTTAAGAATCACATTACCGACAAAGGCGTCGCAGACAACAACGTCCGCTTCTCCGGCAGGTATATCCCTGGCCTCGATGTTGCCGACAAAATTGATTCCCTCGCACTCTTTGAGCAGAGGGTAGACTTCCTTGACGAGAGCATTGCCCTTTTCTTCCTCCGCGCCGACATTGACAAGAGCAACGCGAGGATTCTCAATTCCTGCCATGTTGCGCATATAGATGGAGCCCATCTGCGCAAACTGGACCAGCTGGGAGGCGCGGGCATCCATGTTGGCGCCGCAGTCCACCAGGAGCACAGGTCCCTTTGCAGTGGGCATGATCGGGGCGAGCGGGGGTCTCTCAATCCCGCGGATGCGGCCGACCAGGAGCTGTCCCCCCGCGAGCGTCGCTCCGGAGCTTCCTGCCGTAACAAAGGCATCACAGGATCCGTCTTTGACCAGACGCAGTCCTTTGACAATGGAGGAATCCTTCTTCTGACGGATCGCGTTCACAGGCGGCTCAGCCATCTCAATGACTTCCCGCGCATCCAGTATCTCAAGTCTGTCCTCCGGATACTTATATTTGGAAAGCTCCTCGCGGATCACTTCCTCTTTTCCGACCAGGGTAATGTGGAGACTATTTCTTCTCCCAAGGGCCTGAACTGCTCCTTTGACGGGCTCTGCGGGCGCAAGATCGCCGCCCATGGCGTCCACTGCCACTCTGACATATTTCTTTCCCATAGATTTATCAACCTCTTTTTCGTCTGAACCTGCTATAAGTCCGAACGGTAATTATTTACAATAAATATACTATTCCATCCCCTATATTGCAAGCGGGGATGTTTTCTGTACCGCCCTGTAAAGCCCCGCCGGCACCGCAGCCATAACCGGATTCAAGTCCATTCCGGCAGGGCTGCCACCCTCTTTCTACCGACCGGCACGCGTCCACCGGCAGGCGGAAAAATCCCTTACACGGACCGTGTCATAAATAAAGAAAAAAAAGCCTCCCACCGCCCAAAAGCGGTGAGAGGCCTGCCATAACAAATCTGTGTTTCCGGTTGGAACCAGCTGCATACGATGACCCGTCAGAAACCTTGTTCCCACCGGGAACCCCGTTCACCTGTCAGTAAATCGGGATCTCTATCTTATGCTCAGTCCTCGACCTGGATGATCTCCTTCTTGTTGTAGGAGCCGCACTTCGCGCATACTCTGTGGGGAACCATAAGGGCGCCGCACTTACTGCACTTTACCAGAGTGGGAGCGGACATCTTCCAGTTTGCTCTCCTTTTGTCTCTGTGGCTTTTCGAAGATTTATTTTTAGGGCAGATCGACATGATTAACACCTCCTTCTTTCAAAG
>ODAI014289959.1_pt1 | contig 10648 bp, 10 predicted proteins | sample 1539321 | NCBI WGS metagenome assembly ODAI01 (sample SAMN02144231, study PRJEB22623) | gut metagenome | biome: sheep rumen | host: Ovis aries | place: New Zealand | reverse complement strand
ATTCACCGCGCCGCGCGCTTCCCTCTTGTTTGATAATTTTCATCGTATTCTCCTACCTGATAAACATCGTATCGCCGATGCTTACGGTTTATATGATGTGAATTTTTATACATCCTTTAAACTATAAACATCGCATCGCCGAAAGAAAAGAATCTGTATTCCTCGCGCACTGCTGTTTCATATGCACGCAACACATTTTCTCTGCCGGCCAGCGCACTGACAAGCATAATCAGCGTGCTCTCCGGCAAGTGAAAATTGGTAATAAGCGCATCAATACACTTAAAGCGATAACCGGGGTAAATAAAAATCTTACTATCACCTTCGCTCGCTTGCAATTTTCCGCTTTCATCAGCCGCTGTCTCAAGTGTGCGGCAGCTGGTGGTGCCGACGGCAATAATCCTGCCGCCTTTGGCTTTGGTAGCATTAATCAGCGCGGCGGTTTCCTCCGGCACGCGGTAGTGCTCGGAGTGCATGACATGCTCTTCAATGTTATCTGCCTTGACAGGGCGGAAGGTTCCAAGCCCGACATGCAAAGTCACATAGCCGATGTTAATGCCCTTTTGCTCCAATGCCTGCAGCATTTGCTTTGTAAAATGCAAACCGGCAGTCGGCGCCGCTGCAGAGCCTAAATGCTTGGAATAAACGGTTTGATAGCGCTCGTTATCCTCCAGCTTTTCTTTAATGTAAGGCGGAATGGGCATAGAGCCGATTTTTTCAAGAAGCTCGAAGAAATTGCCTTCAAACGAAAAATCAATGATTCGGTTGCCGGTGTCGAGCACCTGAGTGATTGTCCCCTGCATGATGCCGCTAAAATCAAATGCAGCACCTTCTCGCGCCTTTTTGCCGGGTTTGACAATACATTCCCATTGACTTGCGGAAAGCTGCTTTAAAAGCAAAAATTCAACCACTGCACCGGTAGATATCTTCTCGCCATAGATGCGCGCGGGTAAAACACGCGTGTCATTCAATATTAAGCAGTCGCCGGGCATTAAGAGTTCCGACAAATCGGAAAATACGCGGTGTTCTATAGCACCGGTTTTTTTATCAAGCACCATCAAGCGCGAGCTGTCCCTGCGCTCTAAGGGGTGCTGGGCAATCAGCCGCTCCGGCAAATCATAGTAAAAATCACTTTTTTTCATGCATACTCCATTATAAAAATAAACAAATAATAGGAATTGACTAATAATTATATTAATGATAAAATATAAATAATTATAAGTGCCGATTTATTATTATAATGCATAAATCGGCGCATTACAACATTTATTTTTAACAGGGGGTTAAAAAATGAAAAAATATAAAGTCGGTATTATCGGTGCAACAGGTATGGTCGGTCAAAGATTTGCCACCCTTCTCGATAACCATCCTTGGTTTGAGGTAATCCTGCTCGCAGCAAGCGAAAGGAGCGCCGGTAAAAAGTATTGCGAAGCTGTCAAAAACAGTTGGAAAATGAGCACACCCATTCCGGAATCGATGAAGGAAATGGTTATCTTCAATGCCGAAGCGGATGCAGAAAAAATTGCTTCCCTTGTGGATTTCGTTTTCTGCGCTGTTAATATGAAAAAAGAAGATATTAAAAAACTTGAGGAAAAGTACGCGCGCTTGGAGTGCCCTGTTGTTTCCAACAACAGCGCCCATCGCCATACAGATGATGTGCCGATGCTCCTGCCCGAGTTAAACCCCGAGCATGCTGAGATTATCGAAAAGCAAAGAAAGCGCCTTGGCACAAAGCGCGGCTTTATTGCCGTTAAACCGAACTGCTCGATTCAGTGCTATGTTCCCGCTTTGTTCCCGCTTGATAAGGCAGGCTATAAAGTTAAGGATGTTTTAGTTTGTACCTACCAGGCAATTTCCGGTGCCGGCAAGAATTTTGATTCCTGGCCGGAGATGGTAGACAATGTCATCCCCTTCATTGGCGGCGAGGAGGAAAAGAGCGAAAAAGAGCCGCTTAAAATCTGGGGCAATATTGAGGGCGATGTCATCAAAGACAGCACTACCCCGAATTTCACCGCGCAATGTATTCGCGTGCCGGTCAGTGATGGCCACACCGGCGCTGTATATGTGCGCTTTGAGGAAGGCAAAAAACCGACCAAGGAGGAATGTTTAAAAATTTGGGAAGCCTACAAGGGCGAGCCGCAAAAGCTCTGCCTGCCGAGCGCTCCCAAGCAGTTTTTACATTACTTTAGCGAAGATAATCAGCCGCAGTGCAAAGAAAAGAGAGATTTGGAAAACGGCATGGCGATTTCCATCGGCAGACTGCGCGAGGATACACAGTTTGATTACAAGTTTGTCTGTCTTGCGCACAACACCATGCGCGGTGCTGCCGGCGGCGCAGTGTTGATGGCTGAGCTTCTTGCCGCTAAGGGCTACTTTGACTAATTCTTTGGAGAAATTTTATGAGCAAACCTATTATATTTGAAGGCGCAGCGGTCGCCATTGCCACACCGATGTATGCCGATGGCAGTGTCAACTATGATGTGTTGGCGCAATTAGTTGATTTTCAGCTAAAAAATAAAACCGATGCTATCGTTGTTTGCGGTACCACCGGCGAAGCCAAAACCATGAATACCGACGAGCATATTAAGGTAATCAAATTTGTGGCAGATGAGGTGGCAGGCAAAGTGCCGGTCATTGCGGGTGCAGGCAGTAACGATACGGCATACGGTGTCAGCCTGGCGGATGATGCTGCTTCGTGCGGTGCAGATGCGCTTCTGCTTGTAACACCCTATTACAATAAAACCTCGCAAGAGGGATTAATTCATCACTACACCTATATCGCTGACAGGGCAAAAAAGCCGATTATTTTATACAATGTTCCCTCTCGCACCGGGATGAACATTTTGCCCGAAACCTATGCCCGCTTGGCAAAGCACCCGATGATTGTGGCATCAAAGGAGGCAAACGGTGATATTTCCGCGCTCGCAAAGAGCATCGAGCTTTGCGGAGATGATTTGACCTTTTACTCCGGCAACGATGACCAAACCACTGCTTTTATGGCACTTGGTGCAAAGGGTGTCATTTCGGTGTTATCCAACATTATGCCGCTCGAAGCGCATAACATTGCACAGGCGGCATTAGAGGGCGATTTCAAAAAGAGTGCGCACTTACAAATCAAGTATTTAGACATGTGCAATACTCTCTTTTGCGATGTAAACCCCATACCGGTGAAGGAAGCACTGAATTTGATGGGCTTTGAAGTCGGCGAATGCAGAATGCCGCTGTATCACTTAAGCGAGAGCAACGAGCAGCGCTTAATCGCATGCATGAAAAAGTACGGCTTAATTGACTAAAAAAAGAAAGGCAGTTTAAAATGACAGATATTATATTATGCGGGTGCTGCGGCAAAATGGGCGCTGTTATCACCGCACTTTGTGAAGAGGATGATGCGGTGCAAATTGTTGCCGGTGTTGATGCTTTTGACAGCGGCAAAACCGATTACCCCGTTTTTCCCTCTTTTGATGCGGTAAATGTGAAAGCCGATGTGATTATTGACTTTTCAAACCCGGCGGTGCTCGATTCCATGCTTGCTTTTGCAAAGCGCACCGGCACACCGATTGTAGTGGCAACGACAGGCTATGATGAAGAGCAAATTGCCAAAATTCGCAGCGCAGCGGCCCAAATCGGCATTTTCTTCACCTTCAATATGTCACTCGGTATTAACCTGATGAGCGCGCTTGCAAAGACCGCGACAAAGGTGTTGGGCGAGAGCTTTGATATTGAGATTATTGAAAAGCACCACAACCAAAAGATTGATGCCCCGAGCGGAACGGCGATTATGCTCGCCGACGCGATAAGTGAAGCATTAGAGCACAAGCCGCTGTATGAATACGACCGCCATTCCAAGCGCGAAAAGCGGCCGAAAAATGAAATCGGGATTCACTCTGTCAGAGGCGGCACCATCGTCGGCGAGCATGAAATCATCTTCGCCGGTACCGATGAAATTGTCTCTATCAAGCACCAGGCAATGAGCAAAAAGATATTTGCCGCCGGTGCCATCAATGCCGCAAAGTTTTTAAAGGGTAAAGAGAGCGGTATGTATTCCATGGAAGATATTATCCGCTAAGGTTTCAGTACAAATAATAAAAAGCATTCGTAACCGTTTGTTGCGAATGCTTTTTTGAAATTAGAAATATGCATAATAAGTGCATTTCATCATACCGTTATATAGCTTGCGGCGCTTGCGCGCTACCCTCCCGTATATCTTTTCAAACTCTTCATCGGGAGAAATGATATTATAGCTCCACCCTCTTTTCGGTTCAAAAAGCTGCCCCATGGTTTTGTAGATGTCGCGCGCTGCTTTTAAATCCATCATTCTCTCGCCGTAGGGCGGGTTGGTAATCAGCGTACCTTTTTCGCTTTGGGGCGCAAAATCTTTTATATCTGCCTGCTTTAAAGTCAAAAGCTTTCTGACACCGAAATGCGAAGCATTGGAATGGGTCAATTCGACCGCTCCGGCATCAATGTCGGAACCGAAAGCGTGAAAGGCGGTGCCGTGTTTGATACCGTCGAGCGCTCTGGTGCGCTCAGATTGCCAATCTTGCGGTGAAATCAAATCCCACTGCTCACTGACAAAGCCGCGGCGGTAACCGGGCATAATGTGATTGGCAAGCATGGCACCCTCAATCAAAATGGTGCCGGAGCCGCAAAAAGGGTCATATAAAGTATGATAATCTCTCACCCTTGCAATTTGGCACATGGCAGCAGCCAGTGTTTCTTTGATGGGCGCTTCATTTGAGTGCGCTCTGTAACCGCGCTTGTGCAGCCCTTCCCCTGAGGTATCAATCATCACACTCACTTTGTTTTTTAAAATAGAAAAGCGAATTTGGTAAATCGCACCTTCCTCTTCAAACCAACGAATGCCGTAATCAGCTGCAAGAGAATCCACAATCGCTTTTTTGATGATTTTTTGGCAATCGGGCACGGAGTGCAAATCGGAATTTAAGCTCCAGCCCTTGACCGGAAAGGCAGCGTTTTTCGGCAAAAAATCACTCCATTTGATGGCTTTTACACCCTCAAACAGCTCCTCAAAGGAGCGCGCATAAAATTCCCCTGCCAAAATCATCATGCGCTCGGCAAAGCGCGAGCATATATTCGCGCGCGGTATCATTGCCGGCGGACAATCAAAAAGCACTCTGCCGTTTTCCGCACTGACATTCTCAAATTCTAACTCTCTTAATTCTACTGCTAATAAGCCTTCTATGCCAAACAGGCATGGCGCACATAGTTTCATTCTATCTCCTGTCAGTAAAAAATCAGGGGAGAGTAAGACCCTCCCCTTTTTTACACATATCGATTAAAGGATTTCAGCCATCAGTAAGCCGTATTTACCGTCTTTTCTCTTATAAATAACATTAACCTCTTCGGTCTCTGCATTGAAGAACATATAGAAATTGTGCCCGAGCAAATTCATTTCAAGAATGGCTTCTTCCACATATTGCGGCTTCATCTGCACTCTCTTTTCTCTGACAATGTCATAGGCGGTTTCTTCATAAATCTTTTCTTCATCCTCTGCGAAGAAGGAATCGATAGAAGGAGCGCCTTTAATCTTTCTCTCAAGGCGGGTTTTATTTTTTCTGATTTTTCTGATTAAGGAATCCACCGCTTTGTCAAGCGCTTCAATTCTGTCATCGCTGATTTCCTCTGCTCTTAAAAGCACAGAGCCGTTTTTAGCGGTGATTTCAACCTTTTGCTCATTGTTTTCGGAACTAACTGTCACTTCGGCGGTTGCGTTTTCGCCCAAGAGCTTATATACTTTAGCGAGCTTAAGCTCAGCTCTGTCAATAAAGGAATCCTTCAGTGTACATTTTCTTGTAATGAAATTGGTTTTCATAGTAACAACTCCTTACCTGCGTAATTGAAAAGACTTTCTTTTCAATTTTATTATACCATTATCATACACATAAATCAATATTTACTCATTTTTCAAGCTGAAAAATTATAAAAAAGAAAAAGCACTTGTCATCTGCAAGCGCTTTTTTTAGTATACTAAGCTTCCATCAAGCCGACTTCCACTGCAAATTTGTAATAATACTGCACATTACCGACCACGGCATTGAGCACGGTACTCCTGGCAGCATCAAAATAATCCGGGTTGTCCTCGCTGCCGGTTACTTTATCGCCCAAGCAGTAGGAAGCGTAGGAATTGTTCCTGACAATTTGCCCGACCGAACACTGCAGCGCCTCTTGATAAATGCTTTCATCAAGTGAATTATCAGGCACTTGAACCCGCGTTCTTATAGTATCAATATATTTTTCATAGGAGCTGTGGTTGGAGCCGACCGCAGTTTTGTTGGTCGCATGGTGCGCTTCGCAGGCATCTGCCACAAAGTGGGAGCCGCGGCTGAGGTTCGCTAAAGCCTCGCTAATGTTACCTTGCTTGTAATATGAAACCGCCTTATCGTAATACTCCTTTGCCTTCACCTTGGCAGTGGTGCCGCCGGCGTGGTAATTCTTTTCGGTATACGGGTTATAAAAGTGCGTATCAAAAATGAAACCGATATCGTTTTTGTCCGGCCAATCGGCATTTTCTACCAAGATAGAAGTGTTGGCATCGGTATTATACAAGCTGTTGCCCTTGTCATTTGCCAAAACGCGCAAGGCAGTGGCACAAATATATTGATGGGTGTGGTCTGCACCGCCCCCTTGAAACTCGACTTTATAATCCGCGCCTAAAACATGGTTTGCCTCTTCATATGCCCTTTGGTAGCGGTCAAAATCATTAATGGAGGTTAGGGCATAATCATCGCCTTGAATGATATCAAAAATCAGGTCAGGCAAATATTTATCGCCTTCATATTCTTCGGCAAAGCCGGAAATGCAACCAATCCCAAGCAATAGAGATAAAGTGATTGCAAAACAAATGCATTTTGCGAAAAAGTGATTGCTTCTTTTCATTGCCTCACCCGCCTTTCTTTATATGAGTTAATTATATCATATTAAAAATTATTATTCAATACACTAATTGATAAGCGCTTCAAATGCCTCTCTGATATTTTCGACTGCCATGATTTCTATCTGCTTTTTCAGCTTCGGCGAGATATTTTTGAGGTTATTTTTCGGAATAATGCATCGCGAAAAGCCGAGCCTCGCCGCTTCTGCAACGCGCTGCTCGCAGCACACAACGCTCCTCACTTCACCCGCAAGCCCCACCTCGCCGAAAGCTATCACATCATCGGGAATGACCATATCCTTCAAAGAGCTGATAAGAGCCATCGCTACCGACAAATCGGCAGCCGGTTCATCGAGCTTCAAGCCGCCGACCACATTGACATAGGTATCCATATTGCCGAGAAAATAGCCCGCCTTCATCTCTAAAACCGCGATGAGCATATTCATGCGGTTGTAATCAAAACCGGTTGTCATTCTGCGCGGGTTCCCGAAATTGGTCGGTGCAGCTAAGCCCTGCACCTCGGCAAAAATCGGTCTTGTGCCTTCCATAATGCAGGCAATACAGGTGCCGGAAACGCCCTTTGGTCTGCCGGCAATCAACATCAAAGAGGGATTTTCTACCTCCTTTAAGCCGGCATCGCCCATTTCAAACACGCCGATTTCATTGGTCGAGCCGAAGCGATTTTTAGCTGCGCGCAAAATGCGGTACGCCAACTGCTTGTCCCCTTCAAAATAGAGCACGGCATCAACCATATGCTCCAAAATCTTGGGACCTGCCAAATCACCGTCTTTATTCACATGACCGACGATAAATATCGGAATATTGTTGCGCTTTGCGCAACCCATCAGCACATTGGTACACTCTCTGATTTGCGTGACACTGCCCGCTGTGGAGGACGCTGTCGCGGCGACCATGGTTTGGATGGAATCAATCATTACGATATCGGGCTTCATGGTGCTGATATATTCGCTAATGGCGATAATATCCTTTTCGGGCATAATGAACAGGTTTTCCGTGTACACATTCAAGCGGTTGGCGCGCAGCTTAATTTGGTGCGCGCTTTCCTCGCCGGAAACATATAACACTTTTAAATTTTTTCCTAAATATTCGCAAATTTGCAGTAATAAAGTGGATTTACCGATGCCGGGGTCACCGCCGAGCAAAATTAAACTGCCCTGCACAATCCCTCCGCCGAGAACGCGGTCAAGCTCTTTCATCCCGGTCAGGTAACGATGCTCGTCCGTTATCACAATTTGGTCAATGGGCAAAGCCTCTAACTGTGTGGCAATCTTTGCATCGGTATAAGTGGAGGAAGGACTGATTTTGATTTCCTCCATCGTATTCCACTGCTTGCAAGAGGGGCACTGACCGAACCACTTGGGGCTGTCGTAGCCGCATTGCGAACAGACATACATTGTTTTTGCGTTTTTAGCCATGAGTTACTCCTATTCGATAATCATTAATACCCAAAAGCACGGCAAATGCAAATGCCGAGCGATATTTTTTATCCTTGAATTTTTCTAATTCGGCGGGATTAGACATAAAGCCGCACTCCAATAACAGCGCCGGGTGCGTGGCTTTGTGGATAATATAAACACTGCTGTCCATTTCCTTCAAGGCGCGCTTGTTCCCCTGTTGCACCGTGCTGATCAAGCGCTCTCTAATGGCGCCGGCAAGCACCTTGCTGTCAGGGTGATTGGGAGAATAAAACAGCTGCGAGCCCCAATACTGTGCCTGAGAAAATTGATTCATATGCAAGCTGATAAAAACGGAATTGCTTTCCGATTCGGCAATTTTTAAGCGATTGTGCAAATCGGAAGTGTTCTGCTCGCGCAAGGAAGCAGTATGGTCATCACATATAAAGCTGTCGGCGGTTCTGGTCATCACCACGCGGTAGCCGCTTTGCTCAAGCAGCTCTTGCAAAGAAAAGCCGAGCGCTAAATTAATATCTTTTTCAAGCGTGCCGTCAGCGCCGACAGCCCCGCCATCCGGCCCGCCGTGACCGCAATCAAGCACCACGGTAAATGCTTTGCTGCTGATAGAAGCGCTTTTACTCTCTCTCGGATGAACACTAAAGTAAATACCGCTTAAGAGCAAGAGAACAATTATCAATAAAAGGAAAATCACCAACACAATAAAACGAAGCTTTTTCATACCATTTCCCCTTAAAAAGAGTTTATAAATTATATGAAAAAATAATAGTGATGATTACAGGTGATACAAAGTAAGATTTTATGCTCTTTTTTCTTTCAGTTGAAAAAATGCAATTATAAAAATGGTTGAAAAAATCAATAAAAAGCCGATAAGCTCGATGAAGCTGAACTTAGTATGCAGCCAAACGGCGGAAAGCACTGTCGCCGCCACAGGCTCAATTGCCGCAAGCATTGAGGCATACACGGCGCCAAGCTTTTTGACACCGTACATATAAAAGCAAAAGCCTAATATACTGCCGCCGACAATGATGGCAAATAAAGCGATGATAGCTGTGCTGTCGAGCCGCACGCGGTATTGCCACGGGCGCATGATAATGCTTAAAAGAATACCGCCGAGTAACATACCCCACCCGAGGATAATGTTGGTGGAAAAGCTTTGCATCAGCCTTTTCGGTTGCAAATTGTAAACGCTGACACTCAATGCCGTGATGATACCAAACACAAGTGCCAAGGGGTTAATTCTTAATGCGCGGATATCACCCTCGCTGACAATTAAGAAAACACCGACTAATGCGAAAATCAGCGCAATGATTTCAAACGCACGCGGCGTTTTTTTGCCGACAAGAGTACTGTATGCGATGATAAACACCGGCGAAAGATACTGCAAAATAGTGGCAACCGCCGCATTCGAGTGCTCAATGGTGAAAAAATAGCTGAATTGGCAAAGAGAAACACCGACAAGCGAAAAAACCGCTAAATCTAAGCAGTTTCTTTTGGAGCGAAATACCGCCAATGTCTGCTTTCTATAGCGAAAAAAATCAAATATTAAGAGAAGTGCACCGGCAGTGGTTAAACGCAAAGGCACAAGGCTGCCGGAGGTAAAACCGTTATTTTCAAAAAGATATTGCCCGAACACCCCGGAAGCACCCCACAGGATGCCGCCCGCAAGCGTGATGAGAATTGCAATTAGATTTCTATGCTTCATACAAATAATTTTATCATATATTCCCCTACAGTTCAAATATAATTAAGCATAAAGGGGGTGAAATTTTGCTCAAGCTACTCATTAGCGTACTATCCGGCATTTATTTTTTTGCACTTAATGTCAGAGACAGCTATTTATTCCCCAAGCAGCTCTCTAAAGCCGAGGAGGAACAGCTCATCCGGCAGCTCGAAGCCGGTGATATGCAGGCAAGGAAAAAGCTCATTGAGCACAATTTGAGGTTGGTATCGCACATCACCAAAAAGTATTATTCAAAAACCGGAGAGCCGGAAGAGTTAATTTCCATCGGTACCATCGGATTGATTAAGGGTGTGGATTCTTACAAAAGTGATAAAAAAACCAAACTGAGCACTTACCTTGCCAAGTGTATTCAAAATGAAATCCTGATGCACTTCAGAGTCAATAAAAAAACGGCTCAAAATGTATATATGAATGAGCCGATTGAGATGGATAGCGAAGGAAATCCGCTGACCTATATGGATATTATTGCCGAAGAAGATACCATTGCAGATGAAATCGATTTAAAAATGAAAAGTAAGCAATTACACCGCTACATCGCCCAAATGAAGGATAAAAGAGAAAAAGAAATCATCATCAGGCGCT
>ODAI013168864.1_pt1 | contig 10648 bp, 8 predicted proteins | sample 1539321 | NCBI WGS metagenome assembly ODAI01 (sample SAMN02144231, study PRJEB22623) | gut metagenome | biome: sheep rumen | host: Ovis aries | place: New Zealand | reverse complement strand
TGATGCCGTGCATCAGGTAGAAATCGATATGGTCTGTCTGCAGCTTTTTCAGCTCTTCCTCCAGCAGGGCTGCCATGCTGGCGCGGTCGTGCACGGCATGGGTCGGCATTTTCGTCGCGATGGTGACCCGGTCCCGGTACCCGTCCTGAAGGGCTTTCCCCAACACGATCTCCGAGGTTTTGTCCAGGTACACATAGGCGGTGTCGATATACGTGACGCCGCCGTCAATCGCCTTCCGGATCAGGGAAATGGCCTTCTCCTCGTCAATGATACTGTCTCCGGAAGCGGCGCCGTTAAAGCGCATACACCCCAGTCCGAAGGCGGAAGTCTGGATGTTCAGTTTTCCCATTGGGCGGTATTTCATGGATTGCATCCTCCCCTTTCACCGGTCTGTCCTGTATTTCCTGTCTGCCGGATTCATTCTAACCATTAGAGTTGGCTCTATGTCAAGCCTTTTTCTTGCCGCGGACGCCGGTTTCTGTTAAGATAAACGGGCAATGAATCTGCCGCAGGAGGACAACTTCATGAAAAAAGCAGCCATCACGGTTCATCCGGATTTCCCTGTCGGGGATATTTCCCCCCGCCTGTTCGGCGCCTTCCTGGAGCCCATCGGTGCCATGGTCAACGGCAGCATGTTCAACCCGAAGCACCCCGAGGCGGATGAGCAGGGCATGAGAAGGGATTTCATCCGCGCCCTGCGGGAAGCCGGCCTGCCGGCGGTGCGCCTCCCGGGCGGCAACTTCGTTTCCGCCTGGCAGTGGAAGGATTCCATCGGCCCCCTTTCCGGCCGGAAGGCGCATCTGGATCTGGCCTGGTTCCAGTATATCACCAACGAGGTCGGCCATGATGAATATCTCGGGTGGGCGGAGAAAACCGGCGCCGAACCGATCTACACCGTGAACCTTGCCACCGGCACCCTGCAGGACGCGGTTGACTGCGTGGAATACACCAATCATCCCGGCGGAACCTGGTGGTCCGACCTGCGGAAGCAGAACGGCCGCCCGGAACCGTACAATGTCCGGCTCTGGTGCCTGGGCAATGAAATGGACGGCCCCTGGCAGGTGGGCTCCTATGAGCGGAATCCGCGGGATTACGGCATCCTGGCCCATGAAACCTCCAAGGCCATGAAGTTCGCCGATCCCCGGATCGAAACCATCGCCTGCGTATCCTCCTCTCCCTTCCTGAATCATTATCCGGACTGGGACCTGCAGGCCCTCACGGAATGCTACGAAACCGTGGATTATATTTCCCTGCATCATTACCATTCCGCCCCGCCGGATCTTCCGGAAGCCCTCCTGGCCGGCTACCAGGCCTTCGAGGACTATATCCGCACGGAAATCGCCCTGTGCGACTTCCTGCGCACAAAGCTGCGGGTGAACAAGACCATGATGCTCGCGCTGGATGAATACGCCGCCTCCTTCCGCCCCCGGGGAGAGGCCCGCCTGGGCAGGGGCGGACGCCAGAACGCCGCCGGCTTCCTGAACCTGGATCCGGACCGGACCTATATCCGCCATGATCCGGACGACTGGTCCACCCGGCGGATGCCCTCCTCCGATCATGAAATGCTTCGGACCCTGGCGGAAGCCGGCATCCTGCTGGTGCTCCTGCGCCATGCCGACCGGGTCAGGATCGGCTGCGCCACCGGCGGCCTGGGCTCCCTCTGCCGCACCAGCCGGGAGCATGTCTGGAAGGGCGCCGCATACTATCCGCATATGGATATGCACCGGGTGGCCGGCGCGGTCTCCCTCCAGTGCAGCGTCACCTGCGGCAGATATGATGTGCCCGGCTATGCCATTGATGATATGAACCAGTACGGCGGCTTCGAGGGCGTCGAAACCCTGCAGGCGGCCGCGGCCTTCCGGCCGGAGACCGGCGAGATCACCGTCTTTGCCCTGAACGCGGACCTGCAGGAGGATCAGCTGCTGACCCTGGACCTGAAGGGCTTCGGCCGTCCCCTCCTGCTGGAGCATACGGAGCTGTGGTCCGACGATCCGAAAGCCGCCAACACCTTCGAAAACCCGGAGGCGATCCGGCCGAAGAAAAATCAGGACACCGCCTGCGACGGCGGCGTCCTGACCGCGAAGCTCCGCAAAGCCTCCTGGAATGTGTTCCGGCTGAAGCTCCCGGAATGAACGGATTATTCGCCGCACTTCCGGCCGGCGTAATCCTCCTCAATCCGCTGTTTCCATTCCCGTCCCAGCGGCCGGTTCTGCCGCACGCTGCAGACGGCGTTGCTGACCTCGGCGTAGTTCAGGGCCTGGCCCCTCGCGTCATTGTGGTAGCGAACGGCCCGGTCCGCTCCGATCCCGTAGCGGGCGGCGGTTTCCACCGCGTCGATGTTCGCGCCCAGGAACAGGAACTCCCATCCGTACTTTTCCTTCTGCCGCTGCACCTTGGCCTTGACCTCATCGCTGGTGTAGCGGCGGCTCGCATTCTCCATCCCGTCCGTGGGGATCACGAACACCGTGTGCTCCGGCCGGTCCTCCTCCCGGGCGTACTTATGAACGTTGCCGATGTGGTGGATGGCATCTCCGATGGCATCAATCAGGGCGGTGCCGCCGCCGACGAAGTACTCCTTCCGGGTCAGCGGCTCAATTTTCCGCAGGTCCACCCGGTCATGAATGACCGTGCTTCCGTAGGAAAACAGCACCGTGGACACATAGGCCTCCCCGTCCGCCTGCTTCTGCCGCTCAATCATGCTGTTGAAACCGCCGATGGTGTCGTCTTCCAGGCCGGCCATGGAACCGCTCCGGTCCAGGATGAATACAAGCTCTGTCAGGTTCTTTTTCATGCAGAATCCCTCCTTCTTTCACTTCAGCCGCAGGGCCTCTTCGCTCCCTGCATGCTGATCATACCCGGAAAAGGGGGAAATCCGGTCGCCCCTCAGGCGACATTAAAACCGGAGCGGCAGAACCGGTTCTTATCGTTCCCATTGTTGGGAAAACATGGTAAAATCAGAACCGAGGAAATAATGAAGGAGTCCTGCGAATGTCCGTGCTCGTATTTACAGAGATGAAGATGACGGAGTGCGTCTGGAAAGCCCATGACGGGCAGCAGCCCGACTGAAAACGGCAGGGACTGTCCGTCCCTGCCATGGGAAGGGGCCTGTTCAGTTCGTTCCGGAGCCCAGCAGCGGCATGTCAAACTGGAACAGGACCTCATTGATCTCGTAGATATTGTATTGCCGGTGCAGGATGAAATATTCCATCACGATGTCGAACCGGCTGCTGTGGGTCAGCGCGAATCCGGCCTTGTACAGCAGCTGCTCCGTTTCCGGCAGGGAAAGCTCCAGCGCCATGGCAAAGGCGAACACCGTCGGCTTGCTGGGCCGGTAGGCCGGGTTGGACCGGATTTTGCTGAACAGCTTCCGGTCCACATTGGCTTTCTTGTAGCACTGGCTGTCCGTCATGCCCCTCTCGTCAATCATGCGCAGCAGCGCGCCGGAAAAGCCCTCGTCCGTCCTTTTCAGCAGCTGCTCCCAGTCCGGCTCCCCGTCCCCGAAGGACGCGCCTGCATCCGGCAGTGCTTCGCTCCCGAAGAACGCGCCTGCGTCCCCGGGCGCCCATTCCGGTGCCGCTGCCTTCTTTTTTTTCGGCGCCGGCTCTGCCGCGTCATAGGTGGGCTGGATGGACAGTTCGTGCTGCGGCGCCGCCTCCGCCTCCAGGTCCCGCACCTCCAGGTTCAGCCGCCGCCTTTCGAGATGTTCCCTCGCGTAGACGTCGTCAATGTATTCCCGAACCTCCCGGAACAGCTTTTTCCCGTTCAGGAACGATGTCTGCCCGAACAGGACCAGGTACACCGTCATCTCGTTGTCCAGCAGGAAATCGCTGATCGTGTGGACCGCCACGCTCATCGCCTGTTCATTCGGATAGCCGTAAGCGCCGGTGGAGATCAGCGGAAAGGCAATGCTCCCGCATCCCTGTGACCGGGCCAGCTCCAGGGAATTCCGGTAGCAGGCGGCCAGCAGCTCCTTCTCGCCGTGTCCGCCGCCCTGCCAGACAGGCCCCACCGTATGGATCACATATCGGGCCGGCAGGCGGTACCCCTTCGTGATCCTGGCCTCGCCGGTCCGGCATCCGTTCAGCGTCCGGCATTCCGCCAGCAGCTCCGGCCCCGCGGCCCGGTGAATCGCCCCGTCCACCCCGCCGCCGCCCAGCAGCGAGGGGTTGGCAGCGTTGACAATCGCGTCCACTTCCATCCGGGTGATATCGTTTCGAACCATTTCCAGCGGCATACGGCTTTTCTCCCCTCTTTCCGGAATAATCAGCAAAGGGAGGGCATGCGCCCTCCCGGAAAATTATTTCTTTTTCTTTGCGCCCAGCGGCTCCAGGTGCCAGATCCGGTCGTTGTATTCCCGGATGGTCCGGTCGGAGGAGAAGATGCCGGACATGGCCGTGTTGATCACAGCCATCTTCAGCCACTTGTCCCGGTCGCCGTAATCCGCGTTCAGCCGGCGCTGCGCCATGGAATAGCTTCCGAAGTCCTTCAGCACGAAATAGCTGTCGCCCATGCTGCCCCAGCTGCCCAGCAGCAGGCTGTGGTACAGGTCCTGCAGGGCTGCCGGATTGTTCGGCATCAGCGTCCCGTCGATCATCTGGGTCATGGCCAGGCGGATTTCCTGGTTCGACTCGTAGATGCCCATGGGGTTGTAGGTGTGCTCCCGGTACATATCCCGCACCGTGTCGCTCCGCATGCCGAAGATGTAGATGTTGTCCATCCCCACCTGCTGGCTGATTTCGACATTGGCGCCGTCCATGGTGCCGATGGTGACCGCGCCGTTCATCATGAACTTCATGTTGCCGGTGCCGCTGGCTTCCTTGCTGGCCGTGCTCAGCTGCTCGGAAACCTCCGCCGCGGGGATCAGCACCTCGGCGCTGCTCACGTCGTAGTTCTCCAGGAAAACAACCTGCAGCATCTTCCGGGCCCGGGGATGCTTCTCAATCAGCTTGCTCAGCGCGCAGATCATGCGGATCGTCTGCTTCGCGCGGGTATATCCGGGGCTGGCCTTGGCGCCGAAAATGAAGACCCTGGGCTCCATGACGAAGGTTTCGTCATTCACGATCCGGTTGTACAGCACGAGAATATGCAGCGCGTTGAGCATCTGGCGCTTGTACTCGTGGAGGCGTTTGGCCTGCACATCAAAGATGAAGGACGGATCCACAACGGCGCCCTGCCGGTCCAGCAGCAGCTTTGCCAGCCGCTCCTTGTTCTGCTTCTTGATCTTCTCAAACCGATCCCGGAACGCGGCATCGTCCGCATAGGGCAGCAGCTCCTGCAGCCGTTCCGGCTCCCTGACCCAGCCGGTGCCGATGCTTTCGCTGATCAGGTTCGTCAGCCCGGGGTTGCAGCTCATCAGCCAGCGGCGGTGCGTAATGCCGTTGGTGATGGCGCTGAACTTCTCCGGCATGACCTTGTAATAGTCATGGAAGGTGTCGCTCTTGAGAATTTCGCCGTGCAGCCGGCTCACGCCGTTCACGCTGTAGCTCATGGCAACGCACATGTTGGCCATGTGCACGTTGTCGTAGCTGACGATCGCCATGTTCGCGATCCGGTCCCAGTCTCCCGGGAAGTAGTTCCAAAGCCGCTCGCACAGGCGGCGGTTCATCTCGCAGATGATCTGGTAGCACCGGGGCAGCAGCTGCTCCACCATGTGCACGGGCCACTTCTCCAGAGCTTCGGCCATGATGGTGTGGTTGGTGTAGGCGACGGTCTTCTGCACGATCGCACTGGCCTCTTCCCAGCCCAGGCCTTCCTCGTCCATCAGGATGCGCATCAGCTCGGGAATCGCCATGCCGGGATGAGTGTCGTTGATATGGATCACGACCTTCTCCGGCAGCTTGCTGAAGTCATTGCCGAAGTTCTTTTTAAAGTTCTTGATGATGTACTGCAGGCTGGCGCTGGTGAAGAAGTAATGCTGCTTCAGCCGGAGCATCTTGCCTTCATAGTGCTTGTCCTCGGGATAGAGCACCTTGCTGATGGTCTCCGCCAGCTCGATTTCCTCGCTGGCCTGGACGTATCTGCCCTCGCCGAAGCTGTTCAGGTCGATCTTCTTGGGGCTTCTGGCGCTCCACATCCGCAGGGGGTTCACCGTCTCGGTGTCATATCCGACGATGGGCATGTCATAGGGCACGGCTTCCACGGTGTAATAATCCCGTGTGACGTATCTCTTCTGGCCGTTGATCTCGACCTCTTCCACGTGTCCGCCGAAATGAATCTCACACGCATCCTGCATGACCGGGCTTTCCCAGGCGTTTCCGTTGTCCAGCCAGCTGTCCGGCAGCTCCACCTGCTGTCCGTCCACGATCTTCTGGCGGAAGAGGCCGTATTCATAGCGGATGGTGCACCCCATGGCCGGCAGATCCAGGCTGCTCAGACTGTCCATGAAGCAGGCCGCCAGCCGCCCGAGGCCGCCGTTGCCGAGGCCGGGCTCCGGCTCTTCCTTCAGCACATCCTGAATATCAATTCCAAGCTCCTGCAGCGCTTCGGTGTATTCCCTGCTGGAAACCAGATTCAGCATGCTGGTATACATGCTGCGGCCCATCAGAAATTCCACACTCAGATAGTAAAGGCGTTTTTTCTTGCTCTTCTTCCATTCCTCCCGGGAAACCATGTATTTCTGCATGATCTGATCCCGTACAGTGGATGCCACGGCGCGGTAAATCTGATGGGGAGTAGCTTCCTCAATGGTCAGTCCGTTGTAGCGCTGCACCTTGCCCACGATGGAGTTTTTAATCGACTCTTTGTCAAATTTGGTTGCTGGCATTCCGTTATCTCCTTCACATCTGTTTGCGGCGGTGAAAAAAAGCCCGCAAGGCTTATTATACCGCATTTTCAGCGACCTGGCAAGCCTCTGCGCAGTTCCGTCCGAATTGTCCGGCGGGAAGTTCTCATTCCCGGAGAAGGGTTTCCTCCATGGCCTCCGCCTCCCGCTGATCCCGGCCGATCTGTTCCGTCAGCCCGGCGATCGAGCTGAAGCGCCTTTCCGGGCGGAGAAACCTGATCAGCCGCACCGCGGCGCGCTTTCCGTACAGGTCGACCTCTTCATGAAGAACATGGACCTCCACGGTCACCTCCCCGGAGGGAATCGTGGGCTGCAGTCCGATGTTCAGCACCCCGGCACGCCTCTTTCCTTCGCATTCCAGTCTGCAGGCGTAGACGCCGTAGGCCGGAAGCAGCTTGCGTCCCTCCGGCCTGATGTTCGCTGTGGGATAACCGATCCGGGGACCCTCATGCTTTCCGCTGACCACCTGTACGGAGATCCCATAGGGGTATCCCAGCATGTCGTTTGCCCCCTCCAGGTCACCCTCCAGCAGCTTGCCGCGGATGGCTGTAGAAGAGATCACCTCTCCCGCGGCGGATCTGACGGGCGGTACAATCAATACTCCATAGCCGTGCTTTTCCGCGTCCGCCCGAAGCATTTCCGCGTTGCCCCGGCCCATCCGGCCAAAGGTATAGTTCCATCCGGCCGCCGCCGCCTTCAGATCGCATTCCTCCCGGAGCAGCCGCAGAAAATCCTCCGGCTCCGTGGCCGCCATCTCAGGGGTAAAGGAAAAGATCCTGAGCTCATCCACGCCAAGGCGTTCCATGATCTCTGCCTGCTCCTCCGCGGTCTGAAGCACCTTCGGGGCGCGCCCGGGGCAGATCACCTCCATGGGGTGCCGGTCAAAGGTCACCACACGGAGCCGGGCATTCAGCTGCTCCGCCAGCCGCTTTCCCCGGCTGATCAGCTCCTGATGGCCCCGGTGCACCCCGTCAAAGGTACCCAGTACTGCCACCACAGGCCCTGCTGTCCGTTTTTCTCTGATTATTTCCATATCCTTCATTTCCTGAAACGTGGTATTTACTCTTCCGTCGGCGGAATCTGTGCCCGCCAGGCCAGCTGACCCTCCCGCCGCACAGCCATCCCCCAGAATTGACCCTGCAGGTAGATCCGGGTCACGCCGTTTTCCTCCGGAGGCTCCCCTTCCATTTTATCCAGCGGAAGCCTGGCGCCGGCCGCCACCCATTTGGCCATCCATGCCGGCGCGTCCATCCTCCTCAGATGCTGAATCGGAGCGTCCATGGGAATCAGCAGCTCTCTCAGCGTACCCTCCTCGGCCAGGCGGCGGGCCTCCTCCAGGGATACGGCTTCCCCGATGCGGAAGTATCCGCTCCGGGTTCTGGTGAGGCTGCGCATATGGGCCGGGCAGCCGCACCGCTTTCCCAGATCGTCGCAGATGGAGCGGATATAGGTCCCCTTGCCGCAGACGATCCGCAGCCGAACTCCGTGCTCCGGCTCCTCCCCGAGGATTTCGATGCGCTCCACGTGCACGGTCCGTTCGGGCACCTCCGCCGTCTCTCCCTTCCGGGCCAGATCGTACAGATGGCGTCCGCCCACCTTGATCGCGCTGTACATGCTGGGGCGCTGCAGGATATCCCCCGTCAGCCCGGACAGCTCCTGCCGGATCCGGTCCGGATCCGGAAAGTCCTTCCCCGAGGCCACGGCCGTCCCCGTTGCATCCTGGGTGTCCGTCGCTGTTCCGAAGGCACAGACGGTTTCATACTCCTTTTCCTTGTCCACCAGATAATCAAACAGCCGCGTAGCCCTGCCCAGCATGATGGGAAGGACTCCCGCGGCTTCGGGATCCAGCGTCCCGGCATGGCCGATCCGCTTCTCGCCCGTCAGACGCTTCAGCACTCCCACCACGGCAGCGCTGGACATCCCGGCAGGCTTATTGATATTGATAAATCCGTTCATTTTCCGTTCTTCTCTTGCAGTCTGGCTTTCATGGCCCGGACCACCTGGCGGGTAGTTGCCTCCAGGGTGCCCTCCATGCTGATTCCCGCGGCTCTGTTATGCCCTCCGCCTCCCAGGCTTGCGGCCACGTCGTCTACGGTCAGGGGCGCCCGGGCCCGCAGGCTGAACTTGATCCGCTGATCCCCGTTTTCCCGCCCCAGCAGGGCCATCCGGGTTCCCACCGTTTCCAGCCCGTAGTTCACCAGGGTATCGGCGTGCTCGCTCAGAGCGCCGCATTCCTCAAAGTCCTTCATGGTCAGGGTCATCACCGCGATCTGTCCATCCGCTTCGAAGGTCATCTTCTCCACGGCCCGTCCCAGCAGCTTCAGCTGCGCCTTGCTCTTCTCCCGGAAAAGGCGCATGCTCAGTTCCGCCAGGGGCAGCCCCGCCTCCAGCAGGTCCCCCATGACCCGGAAGGCTTCCGGATCCGTGCAGTCGAAGGAGAAGTTGCCCGTGTCCGTGCTGATCCCCGCGTACAGGCATTCCGCGATTTCTTTTGTCAGCGGCGCGTCCAGATGCTTCATCTGTTCCCGGATCATCGTGCAGGTGGCGGAGGCGTCCCCGTCCACGCTGTTTACTTCCGCGAAGTCCGGGTTGGTTCCATGGTGGTCAATCTGCGCCGTATGCCGGCAGCAGTCCCGCAGCAGCCCGCAGGTGCCGAGCCGGGCCGGATCGCTTACATCCACGGAGAGAAACAGGTCGTACTGCTCCGTGTTCTGTTCGGGAAACTGAATCTCCTCCGCGCCGGACAGAAATTCCAGCACATCCGGAACCTTGTCCTGGCAGAACACCCGCACATGCTTTCCCATTCCCAGCAGCACCAGACGCATGGCCAGCGCGCTGCCGATGGTGTCCCCATCCGGACTGACATGGCTGCAGATGCAGACCGAATCCGCCTCCCGCAGCACCCTTGCAATTCCTTCCGGATCCCTCATGGCCTCTCTGATCCTCCTGTCCGCCGGGCCAGCCCCGTTCATCTTTTTCCCAGGGTTCGGGTCCTCAGTCGTTTTCTTTCTCTTTCTCAGCCAGGTCAGATATCCCTGTTTCCGCAAGCACCTTCGCAATATGGACGCCGTAGGCGATGTTCCGGTCATTCACGAAAATCAGCTCCGGGGCGGATCGGATAATCATCCGCCTGCCCAGGGCTTTCCGGAGGTACCCCTTCGCGTTCTTCAGGGCGTCCAGCAGCTGGTCCCGCCGGTCATCCTCCAGCACGGAAACATAAACCTTGGCAAACCGGAGATCTCCTGTCACCTCCGCCCGGGTTATGCTCCAGGTGCAATCCGTCCGGGGATCATTCATCTCCTCCCGGATGATCGCATCCAGATCCCTGCGAAGCTCCTCGGAGATCCGGTCAATTCTCTGAAACTCTCTCATTTACCGCGGAATCTCCTCCATGATGAAGCACTCGACAACGTCGCCTTCCTTGATGTCGTTGTGGCCTTCCAGGCTCATACCGCACTCATAGCCGGCCGCCATTTCCTTCACGTCGTCCTTCAGGTGGCGCAGGCTGCTCAGCTTGCCCTCATGCACAACCACGTTGTCACGCAGCAGCCGTACGTTCGCGTTCCGCTGAACCTTTCCGTCCGTCACATAGCAGCCGGCAATAATCCCGGCGCCGGTGATCTTGAAGACGTTCCGCACCTCGGCATGGCCCAGGAGCACCTCCCGGTATTCCGGCTCCAGCATGCCCTTCATGGCCAGCTCCATATCCTCGATGGCCTTGTAGATAACCGTGTAGAGCCGCACATCCACCTTCTGCTTTTCCGCCGCTTCCCGCGCGGAGGCGTCCGGACGGATATTGAAGCCGATGATGATCGCGTTGAAGGCCGCCGCCAGGTTGACGTCGTCCTTGGTAATGGCGCCCGCCGC
>ODAI010336130.1_pt1 | contig 10648 bp, 13 predicted proteins | sample 1539321 | NCBI WGS metagenome assembly ODAI01 (sample SAMN02144231, study PRJEB22623) | gut metagenome | biome: sheep rumen | host: Ovis aries | place: New Zealand | reverse complement strand
TCAGATTAGATTGTGTATGGCTCTAAAGCCTTTAGGATGTCATCCACATCTTTTTCTGAATGGATTGCTAACTCAATTGGCTTAGATAAATCTAATGAGAAAATACCCATAATTGATTTTGCATCAATAACATATCTGCCTGATACAAGATCAAAGTCAGTGTCAAATGTAGCAATTGTATTAACAAATGCTTTTACTTTGTCAATTGAATTTAGAGAAATTTGTATTTTTGTCATTTTCAAAACCTCCCACATTTTTTATAATATATACTACCTATTATCCTAAATGTTATTTGAACAAAAGTCAATAAGTAAGGAGAAAAAACACTTAATGAAAAGTGCGGCATATCATAATCTTGGATGTAAAGTTAATACTTATGAACTTGAGGCTGTCATTGATTTGCTAAAGAAGGGCGGATATTCAATTGTCGAGTTCGAAAGCGAAGCTGATGTATATATTATTAATACCTGTTCTGTTACCAATATTGCTGACCACAAATCAAGGCAAATGATTAATCGTGCAAGGCGTAGAAATCCGGATGCTATAGTTGTTGCAATGGGCTGTTTTGTGCAGGGCCTTACTGATGCAGACAAGGATAAGATTAACGCCGATATTTATATTGGCAACAATAGGAAGAACAATATTGTAGATGATATTGAAAGCTTCATTGAATCAAAGGAGAAGCTGTCCGACCTGGAAGACATTAACAATAGTAAGGTTGGCTTTGAGGATATGACTCTTGAAAATGTGTCTTCAAGGACGAGAGCATTTATCAAGATTCAGGATGGCTGTAACCAGTTTTGTACATACTGTATTATTCCATATGCAAGAGGAAGAGTGCGCTCACGAAGTGTTAGTAGTGTGGTTGAAGAAATCGCTAATCTGTCCAAGCAAGGCTGCAAGGAATTCGTGCTAACAGGAATACACGTATCTTCATATCATGTAAACGAGGATGATAGGGATTATTATCTCATTGACTTAATAGAGGCTATTAATGATATTGAAGGAGTAGAGAGAATCAGGTTAAGCTCTCTTGAACCAGGTATTATTACAGAGGATTTTGTTAAGCGTCTTGTTAAAGTAGACAAGATTTGTCCTCATTTTCATCTGTCACTGCAGAGTGGCAGCGACGATGTGTTAAGTAGGATGAATAGGAAGTATACAACTTCTGAATACTATGACAAATGTGTACTCCTAAGGGAGTACTTTAATAATCCTGCCATTACAACTGATGTTATCGTGGGATTTCCCCAGGAGACAGAGGAGGAATTCACTACAACATATGACTTCTTAGATAAAGTACATTTTGCTGCAATGCACATTTTCAAGTATAGCAGGCGTAAAGGAACCAAGGCTGATAAGATGTCAGGGCAGGTAGATGAGGCGCTCAAGTCATCACGAAGCGGCAAGCTACTTGAATTAAATAAAAAAATGTCGATAGATTATATGGAGCAATTCATTGGCAAAGAAATGGATGCCTTAATGGAGGAAAGCATCCTGATAGATAAGGAAAGGTATTATCGTGGTTATACGAAGGAATACATTATGGTTTGTGTTAAGACCGAGGATGATTTGTCTAATGAGATAATTAAGGTTAGAGGTGTAAGTATTCATAATAACTTACTATTGGTTGAAAAAATGTAGCAATTGATATAAAATAAACATTAAGTAAATTGGGTTTTTATAAAGAGAAGGAAGAAAGCTATGCAAGATTTAGGCAACACACAATTTTTTAGAATTAAGAATGAACCTCAGGTATCTGTTAAGGATATTATCAAAGAGGTGTATGAGGCATTATCTGAGAAGGGATATAATCCTGTTAATCAGATAGTGGGTTATATTATGTCTGGTGACCCAACATTTATCACAAGTCATAAGAATGCCAGAAGCCTTATTATGAAGGTTGAGAAGGATGAATTAGTAGAGGAATTGCTTAGAGAGTATATTAATTCAGAGGCTTGGAATCAATAATGAATAATAACAAACGATATCTAGGATTAGATTTCGGTAGTAAGACAGTAGGGGTTGCTATTAGTGACCCTTTACTTATGAGTGCAAGTGGGCTTGAGATTATTAGAAGAGACAGGGAAAGTAAAATTCGAAAGACCTTGTCTAGAATTGATGAAATAATTAAAGAATATGATGTTGACGAGATTGTTCTTGGCCTTCCAATGAATATGGATGATACTGAGGGAGAGCGTTGCCGTAAGACCAGAGAATTTGGTGAGAATCTTGAGCGAAGGACAGGACTCAAGGTCAATTATTTTGATGAGAGGCTTTCTAGCTTTGAAGCTCATGAGATATTAGATGAATGTGGCATTAAATCAGTTAATCACAAAGAATTCGTTGATGAAGTCGCTGCCATGGTCATCCTGCAAGGTTTTCTTGAAGAGAAGTATGGCAAATAAGTTGGTAGCTAATCTAGGGCATAAAATATCTTCAACACGATTTTCTGTATGAGTGTGAAGATATTTTATGACCTAGATGATGATAGGAGTTTTAATTTTGGATAAAATAACTTTTTATGATACAGACAGTAATGAAGAAGTCGAATTATTTGTAATTGAACAGACAACTCTTAAAGAAAAGAAGTATCTACTCGTATCAGAGGATGATTCTGACGAGTCAGATGCTTATATCTTTAAGGAAGTGTCTGATGATGATAACGAATTAACGTATGTTCCTGTTGAAGAGGACGATGAGTACGAAGCCTTAATTAAGGTGTTCTCTGAACTTTTGGAAGATACAGATTTAGTGTAATGGAGGTATAAATTGTCAGAAAACGGAAAATTAAAAATCATTCCTCTGGGAGGTTTAGAGGCAATTGGAATGAATATTACTGCCTTCGAGTATGATGACAGTATTATCGTTGTGGATTGTGGTCTTGCATTTCCAGAGACAGATATGTTAGGAGTAGACCTTGTTATTCCTGATATTACTTATCTTCAGGAGAATGAAGATAAAATTAAAGGGTTCTTCATAACTCATGGTCATGAAGATCATATAGGTGCCATTCCTTACGTCTTTAAGGAGATTAATGCGCCTATTTATGCAACAATGCTTACAATAGGTCTTATTGATAATAAGCTTCGCGAGCATAATCTTATGTCTCAGGTAAGGCGTAAAGTCGTAAAATACGGGCAGCATATTAATGCTGGCTGTTTTCGTGTTGAATTTATTAAGACTAATCACAGTATTCAGGATGCAGCTGCATTTGCAATTTATTCACCAGCAGGAGTAGTTGTTCATACTGGAGACTTTAAGGTAGATTATACACCTGTATTTGGTGATGCTATTGATTTAACCCGATTCGCAGAGCTTGGTAAGAAGGGTGTGCTTGCAATGCTGGCTGATAGTACTAATGCTGAGCGCCCTGGATTTACTCCGTCAGAGAAGACTGTTGGTAAGACATTTGATGAATTGTTCGAGAATCATAAGTCTACAAGAATTATTATTGCTACATTTGCTTCAAATGTTGACAGGGTGCAGCAAATCATTAATTCTGCCCATAAATTCGGAAGGAAGGTAGTGGTAGAAGGCCGAAGTATGGTCAACATTATTGCTACGGCTTCGGAGCTTGGATATCTTAAGGTGCCTGAGTATACACTTGTTGATATCGACCAGCTTAAGAATTATTCTGATGAGCAGACCTGCCTTATAACAACAGGAAGCCAGGGAGAGTCAATGGCTGCCTTGTCAAGAATGGCCAATGGTACTCATAGAAAGGTATCTATTAAACCTAACGATACAATAATATTCTCTTCTCATCCAATTCCTGGTAATGAGAAGGCAGTATCTAAGGTTATTAATGAGCTTTCAAGACGTGGTGCAGAGGTTGTTATTCAGGATGCCCATGTATCAGGACATGCCTGTCAGGAAGAGCTTAAGCTTATATATTCTCTTGTTAATCCTAAGTATGTAATACCGGTTCATGGAGAGTATAAGCATCTTAAGGCCCATGCAAGAATTGCAACAACTCTTGGATATAAGTCTGATGATATATTCATATTGTCATCTGGAGATGTATTGGAATTAGATGATGAAGGTGCTAAGGTGACTGACCATGTTCATACAGGTGCAATAATGGTTGATGGACTTGGTGTTGGTGACGTAGGTAATATTGTATTACATGACAGACAGCGTCTGTCTGAGGACGGAATTATCATTGTAGTTCTTACTCTTGAGAGCGGAAGTGCCCAGGTTCTGGCTGGACCTGATATTGTATCCCGTGGATTTGTATATGTAAAAGGTGCAGAAGATCTTATGGAATCTGCAAGAGATGTCCTTAATGATACAATGGATAAATGTATGTCACAAAATGTTACTGACTGGAATAAAATCAAGGCTCGTATTAAGGATGCACTTGGTGACTTTGTATGGAAAGAGACTAAGAGACGTCCTATGATAATGCCAATTATTATGGAAGTATAGTGACATTATGGTTGATAATGACAGATTGAGTGTATATCTAAATTCCATAGAGAAGGGTAATGGTAAGCTTCTTGATACAATAGAAGCAGAAGCAATCGATACCTTTGTTCCAATCATTCGTAAGGATATGCAATATCTAATGCGAACCTTACTTGCAATGAATAAGCCTAAGCGAGTATTAGAGGTTGGGACTGCCATTGGTTTTTCTGCAATCTTAATGGCATATAATACAAGTGATGATTGTTCTATAACAACTATAGAGAATTACGAGAAGCGAATCCCTATTGCAAGAGAGAATTTCAGTAGAGCCGGTGTGGCTGATAGAGTTACCTTATTAGAGGGTGACGCAAAAGACATACTTCCTACTCTCACAGGAGTATATGATTTTGTGTTTATGGATGCGGCTAAGGGGCAGTATATTAACTTTTGGCCAGAAATTAAGCGTCTTACTTCTCCTGGCTCTGTAATAGTTACAGATAATGTGTTGCAGGATGGTGATATTCTTGAATCACATTTTATAGTTGATAGAAGGAATCGTACAATTCATAAGAGAATTAGAGAATATCTCTATGAGTTATGTCAGGATGAAGATTACGATACAACAATTCTTTCTGTTGGAGATGGTGTTGCACTTACTGTAGTAAAGTAGATTGGAGATTATTAATGAGACAAGTTGAATTACTTGTACCTGCTAGTTCTTTGGAGGTTCTTAAGGAGGCTGTTATATTCGGAGCTGACGCTGTATATATTGGTGGCGATGTGTTCGGACTTCGTGCCAAGGCTAAGAATTTCTCTAACGAGGAAATGGCAGAAGGTGTAGAGTTTGCACATGGACGCGGTGTTAAGGTATATGTAACTGCGAATATATTGGCGCATAATAAGGATTTGCCTCTTGCATATGAATATTTTGAAGAGCTTAAGAGGATAGGTGTAGATGCACTTATTATTTCTGACCCTGGTGTATTCGAGATTGCTAAAAAGGTGTGGCCAGAGGTCGAGATACATATAAGCACACAGGCTAATAATACTAATTATGGAACATATAATTTCTGGCATAAGCTTGGGGCAAAGCGTGTTGTTTCAGCCAGAGAATTATCCATGGATGAGATTAAGGAGTTAAGAGAGAATATTCCTGATGATTTAGAGATAGAGACATTTATTCATGGTGCAATGTGCATTTCCTATTCAGGAAGATGCCTCCTTAGTAATTACTTTACTGGTCGTGATGCGAATCAGGGAGAATGTACCCATCCTTGTCGTTGGAAATATCATATAATGGAGGAAGAACGCCCAGGGGAGTATCTTCCTGTATATGAAAACGAGAGAGGAACTTATATATTTAACTCCAAGGATTTGTGTATGATAGAGCATATTCCTGAGCTTATTGACGCTGGAATTGACAGCTTTAAGATTGAAGGAAGAATGAAGACGGCCCTGTATGTAGCCACTGTTGCAAGGACATATCGTAAGGCAATAGATGATTATCTTAAGGATCCAAAGCTTTATGAGAAGAATATGCCTTGGTACCTTGACCAGATTTCTAATTGTACATATCGTCAGTTTACAACAGGCTTTTTCTTCGGTAAGCCAACGCATGAAGCCCAGATATATGATAATAACACTTATATCAAGGAGTACACTTATCTTGGAATTATTGGCGAGTGTAAGGATGGCTTATATTCAATTGAGCAGAAGAATAAGTTCTCTGTGGGTGAGACTATTGAGGTAATGAAGCCTAATGGTGATAATATAGAAGTTGTAGTTAAGCGAATTGTTAATGAGAAGGGTGCAGATGTGGATAGCGCACCTCATCCAAAGGAAATGCTTTGGATTGACTTGGGTATAGAACTTGATAGATACGATATTATTAGAAGTAAGGAAGACTAGTTATGGCAGGATATGTTGCATATGTAGGAAGCTACACTAATAATAACAAGAAGGGAATTCAGATCTACGATGTAGATATTGAAGAATGTGTGTTTACATATAAGGGAGAAGTTGATGTCAATAACCCCTCCTATCTTATCTCGTCAAGAGACAAGAAGTTCTTATATTCGATAGTTGATGAAGGTGTTAGCGCATTTCGTATAGAAGAGGATGGCAACCTAAGCTTCATTAATACCCAATGGATTGGCGGTATGAGAGGTTGTTATCTCGCTGTTGACTCTAAGAACAGATACCTCTTCATTGGCGGATATCATGATGGACGTGTAACGATGATGAATCTTGAAGAGGACGGGAGTATAGGAGAGATTGCATGTGGATTGTTCCATGAAGGCCAGGGTATCAGCTCTGTTGAGAGAAGATTAGAGCCGAAGATTACATGTGTTGAGCTGTCTCCTGATGAAAAGTATCTGTATACGGTTGATTATGGTATTGACCAGGTAGTTGTATATGAGATTGATTATGATAAGGGTGAGCTTAACGAGGCAGCAATAATACGATGTGCATTTGGTACAGCTCCAAGAATGGTTCGCATGTCTCATAATGGCAAGTTCCTGTATCTGCTTAGTGAGAAACGTAACAAGATTGATGTATATAAGATTATTAATAAAGATGGTAAGCTTGACTATGATTTGATTCAGACGGTGTCCGTAATTAAGGACACATATATGACAGCGGCTGCTGCCACTATAGAGCTTTCTGCTGATGAAGAATATGTATTCTCATCTGTAGATGCTGTTAATAGCTTGGCTTGCCTTAAGAGAAATAAGAGAACTGGCATGTTAGAGTTCAAGTTCGACACAAGGGTATCAGGTGATTATCCTAAGTATATAAGCGTGATGCCTGACAGAAAGCATGTGGTTTCTCTTAATCATGATTCCAATGAAATGCGTGCATTCGAGATTAATTATGAATGGAATTATGCGTTAATGAGAAAGCCACCTGTTAAGGTTAATCAGCCAAATTGTATGAAGATAGTGAGGCTTTCATAGTAATAACAATATAGAAAGGAGTAGCACGCATTTGTAGTTTCGCTTCGCGAAATGCGGCTGCGTGCAGTATTTCGACTTCGTCGAAACACAGCATGTTATGAATAATTCATTTGGACATAATTACACAATTACAACCTGGGGAGAATCACATGGCAAAGCATTAGGAGTTGTTATCGATGGTTGCCCTGCAGGACTTGAATTAGATGAAGAGGACATTCAGGTATTTCTCGACAGGAGAAAGCCTGGTCAGTCAAAATACACAACACCACGAAATGAAGATGATAAGGCCATAATACTTAGTGGAACAATGGAAGGGGTAACTACAGGATGCCCTATATCTATTATAGTGGAGAATAATAATCAGAAGTCCAGGGACTATTCTAATATTGCAAATGTTTATCGACCAGGTCATGCTGATTACACATTTGAAGAGAAATTCGGTATCAGGGATTATCGCGGCGGTGGACGAAGCTCAGGAAGAGAAACAATCGCAAGAGTTGCGGGCGGAGCAGTTGCCAGCAAGATTCTTAGAGAATTAGGTGTTACACTTAATTGTTACACAAGGGCAATTGGTAAGTACGTTATATCTGATCCTAATGATATTAATATGGATGAGATAGATAATCCACTATATATGCCTAATGACAGAGTGGCATTTCAGGCTATGGACTATATAGAGGAATGTATGAGAAATAGCGACTCAGTTGGTGGTATAGTTGAATGTGTGATTCACGGTGTAAAGCCAGGGGTTGGTGAGCCTGTATTTAACAAATTAGACGCTAAGCTTGCTCAGGCAATGCTTTCTATTGGTGCTGTTAAGGGCTTCGAGATTGGAGATGGCTTCAGAGTTGCAACAAGTAACGGAAGCAATAACAATGACGAGATGTCTTATCAAAAGGATGTGGTATTCCATTCTAATCACGCAGGTGGTGTGCTTGGTGGTATTAGCACAGGACAGGATATTGTATTTAGAGTAGCAATTAAACCGACGCCTTCAATTAGTCAGAAGCAGCATACTATTGATAGATTACATGATGAAATTGATATTACAATTAATGGAAGACATGACCCTATTATTGTGCCAAGAGCAGTAGTTGTTGTTGAGAGTATGGCGGCGATTACACTTCTTGATTTGATGATGGATAATATGACTTCCAAGATGGATTATATGAAGGAAATATATAAATAATGTATAAGGTTATTAATAAAGATGGCAAAGCAAAGAGGGCTGTATTATCAACTGTTCATGGTGATATACAGACCCCTGTTTTTATGAATGTAGGAACGTCCGCAGCGATAAAAGGTGCTGTATCAACAGTTGACTTGCAAGAGATTAAGACGCAGGTGCAGCTTTCCAATACATATCATCTTCATGTCAGACCCGGGGATGAATTAATAAAGGAATTCGGTGGACTTCATAAGTTCATGGTATGGGACAAACCGATTCTTACAGATTCCGGAGGATTTCAGGTATTTTCCCTTGCGAAGCTTCGAAAGATAAAAGAAGAAGGCGTAATGTTCAATTCTCACATAGATGGCAGAAAGCTGTTCATGGGACCGGAAGAAAGTATGACAATACAGTCTAATCTGGGCTCTACTATTGCTATGGTATTCGATGAATGCCCAAGCAGTAAGGCGTCAAGAGAGTATGTTGAGGAATCCGTTGCAAGAACAACAAGATGGCTAAAAAGATGTAAGATTAAGATGGATGAGCTTAACTCAAATGAGTCTACAATTAATAAGAATCAGTTACTGTTCGGCATTAATCAGGGTGCTATATTCGAAGATATCAGGATAAATCATGCTGATGAGATTAGTGATATGAATCTCGACGGATATGCCATAGGAGGTCTTGCAGTAGGAGAGACACATGAAGAGATGTATAGGATATTAGATGTTACAGTTCCACATTTGCCAGAGGACAAGCCCGTATATCTTATGGGAGTCGGAACGCCCAATAATATACTGGAATCGGTAGAGCGTGGTGTTGATTTCTTCGACTGTGTATATCCCTCCAGAAATGCAAGACATGGACAGCTATATACCAATCTGGGTAAGGTCAATATCCGTAATGAGAAATATAAGCTAGATCCTAAGCCCATAGAGGAAGGATGCAATTGCCCTGCCTGCAGAAACTACTCAAGAGCATATATCAGGCATCTTGTAATGAGTAAAGAGATGCTTGGCATGAGACTTTGTGTGCTTCACAATCTGTATTTTTATAATACAATGATGGAAGAGATTAGAGAGGCTATAGAAGATAACAGATTCGCAGAATACAAGAAGACCAAGTCAGAACATCTTGATGATATATTATAAAATATCACTGAAATGTAAAGGGGGATTAGATGATCATTTATTTTTCAGGCACGGGAAACAGTCGCTTTGTCGCAAGTAGAATTGCATCAAAAACCCCAGACGAACTGTTTGATGCCGCTTCGGCAATTCAAGCAGGAAAGGGAGTCGATTTTACGGATTCTAATACATTCGTTTTCGTCGCACCGGTATATGCTGCGGCACCTCCACTTGTTTTTATGGATTTTATCCGAAAGTCCCGGTTTCCTAAAGGCAGCAAAGCTTATTTCATAATGACCTGTGCTGTTAGTATGAGTGCTTCTCCGGATTATTGTCGAAAAATCGCTTTGGAGAAAGACTTGGTTTATATGGGAACGATGAATATAAATATGCCTCAGAACTATCTTGTGTATTTTAAGATGGGGACTCTTGAGAAGAACGAAAGGATACTCGGTGAGGCGTTACCTGTAATCGACAGGGTTACGGATGCGATTCGTAGCGGTTACTTTCTGCCAAAGACAAAAGTGAAGACATGGGAACGACTTCTTACACCTGTTATCCTAAAAATATATTTCAAACTATTGGTTTCTGCAAAAGCGTTTGAAGCCACAGATAATTGCGTCGGTTGCGGGAAATGCGTTTTAGTTTGTCCGCTTGGGAACATTTCTATGCAAAGGGAAAAGCCGGTATGGGGTTCACGATGTACGCACTGTATGGCATGTATTAACCTTTGTCCAAAAGAAGCAATTGAGTATGGAAAGCGGACACAGGGTAAGCTCCGTTATCATGGGCCAGAAAGTATTGTGAAAAGTTATTAAAGGAATCATACTAATGTTCGTTCATGCAAAAAATGATTGCCTGTTCGGATTGGAATGTGCTGAGTATAAGAAGAGTAAGTCAGAACATTTTATAATAAATGTCGCTTTTTTTGTATTAAATGTGTATATATAAGTGTAGGATAAAATGATAATAGTGATAAATATTAT
>ODAI012357731.1_pt1 | contig 10649 bp, 9 predicted proteins | sample 1539321 | NCBI WGS metagenome assembly ODAI01 (sample SAMN02144231, study PRJEB22623) | gut metagenome | biome: sheep rumen | host: Ovis aries | place: New Zealand | reverse complement strand
TCTTTTTTATTTTTTTCATTTTTCATCACAATAGGTCTGAACAAAGATATTACGGAGATATATGAGAAAGGAGGAATATAAAATGAATCTGAAAAATCATTATCCCGTAAATAAGCAAACGTCAAAGGAGGATAATATGACGAAATTAAAAGTGGTAAAAAGAGACGGAAAAATTGTCGATTTTTCAATCGACAAGATCAGCAATGCGATCGCAAAAGCTTTCGCCGCACTTGAAATAACGGTTGATGAATCTGTAATAACCCTTATAGCGCTGCGGGTCACAGCTGATTTTAACAAAAAGATCAAAAACAACGCGATTGCTGTTGAAGATATCCAAGACAGCGTTGAGAAAGTTCTTTCGGAATCCGGGTACGCAAATGTCGCTAAGGCATACATACTGTATCGTAAGCAGCGTGAAAAGGTCCGCAATGTCGGATCAACCCTGCTTAACTATAAGGATCTTGTAGATAATTATCTCAAGATCAACGACTGGCGCGTCAAGGAAAACTCTACCGTTACATATTCGGTAGGCGGCCTGATCCTGTCCAACTCAGGCGCGATCACAGCTAACTACTGGCTGAGCGAAGTGTATGACGAAGAGATCGCCAATGCACACCGTAATGCAGAGATTCATCTGCACGACCTGTCCATGCTGACCGGATATTGTGCAGGGTGGAGCTTAAAGCAGCTGATTCAGGAAGGCCTCGGAGGAGTACCCGGAAAGATCACATCAGCTCCGGCCAAACATCTTGGCACACTGTGCAACCAGATGGTCAATTTCCTGGGTATCATGCAGAACGAGTGGGCAGGCGCGCAGGCGTTTTCTTCTTTTGATACCTATCTGGCACCTTTCGTAAAGGTAGACAATCTGACCCAGAAGGAGGTCAAGCAGGCGGTCCAGTCCTTCGTCTACGGTGTAAATACGCCCAGCAGATGGGGAACACAGGCGCCTTTCTCCAATATCACACTGGACTGGACAGTTCCAGACGATATGGAGAACCTTCCTGCGATCGTCGGTGGCAAGGAGATGGACTTCACATATGGAGACTGCAAGAAGGAAATGGACATGGTGAACAAGGCCTTTATCGAGATCATGATTGAAGGTGACGCCAACGGCAGAGGTTTCCAGTATCCGATTCCCACTTACTACATTACAAAAGATTTTGATTGGAGTGAGACAGAGAACAACAAGCTTCTGTTTGAGATGACGGCGAAATATGGGACACCGTATTTCTCCAACTACGTGAACTCCGATATGAAGCCCAGCGACATCAGATCGATGTGCTGTCGGCTTCGTCTTGACCTTCGCGAGTTGCGCAAGAAATCCGGCGGTTTCTTCGGCTCCGGCGAGTCTACGGGCTCCATCGGTGTCGTGACTATTAACATGCCCCGTATTGCCTACCTGGCGGCGGACGAGAAGGACTTCTACAAGAGACTGGACGATCTGATGGATATTGCTGCTCGCAGCCTTGATACGAAGAGGCGGATCATTACGAGCCTTATGGAAAGGGGACTGTATCCCTATACCAAAAGGTACCTCGGAACCTTTAAAAACCACTTCTCCACTATCGGCCTGGTCGGAATGAATGAAGCGGGCTTGAACGCCAAATGGCTTCGCAAGGATATGTCTCATAAAGAGACGCAGGAGTTTACGAAGGCAGTGCTTAATCATATGAGAGAGCGCCTTTCTGACTACCAGGAAAAGTACGGCGATTTATTCAACCTTGAAGCGACACCTGCAGAGTCCACAACTTACAGGTTTGCCCTTCACGACAAAAAACAGTTCCCCGACATCATCACGGCAAACATGAACGGAAAGCCCTACTACACGAATTCTTCTCATCTTCCGGTGAATTACACAGACGACGTTTTCTCTGCGCTGGATATCCAGGATGACCTGCAGACCCTGTACACTTCCGGAACCGTATTTCACGCGTTCCTGGGTGAAAAGCTTCCTGATTGGAAGGCTGCAGCGAACCTGGTCCGCAAGATCGCGGAGAACTACAAGCTCCCGTACTACACAATGTCTCCCACATACTCCGTATGTAAGGAACATGGGTATCTTACCGGTGAGCAGTTCATCTGCCCGCATTGCGGCAAGAAAACAGAGGTTTACAGCCGTATCACCGGTTACTACCGCCCGGTTCAGAACTGGAACGACGGCAAAGCACAGGAGTACAAGGACAGAAAGGTTTACAATATCGGTATCCACGCTGGCGTCCACGCTGACGTAAAAACGAACGCGGCCCGCGAGGACTCCTGCTGTGATGATGAAAATATCGTCAATGCTAAAGCTGACAGAGATCTCGTAGACGCGATGGTCGAGGCAACGGTAGAGCGTCCTCAGAACGCTCCTGCCACGCCTGTCGTATCAAACGAAGAGGGCAAGGACGCTGCAAAGTCTGAAGGCCCGGTCAATGTCATGCTCTTCAAGACAAAGACCTGCCCGAACTGTAAAGCCGCGGAGGCTGTTCTGCACAAGAGCGGCGTTGATTACACTGAGGTCTATGCAGACGACGACAAGAACCTGTCTCTTGTCGAGGAATTCCAGGTAATGAGGGCCCCCACTCTTGTCATCGAAAAGGACGGTGAGATCGAGAAGCACGTTGGTGTTTCCGATATTGTCGGATGGATCAAGACGATCAAGTGATCGCTTGAACCTGTAAATGTAAGAAACAAACAAAAGTCCGGATCCTGAAAGGGGTCCGGACTTTTGACATATATGCTGTTTTACGACTAAGTGCAGAACGCACATGCCTCTGAACGTCAGTATAGGCAATAAAAACCAAAAATATATATGTTTTTGTTCATACTGACACAGGAAGGAGCCGATCTATACCAAAAAAGCAAAAAAACAAGAAAGGATAGTAACATGAAAAACAAAAGAGTAATAAGTTTAATATTGTGCATGACTATGATAGCGACTCTTGCAAGCTGCAGCTTTTCGCCAGTTAAAGGTAATAAAAAAGAAGACAAAGCGGCAACGACAACGACAGAAGAAACTGCAGAAGAAGCTGAGCCGGAAACAGACGGTAAAAGTCATGAAGACACAACAGAAACAACAGAGGCAGCAGAAAGCGGAGAAAAGGAAACCAAAGAAAAGATCGAAGGTCTTGGACAAATAGAAGTCGAAGATTTCGATGAGAAAACTGATGGGGCAGAGAATAAAGCCGATACTTCCATCAACGCTCCTGGAGACGGGCTTACACCGATCGACCCGCAGGGAACAACATCAAATAGTGATGAAGAACCCGATTCTCTGTTAACGAAAGGCTGCGCTTCGTCAGAAAAAGCGATCTTTACTTATTGGGAAGCTATGGCGAACTGCTATAAGACTGGTTTTGAAAAATGCATAATCAGCGAAAAGACTATTGACGAACAGTATCTAAAGTCCATTGAATTAAAAAACGCAGGATTCGTAATATATTATGATCAGATCATGACGACCAAGGTTTCTGATCGCGATCTGTCTCCTTATAGGGCATATGGTATTACGGATGCAAAAACAACGTCTATTGTTATCCCCGTTAAAGTAACCAATGATGGGAAGGATTATATCATACACGACTGTTATGATATTATTACCGCACAGGTTGACGGAGTCTGGTTTGTTATCGGTCTGACAGAGACGGACGTGTATGTTATACGCGAAATAACGGAAGAGGATCCGTCTGAGGTAACTCCCGCTGCAACGTCAGACGTCGGAAATAAAGAATACGAACTGAGCGAAAATGCAAAGAGCATGCTGGCAATGGCAGAGACTGATTACAACAAGGTTTCATGGGAACGCGAATATGCGCCGTTCCAGGACGGCACAGTTTTTTCAACTGCGACATACAAGGGCTATAGTACCGATTATATAGTTATTGCGATCACAAACCTCAGCCACGAACCTGTTTCCGTGACTGCCGGCGGCAAGATCATGGGTGCAGACGGCGGTTATGTAGGTGAAGCTTTCATTTATGCTGACTGTATTGGCCCTATGAACACATGCCTCAGAACTATTTACTGCGACGGCACCCCGTCAGGAGGCATTGAGTGGACAAAGCTTGAAAAAGATGCTGCGTCAACATACAGCAAATATGTTCCGTGGGAAGCTGATTGGACCCTCCAGACAAATGGTACGAACGGAAATATTGAGCTCTCTTATGACATGACATTTGACGATACATTCAATTCATGCATGGTCACAGGAGTGGCGCTTGACAGTACAGGAAAGATTGTTGACGTCAGAGAAGATTATATCCACGACTCACTTTCTACCAATGTAAAAAGAACAATCCCCATTTACTCTGATTATGCGGCAATGGGTGTTAGTGATCTCGCTCTTTTTGCAAATCCGGTAAAAAATGCTTATTGATTATTACAGCATAAAGCCGCAGTGGGAATGTTCCCGCTGCGGCTTTTCTTTAAAAAGGCATGTTTTCTTCTGCCCGCCTTGCAACAATCTCAATTCACTGGAACAAATCCAGACACGACCGATATCTCTCGCCCGTTGTATGACGGGCAAAACCCCGGAATGTATTCCAACGCCATAAGATCGTCGTCTGTTACATCCCTGTTCGCTTTACCGCAATACCCGTCATTGCTCATCTCAGGGCATTTATGACACCCGGATGGGATGCCTGCCTGCTTCCCAGAGCCTTCGCGTCCCTGCCGATATGACTGTTCCTTTTGCAGGGGAATCACATCCTTGTCGCACTCAGACAGCGCAGAGCGTTCGGGCATCATATCTCTCTCCTCGCGGAGTCTTTCGGCCACCAACGTGACCGCGTACTCGAATCCAACGATAAACTCTTTCGTTATTTCAGTATCTTCGAGTTCATACTGTGCGATCAGTTCTTTGATTTTGCGCGCCGAGGCTTTGGGCTTTTTTGCCCTTATCCCTATCAGTGTTTGGACAAAGTTGTCGCTTATCTTCATCTGTTACCTCCGTACACACAATACACGTAAGATTTGTTCGCGAGTTCAGCACAAGTCTTACATGTGTTTGCCCCGGTCCATTCTATGGCACAGATCTCTTTGCCGACACAAAAGTCGTCTTTGATCTTCGGGTCATTTTTCCGGCGAACGCAGCCGTTTGCTCCGCTATGGCAGGTGCAGTCCCAATGACAGCCTTCATATGGCGGAGACGTTTTCATGCAGTCGTCCGTGTTTTCATAGTGCTTCCATCTCACCTGTGCGCCTTCAGCCAGTTCTCTGATAAGCTGACCGTGATAACATGCAAAAGGGCATTTATCAGTATAGTCGGCACAATATGAATAATCCGGGCGACAGCATCGGGTATCACTGCTCATCTGCCATTTCCTCCTTTTGTCTTTTTAAATGATGGAGGAAGCATTGTCCACGCTGCCGGTTCACCAGAAAGCTCATTGCCGTCCCTGTCGCACCAGCCGGTTTTGTTATAGTCTGCAAATTCGGGCGGATATATCGTGTCATCGAGATAATAATACCCGACACACATCGTCTCATCCTCAAAACAGATGAGAACATCATCGTCTGTATCAGGCAGATCCTCCGATGCAAGAGCCCATTCCGGATCATATGCCGCTCTCCCAAGGTCGAAGCTTTTTTGAAGCAGTTTTGCGAAATATTTCAACACGTTTTGGGAAACGTTCTTATCGATCACTCCACTATCACTCAAACGCAGCAGATAATCTGCTGCTTCTGCTTCGATCCCTTCGAGTTTCGGCGATGTTTTTCTGATCTGAAGATCTTCCAGTGCAGGCGGCAGCCCGCTCAGTGCTACAAGAAGATTTTTCCATTCCGCATCCTGAACATTCCCGATGCGGCTGACAGCATCCAGGACGGCCCGTCTTCCTATTACGTCTGCATTGGCGACGACGGAGACGATACTAATCCATGCGGCCACCGTCTTGCCTTTGTAGACGCACTCATCCATCGCTTCTAACGCGTCGATCGCCGCATCGTAAGCGCGGTCGATCTCGCTTCCTTCCTTTACGTGATGCTTGCAGCCAAGCAGAACTTCGATCGCTCGTCGCCCTTTCATTTTTCTTTCTCCTGATGACGACTGCTCATTCCATCAAGGATATTGCTAAGGGAAAAATGCCGGTTTGTTTTTTCGTAATAACTTGCATTTACTCCCTCGTATTTGTCACCGATTTCGCAATAACAGGTGTCTGTAATCGCGTAGCCGGAAATACATCCTTCCTTTCTGTCGACTTCTGTAACCCATACTTCCATCTCGGGTTCAGATTTGGACCTGACAACATCTCCCACCTTAATTTCGCCATCGTTTGCTGGAACGAATTTATCAGGGTAGGAGTGCTTGCAGAACGGTCGGACTGGACATCCGCGGTGAGCATTATTCGCGTCATTATTGGCGCAGAGTTCGCACGGGTTTGCCGGATGATCCTTGCCTGCTATAAGCCCCCGCTGGTATGCGTCAGCCAACATCTGCCCGAAATGCTTCCTGATGTAGTCAGGAGTCAGCTCGTCCAAGTCGGTTACATAATGACAGTTGACGTACGTCTTGCCATCATTTGTTACGCCCACTTCCTGAACCATTGTTGTTTCGTTGGCAGCATCTATTACAAATCTCATAATGTCCTCCTTTTGTAAATGAATCGTTCGTTCTTTACGAAGTCCTGTCCTCCTTTCTGTTTGACTCCGTGTGTTCGATAATGTTGATATTATTTACTTGTATGAAAACTAAAAAATAAAAAACTGCCGAGGCCAGATATGGTCTTGGCAGTATATTTTTGTTTTAGCAGGGCTTACTCGCCCCGCTCCTCTTCTATTGTCACATATTTCCCATCAGTCATTGAGATCGCAAACCGCTCACCTGTCAGCATTGTGACCGATACGGTATTATCTCCGAGAACCTGCATTTCAGCGATCATTTCACCGGGACATTTCTGGTTGATAAGTTCTTCAATATCAGCTGCATTCTCCTCGGAGGCAAGAAGCCTTTCCAGCATTCGCCTGTTTGTATTTCTGATCTCTTCAGGCGAAAGATCCTCTTCGGCAATTTCACTTGTCTGGCCATCCGGCATTACGTCTTCCCCGGTCTCTTCCACAGAAACGGTGTTGGCTTCCCCCGAAATATTGGGAGCCGTCTTTGAGCTGCATGCTGTAACAGCCGTCATAACAGACAACATTGCGATAACAAATAATGTTTTTCTCATTTTTCTTCTCCTTTGGTTGTTGTTTTTTGTGTCTGCAAATAGCATGAAAGAAAACCGTTTAACCTTCTTTGACAAAAAGCATCGCTTCTACAAGCAAGTAGGTAATCAGTCTGCTTTCCGCTTTTGATAGGTATATTATAATATATAATATATTTATTTACAAGATATTTTTCCCGCATTAAAAACTCAATCCCAGAAAAAACATCTGCTAACAAAATCTTTCATACTATAACTGGATCAAAAGAATATCATTTATCAGGAGAGTACATACATGTTCAGGAAAAAATATGCTGTAGACAGAAAAACAGAACGAATGCTGAAGAAAGTAAACGGATATCGTGAAGAAATGAAATCCCTGGATGACGAAGTTCTTAAAAGAAAAACAGAAATATTTAAAGAAAGGATTGGCAACGGGGAGACTCTTGACGAAATCCTTCCCGAAGCATTTGCTGTAGTACGCGAGGCATCAAGACGCGTTACTGGAATGGAACCCTTTGATGTTCAGATCATTGGCGGCATTGTGCTTCACAATGGCAAGGTAGCAGAGATGAAGACAGGAGAAGGAAAAACCCTTGTCGCTGTTCTCCCGTCATATCTGAATGCGCTCACGGGAAAGGGAGTTCATGTAGTTACAGTAAACGATTATCTCGCAGAAAGAGATGCCGGGTGGATGGGCGATATACATCGATTTCTGGGGCTCAGCGTCGGGGTCGTTGTTGACGGGATGACAATACAGCAGAGAAAAGAAGCTTACGCATGCGACATCACATATGTCACAAATAATGAACTCGGATTTGACTATCTCCGTGATAATATGGCTGTAAGGCATCAGGATATAGTGCTTCGCGGGTTAAATTACTGCATCATCGACGAGGTGGACTCAATTCTAATCGATGAGGCAAGAACCCCGCTCATCATATCCGGACAGGGTGATACATCTTCTGCACTTTACGAAGCGTGTGATAAAGTTGTAAAATCCATGACAAGAGGCGAGGATCTTCCCGAACTGTCAAAAGCAGACATTATCGCGGGAAAACAGCAGGAAGAAAGCGGCGATTATGTCGTCAACGAAAAAGACAAATACGTAAGCCTTACAGAAGAAGGCGTAAGAAAGACGGAGAAGTTTTTCGGGATAGAGAATCTTACGGACCCGTCAAATACAGACTTATATCATTGTATGACGATGGCTCTCCGTGCCAACTCTCTTATGCGAAAGGATCGTGATTATATAGTGCGTGACGGGGAGATCATGATAGTCGATGAATTTACCGGCCGCATTATGCCTGGAAGGCGATATTCCGACGGTCTTCATCAGGCGATCGAAGCAAAAGAACATGTTGATGTAAGGAAAGAAACAAAAACTTATGCAACAGTTAGCTTCCAGAATTTCTTTAATAAATTTGATAAAAAATCGGGAATGACCGGTACCGCAGCAACAGAAGCAAGAGAATTCAAGGAAATATACGGGCTCGACATTGTCACCATACCAACAAACCGTCCGGTTATCCGTATAGATATGGCAGATAAGATCTTTAAGACAAAGGCAGCCAAATACGAAAATGTTATAAAGGAAGTAAAAGAGGCACACCGCAAAGGGCAGCCTGTACTTGTAGGAACGGCATCCATCAGTGTCTCTGAAGAATTATCTGCATTGCTCAAAAAAGAAGGGATCGTCCACAGTGTTCTAAACGCAAAAGAACACGAGAAAGAGGCTCAGATCATTGAAGATGCCGGGAAATATGGGAGCGTTACGATCGCTACCAACATGGCTGGAAGAGGAACCGATATAAAGCTCGATGAACAGGCAAGAGAAAGCGGAGGCCTGTATGTGATCGGTACTGAAAGACATGAATCAAGGCGCATTGACAACCAGCTGCGAGGGAGAAGCGGCCGCCAGGGAGACCCTGGAAAATCTGTATTCTTCATTTCCCTTGAAGACGATCTTCTTAAACTTTTTGGCGGAGAAAAAATGAAGGAGATCTACAACTCTCTTGGAATTGAGGACTGCGAAGATATTTCAGATAAAACGTTGTCCAAAGCGGTTGAACGGGCACAAAGAAGGGTCGAAGGGAACAACTTTACTATACGTAAAAGCCTCATGGATTATGATCGTGTGAACAACGAGCAGAGGGAAAAAATATATGCGCAGCGAATGGCTGTACTCAACAGCGAAGATATGAGGGAGACGATCTGTGAAATGATCGCGGATGAAATAGCCGATCTTGTGGAAAACGTTTCTGTAAGGAAAAAGATCCCGGATCAGAATGTCGAAAACCTGTGCAGGGAACTTGAGTCGGTATTTGATATCAAAGAAGCCGAAACCGCGAAGTATATATCGGATAAAAAAGAAACGATCCGAGTTCTGACAGATATAATGCTGGACAGGTACGAGTCAATCGAAAATATGCTGCCGACCAAAAACATGCTTCGTGAAATAGAACGTCAGGTTTTATTGAAGGCAATAGATCGTCATTGGATGGAGCATATAGATCAGATGGACAGGCTTCGCCAAAGTATAAGGCTTCAGTCTTTCGGGCAAAAAGATCCAAAGATAGAATACAGAAAGATCGGATACGAAATGTTTGAAGATATGTCATTCGCTATTATTCGCGACACACTTTCAATGCTTTTCAGAATACAGGTAAGTTGGAGCTGACAACGCGTCATTGCTGCCCGCGTCCTGCCAAAATAAAATTTTTGTCAAAAAAAACAATACTAAAGCACGTTGCCAGGTTCTGGTAACGTGCTTTTAATGTTGCGGATATAACAAAGCCCGTTTTTATGTTTTTTCATTTCGTTCATCAAAAGTATATCTATTTGAAAACAGGAGAAAGACGTTAAAAGGAGGAAGAAAAAATGAAAGTTTTCAGGATCATTAATGAGGTAACAGGTACTGTCTGTACAGATATCAGAGCCTGCTATGAACGCTCGGCGCTGAAAAAGTATATGACAGGCATGATGTCTTCCGGGATCTACGAGATCGTTAAGAAGGAAGACGGACGCCCAAGGCTGGTGACAAGCTACGGAGCATGTTTCAGGGCGGACGAGATTTTGTGAACAAAAAAGGAGGAAAAAACAATATGAGACTTAATGCTAAGGAAAGCGAAGTTTTTGCAAGGTGTATTTATGCAGAACTTGAACCTAAGATCCGGACAGCTGAACAGTATCGCCGTCAACAGCTGCTTGCATCTGTAAAAGATAAGTGGGAAAAATTCCAGGAGAAAGTCGTTTCGATAGATGGCAAACAGTTTGTGCTTCCACCGGTAAAACCCTGCGATATCTCTATGACGAGAGAAGAGCTGAAAGCGATTACGGAGTTGTTCGTCCGCATTAAAGACCACGATGTAAATGACTGCGACGAACTTGACAGCATCATGAACAAGTTAGAGTCCGAAGAAACCGGAAAATGGCTGATCCTGGTATTGGAATATACAAAAAATTATATTTTCCGCTTTTCATTCATGAAAGGGACACGTGGAGACGTCATAGAACATCTTAAGT
>ODAI013872804.1_pt1 | contig 10650 bp, 8 predicted proteins | sample 1539321 | NCBI WGS metagenome assembly ODAI01 (sample SAMN02144231, study PRJEB22623) | gut metagenome | biome: sheep rumen | host: Ovis aries | place: New Zealand | reverse complement strand
GTCACTTTTGCATGAAGTTTTGCCTGCTTCATGTTGTACAAAAGATTCTGATAGTCTTCAAAGGTCAATTTCTCTTTCTTCCAATTGCAGATACCCACCACATATTCATCTTCCATGGAACGACCGATGACATCGATGGTTCCCTCTTTTCCAATCCAAGTACCCATGCTTGTAATCCGGATCGGAGTCTTTCCGATCATGTTTAACAGTTCCACATATTCACGGCATACCTTTACAAAATAAGAAGACAGATACTCATGGAGTTCCTCTTTGATATAGGTATCATAAAAGCCCTGTGGGCTTAAGGCATAAAGGGCAGACTGGTTTGCATACACAAAACGGAACCAAAAATGAAGGAAAGGATTTTTAATACGATAAATACCCTTTTTCGTATTGTCCCATCCTCCGGTCTCAAAGGAGATCACCTTTTCAATCACATCAAAGGCCGCCAAATTCTTTAAATAAACAGAGATTTTTGCTCTGGAATAACCGGTGGTCTGATAGAGATCGTTTAACTTTTCGTTCCCCATGGCCATGGCATACAAAATCGTATCGTAAACGGAAAGTTCACGAAGTTCCAAGCCAATAAAATCCTCTGCTTCACTAAACAGCGCTCCCTTTGGATTTAATATCAAATCACATACGTTATCACGAATGGATTTATTTTTGTCCCAAGCATTTAAATAGGCTGGGCATCCCCCTACAATACCGTAAAGGGTCACCGCATCCGGCACAGAATACTTCGGAAATGCGCGGACCACATCAAGAAAGGAAAACTCCTTTAATTCCATGACTTGATCGATGTTTTGCGCCGCTTCTCCCAAAAACTCATCCATAACGGACCGTGTCCAAGGCAAAGAAGAGTTTGCAAGGATTACCATTACCGGTCCCGGATAGAGTCTGCGATTTTTCAGGTTTAAAATGCTCTCAAAAAAGCTTTTATCCTTTTTTACAATGTTTTGGAATTCGTCAATGACTACCACCAGTTTTGTGGCATCCCCGCTTTTGATACGGGTAAAGCATTCGTCGTAGGAATTCTTCATAAGTTTTACTTCATAGGTCTTTTCCACTTCCTCTTTTAAAAACGAAAGCTGTAATTCCTTTGAAGCATTCTTTCCGCGATAATAGAAGTGTTTTTTATCTTTACAAAAAGCAAGAATCAAATCTTCTTTTTCACAGCGTCCGTGGCCGCTCAAAAGAACAATCTGATTCCCTGCGCTTTCATAAATCGTTTGTAATGTTTTTAATTCCTGTGTTCTTTGTACCATATCTTTTCGTCCTCTTTTTATAAGAAATCAATGCAAGTAATATTATACAAGATATGGTTTTAAAATAAAATATAAATTTAACAAAAACAGGCTTATCGTAACAAGGTTAGGGTATTCATATCCTCCGTCACGTAGTAAGACATATGATCCACTCCGGAAAGATAATCATACACATGATACTGATCCAAATAATAACTCTTTGCCCGATTTAATAAATCCGAGCTTGCAAATCGAATGGTGGCCTCTTTTTTATCACTCATAAGATCCGCCTGGATAGTATTTCCGATAAGTTCCGGATACCAATCCGTAAAGTACAGTGACTCTCGAATATAGTAATTATCCGCATTGGATACGCACTCCGGAAGTTCGAAGGTTTGATCGATGGTATGGGTTTTTAAAATATCCTCTGTGGTTATGTTTAAATACTCATATCCCACGTGCTTTACTGCTTCGTTATCCCCGTTTCGATACCTACTGTTTCCCCAGGTCACATCCATGTAATAATAGGCGCCGTTTACCTGCACCAGATTCCAAGCATGAGGTTCATCGTTTGCCACACCGGTGACAATGGTACTTTTTACACCCAGTTTTTCCAATAAATACTGAGCTGCGCAGGCATAGCCTTGGCATACCGTAGACTTATTTAAAAACACGCTGATGATGTTTTGATTTTCCATGCTGTAAGCATTGTAGTCCACGTTATTGATTAAAAGTTCATAGACAAACTTTGTCTTTTCGTAATCATCGGCTAAGGCTTCACTGCCGGCTAACCACTCATCTACCACCCCATCGATTTCAGCCTGTTTTCTATTCTTTTCCTCCTCGGACATGGTAAACTGCGGTGTCACTTTAATGGCCATCACAGTCACATTATCATCTTCAAAGTAGGTTACATAACTGTATCCCGTAAACCAGAATAGTCCGCCGTAATCCGCCTTGATAGCCTCATACGCCTTCTTTAACACCTCAAGATCCGTGGTGGTTACCGGCGCATCCTTTTTAAAGTTTACAATGGCATCCAACATCTGGTCGTAGGCCAACTTTTCCTCGTCATTTAAGCAACTGTAGGCATATCGATCCGTAGAGAGGCTCTCCACTTCCGTGATTTCCCCAAGGATTTGGTCTCTTTGCAGCTGTCTTTGATATTCCACCACATCTTCTTTGATGGTGCATGTCACATCCTTTATGGATGAAATCGGATTGTCGGAGCACGCGCCAAAAAGCATTAACGCCGATAGAATAAACATCGACAAGGCAAATATCGTCAGAAGAATCTTTCCTTTTTTCATTAAACCCCCTCAAAGTAATAGTGACTAGTTCTTAAATGAATGAACCGGTGCGGGAATACGTCCCTTTCGATTCACAAACGCTTCACAAGAGAAGGAATTTACCGGCATTACCGGTGCATATCCCAAAAGTCCACCGAATTCCACCGTATCTCCCACATCCTTTCCGATGACCGGGATAAGACGTACCGCTGTGGTCTTTTGGTTAATCATACCGATGGCAAGTTCATCCGCGATAATTCCGGAAATCGTAGCCGCGGAGGTCTTACCCGGAATAGCAATCATATCCAAGCCCACGGAGCAAACGCAGGTCATGGCTTCCAATTTTTCCAGTGTTAACGCACCTTCCGTTACCGCATCAATCATGCCCTGATCTTCGGATACCGGAATAAAGGCTCCGGAAAGTCCACCCACATAGGAAGAGGCCATGATACCGCCCTTTTTCACTTGATCGTTTAAAAGTGCAAGGGCCGCGGTAGTTCCCGGGGCTCCGGCTCTTTCCAATCCGATTTCTTCCAAGATTCCCGCTACGGAATCTCCCACTGCAGGAGTAGGTGCCAAAGATAAATCGATGATACCGAAGGGGATGCCTAATTTTTCGGAAGCTTCTTTTGCAACAAGTTGTCCCACGCGTGTGACTTTAAAAGCCGTCTTTTTAATGGTTTCGCAAAGTACTTCAAAGTTTTCTCCTCGAACGGCTTCCAATGCGGTCTTTACCACGCCCGGTCCGGAAACACCTACGTTTATGATGGCATCGGCTTCCGTTACACCGTGGAATGCCCCTGCCATGAAAGGATTGTCATCCGGCGCATTACAAAATACCACCAGTTTCGCACAACCTAAAGAATCGTTTTCCTTTGTATACTCTGCGGTTTCTTTAATGATTTCTCCCATGAGGCGAACCGCATCCATGTTAATGCCGGTCTTTGTGGAACCTAAATTAACGGAACTGCAGACAAACTCGGTTTCGGATAGCGCCTGAGGAATGGAGCGAATCAGCATCTCATCATAAGTGGTCATGCCTTTGGATACCAATGCAGAGTAACCGCCGATAAAATTAATACCCAAATCCTTTGCGCATCGATCCAAGGTATGTGCAAGAGTCACATAATCCTCCGGTTTTTTACATGCCGCAGAACCCACCATAGCGATGGGAGTGACCGATATTCTTTTGTTAACAATCGGGATGCAATAATCACGTTCGATTTCTTCGCCGACTTTCACCAAGTCCTTTGCGACAGTCGTGATTTTTTTATAGATATTCTCATTTAATTTCTTTAAATCGGAATCGATACAATCAAGAAGCGAGATTCCGATGGTGATGGTGCGGACATCCAAATTTTCCTGTTCCACCATCTTATTGGTTTCGTTTACTTCAAATATATTAATCATGGGGACTCCTAAATACGATGCATCATTTCAAATACTTCTTCACGCTGTGCTTTTACATCAACACCGATGCCTTTTCCAATTTCGATAAGTTCGCTTTGCACCTCATCGAAAGGTTTTAAGGAATCGGTCATGTCGACGATCATCATCATATTAAAAAATCCCGATACGATGGTCTGGGAAATATCCAAAACGTTAATCTTTGTCTCGGAAAGGTAGGTACAAATCTTTGCGATGATACCTACGGTATCCTTTCCCGTCACCGTAATAATTGTTTTTGAGTTTTTCTTTTCCATGTAATCTTTTTCCTTCCTTACTTCCTCTTTTCTACACTACCATGCGCTTTGAAACTTCCGTGCGGCTTGCCACATCAATGGGGAAGTCCGTTCCCTTGTATGGATTATCTCCTAGGGTAACTTCCATCTTTACGGTTTCATACGCCAGGCGTTCGTAGTTGTTTTCCTTACTTAAATGTCCAAGCATCACATGTTCCATCTCATCATGTAAGATGCGTCCCAAAAGTTGTCCGGAAAGTTCATTGGACAAATGCCCCTTATCTCCGGCGATGCGATGCTTTAGGGGATATGGATAAGGCCCCACACGAAGCATGTTCACATCGTGGTTTGCCTCCAACAAAATGCCGTTTAGGCCGCTGATATTTGAAACGATATAATCGTCATAGCATCCCAAATCCGTGATTACGCCGACTTTCTTTTTCTCATCGGACACGATATAGGCCACGGGATCCGCCGCATCATGACTGATGGAAATGGGATGAATGGTTAGTTCCCCGATTGTAAAATCATTATCCGGCTCAATGACATGAAACAGTCCTTCGTCAATGGAGCCTAGGGATTTTGCTTTTTTTATCGCTTCAATCGTCGCCCGTGTAGAGTAAATCGGGAGTCCGTATTTTCTGGAAATTACCCCAAGCCCTGCGATATGATCGCTGTGCTCATGAGTAATTAAAATACCGTCCATGTCGGAGGTTTTTAAGTCAAATGATGCCATGCCCGCATCCACACGTTTTCCACTGATGCCCACATCCACCATTACATGATTTCTGTCATTTCCGACACAGATACAATTTCCCGAACTACCACTGGCAATACTGAAAAATTCCATTAAATTAAACCTCTTCCCAGCGGATTTCCACGGAATCTCCTTCCTTAATCGGAGTCGCATATCCGCAAGGTTTGCCGTTTATGTAGGTAACGACTCTTTTACCTTTACCGCCGGCATTTGTATCAAAATCTATTACACGGAAGACATCGGAGAAAATATAATCCTGCTGACCTGCAAGTTCAATTTCCTGACCGTTTGCCGTCAAATGAATGGATCCGTAAATCTGACGTTTGATTTCGTTTTCCGCTTCTTTCGTAAGCGGTGTATTTGGACGATAAGGAACATTTTCGCTTTCCTCATCTTCCTCAGTTACTTCCGCATCCTCATATTCTTCTTCCGCTTCATCGGAAGGAACATCCTCATGAGGAACAAATGCACCTTCCGTCCACTCAACGTTAAAGTTCTCGTACAAAAGGGTGTTCTTATCTCCCACACGATTGTTTACGATAATCTCATGATCCTCATCAATGGTAACATCCATAAAGGTTGCAAGTTGTCCCACAGTATAGAAGCTTCGGGTTTCGATATCATCCCCTTCGCGAATGATATAACTTCCCGGCTCTAAAGAACCGTTTACTTCCACAAACTTCGGACAGGTAATCTTTTTTCCGTTTACCACAAAGCTGACCGTCGCATTCTGAAACTCTTCCAATTCATCAATGGTCATGCTGGCGTTGGTTCCTTCGGTGGAAGCCTCTACTGTGACTTCGCAGTTTGGAATGAGCTTTGTCTTTAAGCCCACTTCCTGACCGTTCATGGTAATAACCGCAGACTCACCCACACCGCCTCGGGCCATACGGGCTACGCCGTTTACCTTGAAATTAATCTCCGTTCCGCGACGTGGGAATAAATCTTCCGTAGGCATACCCGCCTGCATGGCCGCATCCACGATACGAAGATGTCCGTTATCGTAAAGCTTCATCATCTCACCGTTAAAGTGAATCATGATGAAGTTGTTCTTCTGTTCATAATAGTTTAAGCAAATACCGATTGGTGTAACAAGAAGGGGATCTTTCTTCACATCTTCCTGCGAAAAGGTAATATCTTGCATCACTTCTTCACCGCGAAGTGCCACACGTTCTTTTACGATACCAAGTTTTTTCGCCAAAGTCTCGCAGAAGCCGTGGACCTTTCCGCCACCGCCTACCACAAAGCAAGCTGCTACGGAAGTATCTCCGTTTAATTCCTTAATCTTTGCGGCTACTTCGGTGGTGATTTTTTCCATCACCGGATCTGTCAGTTTCCAAACCTCTTCGGACTTCACCGTGTTTTCGATTCCCATGATGTCCTTGTAGGTTACTTTATCAAACTGTGCGGAATCCTTTTTAATCTGCTCCGCTGTGGCAAAGTCTACCAAGAATCCCTGAACAATAACTTCCGTAAGCTCATCTCCCGCATAAGGAATCATGCCGTATGCGATGATGCTTCCGTCTTTTGTGATACAAATATCGCTGGTGCCCGCACCCACGTCCACTAAAGCGATATTTAACATTCTAAAGTTTTCCGGAATGGCCACATTAATGGCGGCAATAGGCTCCAATGTCATATTGGCTACGGAAAGTCCCGCACGTTCCACTGCGGAATAAAGACCGTCCACTACGTCTTCCGGAAGGAAGGTCACGATGATGATTTCTTCGATCTTATTAGCCTTATGGCCTTCCATATTGGTGAAAGGTTCTTCGTTTAAGAAGTATTTCATAACGGAATAACCGACACAGTAGAACTTATAACGCTCGTTGCCTTCCGCCAACTCACGCTGTGCCTTATCGATTCCCAAAAGGTCTAAGTTATTTAAATCCTCGCCGGTAACCACGGTTTCTTCCGGATACTCGTATTCCACCTTGGTGGTAACGGTACGAAGCACACGACCAGCGGCTGCGATACAAACTTCGTTGAGTGCAAATCCCACCTGCTGTTCCAAATGCTCTTTTACCTCGCCGATTACTTTGGCAACGCGTCCGATATCGTGAATCTGACCATCCAACATGGCACGGCTTTCATGCTCCACGGAGTAAATAGCCATGGCTGTGAATTTATCGTTTTCATCTTTGTAGCCCACGGTACCCACCACGTTTCGGGTTCCGATATCCAAACTGAAAACATAATCTTTTTCCTGCTGTACTTCTATCACAGTTTCTCTCCTTTATATCTATTATCCGGCTGGTTCCGGTTATACTGTCCTAGGCTTGCGTAAACTCAATATTCTCTCGAGTTGAGCATAGGTTTCTTCCTCGCTCCCGTTATTATCAATCACCACACAGCACGCGTCTAAAAATTCATACTCTTGAAGTTGCATGGCGAAGGCTTCGTCAATGCGCTCATCGGTGTAGCCTCTGTTTTCCTTCAATCGAGCTTTACGATTCTCTTCGGTTACGGATACATACCAAAGTTCGTCGCATAACTGTTTATATCCGTCCTCGATTAAAAGTGCGGCTTCCAAGAAAAAGTAATCAATATCCTTTTTCTCGCGATGCTCCTTTACCCGACGAAGGACTTCTTCCTTTACCGCCGGATGCACCAGTGCATTTAGTTTTTCTCTGGAGGTGTCATCGGATAACACTTCTTTTACAAAGACGGGACTGTTTACGGCTCCTCCCTCTAAAAACAACTCTTCGGAATATCCCTTTTCTTTTGAAAAGGCTTCTCGCATCGCCGTATTTAATTTCGTCCCCGGTGCGTATAACTCTTTTGCCAAATCATCCGCATAGACGATTTCGCAGTTTGTATGTGTGGAAAGGTAATTCATTACCACACTTTTTCCGGATCCGATGCCTCCCGTGATTCCTACAAATCGCATGTATCTATCCTATACCAATCCCTGGGCTTTAATGCAATCAATCATTTCATCCACGTACTGTGCACAAAGTTCATCGGTGGTAGCTTCCACCATGACACGGATTACCGGTTCCGTACCGCTTTCACGAAGAAGGATACGTCCGTCATCTCCTAAAATCTGAGTGATCTCATCGTTCTTTTTCAAAACGACTTCATTTGTCATCACCGCTTCTTTGCTTTCTACGCGAATGTTCTTTAAAAGCTGCGGGTACTTTCTCATACCGCTTGCCAAATCATGAAGAGAAGTCTTTTCTTCCATGATAACTTCCATCATCATAATGGCGGTTAAGATTCCGTCACCTGTGGTGGCATGCTTTGAGAAAATAATATGTCCGGACTGCTCACCGCCTAGGACATATCCGTTTTTCACCATAGCCTCGTTTACGTATTTATCACCTACGGTGGTAACTTCGGTTTCAATGCCCGCTTTATCAAAGGCACGGAAAAGTCCGAGGTTTGACATAATGGTGGCTACCACATGGTTTCCATCAAGACGTCCGTGATTCTTTAAATACTTTCCGCAAATATATAAAATATAATCTCCGTCAATGATTTCGCCTGCGTTGTCCACAGCGATACATCTGTCCGCATCACCGTCGAAGGCAAAGCCCGCATCTAACTCTTTTTCTTTTACAAGTTTTTGCATAGCCTCGATATGAGTGGATCCGCAGTCTTTATTGATATTTAAACCGTTTGGTTCGTTTCCGATCACATAGGTCTTTGCACCGAGTGCATCAAATACGCTCTTTGCAATGGTAAAGGAAGAACCGTTGGAGCAATCCAAACCGATTCTCTTTCCGGAATAAGAACGGGTTGCAAGAGAAATTAAAAATCCCACATAACGGTTTCTTCCGATGGCGTAATCCGTAGCCACACCCACATCATCACCGGTGGCAAAGGGAAGCTCATTGATTTCTCCGTCAATGTATTTTTCGATTTCTTCTTCAACGGAAGAAGCCATCTTATGACCGTTTCCGTCAATCAATTTGATTCCGTTATCATAGAACGGATTATGAGATGCGGATACCATAACACCGCAGTCGAAATCTTCCGTACGTACCACGTATGCTACGGAAGGAGTGGTTGTAACATGCAAAAGATATGCATTGGCTCCGGAAGCGATGATTCCCGCTACCAAAGAGTATTCAAACATATAGGAACTGCGTCTGGTATCCTTACCGATAACGATGCGTCCCTTATGCTCCTTATTGTAGTACCAGCCGATGTAACGACCGATTTTATAAGCATGATCTGCTGTAAGAACTTTTCCTGCTTCTCCACGGAAGCCGTCTGTTCCGAAATACTTCATTTTTCTTACCTCTATTTCTTAAAAAAGTCATGTGTTCGCACACTGTTTTAGTATACCATATTTATTTCTCTGCCGCACGTAAAATCGGGTCGGAAAGCACCTTGTTAAAGAAGGCTACCAAAGGTCCAAATCCAAAGGCGGTAAGCAAGGTCCCTATCCCAACGATTCCGCCTAAAAGGAAGCAAACAAGGGCGCATGTGCCGTCACATACAATTCTGCACCAAAAATATGGAATCTTTTTTAATCTCTCATCTGCGATTAATGATAGCGAGTCATAAGGTGATACACCAATATCTGCCTTTTGATAAAGAGATATTCCCACACTGCAAATCAACATGCCAACGATTAAAGTGAAAAGTTGAAGGGGAAATCCCTCTGGCTGTCCGAAGGTCGGAAACAAAATGAATCGATAGGAAAAATCCACGATGTATCCGATGGTAAAAGTATTGATAATGGTTCCAAATCCGATTAAGTGTCTTCCCAACAAAAGTTGAATCATAAAGAAAATAATACCGAAAATAATCTGCCACAGCGGATAACTGATGGATGTAACATCCGCTATCGCAAAAAGCATACCGGTATACGGATCGTTTCCCAAAAGTGCAAGTTTTAAAACGGCGATGGAAAAGCCTAAGATAATAATTCCTGCCGCCATCATAAGAATGCGCACGATAAATAGTTTTTTGTTTTCCATGAGTTCCTCCATAAGATGTCTCGATTAAAACGTAATAATGCCTCCGCCTAAGACCACGTCACCGTCATAGAATACGGCAGACTGTCCCGGAGTAGCTGCCCGCTGGGGTTCGTCAAATAAGATTTTAGCTGATGTCTCTCCTGTTTTTTTTACAACACAAGGCTGTTCTTTCATGCGATAGCGAATCTTTGCTTTACATGTAATGTGTTCCTCTACAGGATTAATCCAGTTGATATTTTCTACCGTGACTTCTCTTGAAAACAAATCATCATTGGTTCCTAAGATGACACGATTATTTTCCATATCAAGTTTTACCACATAAAGGGGATGCTCTGCGGAAATACCAAGTCCCTTTCGTTGACCGATGGTGTAGTTGATAATTCCCTTATGCTGTCCCAAAACATTTCCTTCCATGTCTACGAAGTCACCGGGTTTATAAACCTTTCCGGTAAAACGCTTAATGGTTGCAGCATAATCTCCGTCGGGCACAAAACAAATGTCCTGAGAATCCGGTTTGTTTGCATTGATAAAACCGTTTTTTCCTGCAATTTTTCGCACTTCATCTTTGGAATATTCACCCAAAGGAAGTGCGGTGTGTGCCAGTTCTTCCTGGGTCATATTATAAAGCACATAGGATTGATCTTTTCCTTCATCCAACCCTTTTAACAGTTGATATCCCTTTTCCGTTTCACGAATTCTTGCATAGTGACCTGTCACCACCTTTTCGCATTCCAGTACAGTGGC
>ODAI011709576.1_pt1 | contig 10650 bp, 8 predicted proteins | sample 1539321 | NCBI WGS metagenome assembly ODAI01 (sample SAMN02144231, study PRJEB22623) | gut metagenome | biome: sheep rumen | host: Ovis aries | place: New Zealand | reverse complement strand
CTATTGACATAGTAGGCGAATAGGGGTAAAGTAATCACATCAAGCTGAACGAAAGGGGGCTAAGGAGATGAAGCAGATCGTTAAAACAAACCAGATGATTCTCATGTGTTGCCGAATGCTTAACTCCCGGGCCTGTACGATGACGGAGACGTTCGGCTGGCAGTCTGTGCGTCTTTCCATAATGTAATTACGCGTATTACATGCGTTTTGCATATGTCATATGCCCGGGAGCGAACATAACGGTTGGTTCCCGTTTTTTGTTGAACTGAAACTGCTTCAAAGAGGGAAAGAAATAATATGACAGATTATAAATTTGAGACATTACAGCTTCACGTTGGACAGGAACAGGCAGACCCGGCAACAGACGCAAGAGCAGTACCGATCTACCAGACAACTTCCTATGTCTTCCATAACAGTCAGCATGCGGCAGATCGGTTTGGACTGGCGGATGCAGGAAATATCTACGGACGTCTGACAAACTCAACGCAGGATGTCCTGGAAAAACGGTTAGCTGCTCTGGAAGGTGGCAGCGCTGCACTGGCTGTCGCTTCCGGTGCGGCCGCGATCACCTATACGATTGAAGCACTTGCCGCAAATGGCGGACACATCGTTGCCCAGAAAACAATCTATGGCGGCAGCTATAACCTGCTGGAACATACGCTTCCTCAATATGGAGTTACAACCACGTTCGTAGATGCACATAACCTAGCCAAAGTAGAAGCCGCAATCAGAGAGAACACACGTGCCATTTATCTGGAGACTCTTGGCAATCCAAACAGTGATATTCCGGACATTGACGCAATCGCAGAAATTGCACACAGGCATGGATTGCCGCTGGTCATTGATAATACGTTTGGTACACCGTATCTCATCCGCCCGATTGAACATGGCGCAGATATCGTTGTTCATTCTGCTACGAAGTTCATTGGCGGCCATGGTACCACTCTTGGTGGAATTATCGTAGAATCCGGCAGATTTGACTGGAAGGCCAGTGGCAAATACCCGAATATCGCGGATCCAAACCCAAGCTATCATGGTGTTTCCTTCTATGAGGCAGTGGGACCGGCAGCCTTTGTTACCTATATCCGGGCAATTCTGCTTCGGGATACCGGTGCCACGATTTCACCATTCAATGCATTCCTGCTTCTGCAGGGTGTGGAAACACTGTCACTGCGGTTGGAACGTCATGCGGAGAACACAAAGAAAGTAGTGGAGTACCTGCAGAGTCATCCGAAAGTTGAGCATGTAAATCATCCATCTCTGCCGGATCATCCGGATCATGAACTGTATGAGAAATACTTTCCAAATGGAGGCGCTTCAATCTTCACGTTTGAAATCAAAGGTGGGCAGGAAGAAGCCTGGAAGTTTATTGACAATCTTAAGATCTTCTCGCTGCTGGCAAACGTGGCAGATGTAAAGAGCCTGGTTATCCACCCTGCATCCACCACCCATTCCCAGCTTTCCAAAGAGGAACTGCTGGATCGGGGAATCAAACCGAATACGATACGACTTTCAATAGGTACGGAACACATTGATGACATCATTGCAGATCTGGAACTTGGATTTGCGGCAGTGAACTGACAGGAGGATAGAAAACATGAGTAAGATTTACAAAAGTGCAGTTGAATTGATCGGAGGTACACCGCTGGTAGAAACCGTAAACCTGGAACAGGAACTTGGCCTTGAGGCGACTGTATTAGTGAAGCTGGAGGATTTTAACCCAACCGGAAGGGTGAAGGACCGTGTCGCTAAAGTGATGATTGAAGATGCTGAGGCAAAGGGCATTCTGAAAGAAGGTTCTGTCATTATCGAACCTACCAGCGGCAATACAGGCATTGGATTGGCATCGATCGCAGCCGCTAAAGGCTATCGCATCATTCTTACCATGCCGGAAACCATGAGTGTAGAGCGCAGGAATATTCTGAAGGCATATGGGGCAGAACTTGTTCTGACGGAAGGTGCCAAGGGTATGAAAGGCGCAATCGCAAAAGCAGAAGAACTTGCGAAGGAAATAGAAAACAGTTTTATTCCTGCTCAGTTTGATAATCCGGCAAACCCGGCAATTCACAAGGCGACGACGGGACCTGAAATCTGGGCAGATACAGATGTAGCTGTTGATATCTTTGTGGCAGGCGTTGGAACGGGTGGAACTGTAACCGGTACAGGTGAATTCCTGAAAGCACAGAAGGCATCCGTTCAGGTTGTGGCTGTGGAACCTGACAGCTCTCCGGTATTGTCGGAAGGGAAAGCGGGACCGCATAAGATTCAGGGGATCGGTGCCGGATTTGTGCCGACTGTATTGAATACAAACGTATATGACCGGGTTGTCAGAGTAACAAATGATGATGCGTTTGCCGCATCCCGCCTGCTCGCGCGAAAAGAAGGGATCTCCGTTGGCATCTCATCCGGTGCTTCACTGAAAGCTGCACTGGATCTTGCCAGACTGCCCGAAAACAAAGGAAAAGTCATTGTCGCGTTACTGCCGGACAGTGGCGATCGCTATTACTCAACAGCGCTGTTTACAGAAGAATAATAAATTGTTTCCCTCGGTTATGGACTGTCTTACCAGATTGGCAAGGCAGTCTTTTAAAAAACACACCCTGGTCAAGGTGTGTTCGTGATCATTTACATTCCTTCAGAATCTCACAGAGGATTTCATAGCCGTCATCGAAGGACTGCAGCTCAAGGCGCTCATCCGGTGAATGAATCGCTTCAGAGATGGGCCCAAATGTGATGATATCCATCTGTGGATCAAGGCCTTTTACAATACCGCATTCAAGGCCGCCATGGGTAGCTATTTCCCGGTATTCAAAGCCATGACGTTCGACAACTTCTTTCATGATGCGGCGGAGGTCGGAATCCGGAGAATACGCCCATCCAGGATATCCTTCTGGAATGACATGTTCCAGATGAAGCAGATCAGCTAATACATGCAGCTTATTGCAGGTATCATTTCGGCAGCTGTCATCCGCTGCACGCACAAAGATCTCATAAGTTACGGTATCATCCTGTTCATAGATAACCCCAAGGTTCAGCGAAGACGTAGTAAGACCTTCAATTGCCATTGATTTATGAAGGAGCCCATGCGGCATGAGATAGATAAAGTCGATCAAACGGTCAGACAGGGACTGCTCAAAGCAGGAATCAGCGGTTCCGCTGTTCTGCAGAGTAATCGCAACATCCGGATCACTGAACTGCAGCTCCTGCTTAATGGCCTGGATACTGGCCTGGATGATGCGTTCCAGCATTTCCTGTGGTGTATCCGACACGAAGCAGAACGAGGATTCTCTTGGAATGGCATTTTCTTTTAAGCCGCCTTTCAGTGATGTCAGTGTAATATGTGCGTCCTGCAGGATTGCTTCCTTCAGGATGCGTGCAGCGATGATATTGGCATTGCCGCGTTCCTTGTCAATCATGCCTCCGGAATGACCGCCGATCAGGCCTTTAACACGCAGCTGATAAAGCGGCAGACTGCAGGATACACGCGTAATTGGCTGCATAATTCTGACACTGACTGCACCGGCACAGCTGGTTTCTGTGACGGAAACACCATTGCCATCCAAGGAAATATAACGATGTCCATGCAGATCCTCGGCACTTAATTCAGCAGCACCAAGCAACCCGATTTCTTCCATGGTAGTAAAGATGCATTCCAGCGGCGGATGCGGTAAGGAATCATCCTCCAGGATTGCAAGCATGTAGGCAGCACCGCTGCCATCATCTGCGCCAAGTGTTGTGCCTCTGGCAGTCAGCCAGCCATCTTCCACATAAAGGTCTAAAGGGTCTTTTTCAAAATCATGATCGCTATCGTCGTTCTTCTCGCAGACCATATCAATATGTGCCTGCAGAATTACGGGTTCACTGTTTTCGTATCCGGCAGAAGCAGGTTTATCAATCAGTACGTTATAGACATGATCCTGCTTGTAGGAAAGGTGATGATCTTTCGCAAACTGGCAGATATAGTTGCTGAGGGCTTTCTCATTGCGTGATCCGTGCGGGATTTTGGAGATTTCATTAAAGTAGTAACAATACCGTTTCTTCAAATCGAAATTCATAAGCATTTCCTTTCCGGCTATAGATTCAACATACCGCATTCTTCTGCTTTCCAGCAAGAAAAGATTAACGAAGGGTTCTGTTTCGAGCCGCCACATTGTATTATTATTTAGTTATGGATGTATACAAGCAGTTTAGGACCAAGATATATACCGTAATCGGATTGATCATCGCAATCCTGATTGGTCTTTTCATATTGAATTTCAAAGGCTGTGACTTCAAGTTTCCTGGCTCAAAGCCAAAGCCGACACCAACACCGGAGCCAACTGTGGTTCCAACGCCAACTCCGACTCCGGAAATCACTCCAACACCGGAACCGACAATTGTACCAGCTGGGGTAGATCTTGAATCCGATGATTCCATCACCAGATATGTATCGGTGACACATTTACTGCCGGAAACCTATGTTCCTGCCGATCTGCGGGATGTGAACGTTCACTCGGCAGCGACGAAGCAGCTGCGGGATGAGGCGGCAGGTAAACTGGAGGAAATGTTCCAGGCGGCAATTGATGATCACATTTATCTGAAGCTTGTGGATGGCTATCGTTCCTATCAGGAGCAGAAGGATCTCTTCAGCTACTATACGCAGGTACGCGGAGCTTACTATGCATCGGTTGTAGATGATCATCCGGGAGGAAGCGAACATCAGCTGGGGCTGGCTGCGGATATCGGATGCTGGAACGGAGCCTGTGAACTGGCGTACTGTTTCAAGGATTACCCAAACTACAAATGGCTTCAGGAGAATTCCTGGAAGTATGGATGGATCGAACGTTATCCGGAAGGAAAACAGTCGATCACCTCAATTGTCTATAGTCCATGGCATTACCGTTATCTGGGCCTTGAGGAGGCGCAAAAGGTTTATGAAAGCGGATTAACTATGGAGGAATACTATAATATTCAGTAACTGAAAACCTGCAGAAACAACGGCTGTATTCTGCGGGTTTTTCGAAGGAGGAGCTATGAATCAGATCAAGTGTCCGAATTGCGGAGAAGTGTTTACCATTGATGAGTCAAACTATGACTCGATAGTGAAACAGATCCGTGATCATGAATTTGCGGAAGAGATTTCCCGTCGGGAAAAGGACTTCAAAGAGAAGCTGGATGCGCAGGTTGCTTTAGTGAAAGCAACTGAAGAGAAAGACCGCACGGAACAGGCAAACCGTCAGAAGGCAGAAATCGATCGTCTCCAGCATGAAAATGAACTGCTGAAATCTCAGTATGACGCAAAAATCGTAGAAGAGCTGGCTAAAAAAGAAAAAGAGGCAAGCGAAGCACTGGCAGCTTCGAGAATACGCATCTCTCAATTGGAAACAGATCTGAAGTCTGCTCAGAAAACCAGTGAGGCAAAACTGGAGGCGGAACTGGAAAAGAAAAACACTGAACTGAGTACATTGAAAACACAGCTTGACGCAAAGGAAACAGAGAAAGCACTGGCAGTTGAAACGGCGCTATCCAAACTGAAGGAATCCAAGGATGAAGAAATCCGCAAAATCCAAAGCAGACTGGATCAGACAGTAAGTGAAGCAGAACTGAAACTGAATAACCTGAGAGAATCCTATGATGAAAAACTTCAGAGTAAGGATAAGGAATTGATTTCCAAACAGGAACTGGTTGATTACTACAAAGATCTGAAGACAAAACTGTCCACGAAGATGGTTGGTGAAACACTGGAACAGCACTGCTCGGTGGAATTCAACAAAAACCGGATGGCAATGTTTCCAAAAGCCTACTTTGAAAAAGACAATGATGCCCGCACAGGTTCCAAAGGCGACTTTATTTTCAAAGACTACGATGAAGATGGATTGGAATACATCTCCATCATGTTTGAGATGAAGAATGAAAATGACACCACAGCGACAAAGCATCGCAATGAAGACTTCTTCAAGGAACTGGATAAGGACCGCAACGAAAAGGGATGTGAGTATGCCATTCTGGTTTCCCTGCTGGAACGTGATAATGAACTCTATGATCAGGGAATCGTTGATGTATCGTATCGGTATCCCAAAATGTATGTGATCCGGCCGCAGTTCTTTATTCCGATCATTACATTGCTGAGCAATGCCGCAAAGAACTCCGTTGAATATAAACGGCAGCTGTTGGTGGAAAAGAATAATAATCTTGATATCACACACTTTGAAGAAAACATGGAAGAGTTCAAGAAAGCATTTGGCCGCAATTATGAACTGGCTTCCAGAAAGTTTACTGAAGCAATCGAGGATATCGATAAGACAATCCGGGATCTGGAGAAGACCAAAGCCGCATTGCTGTCATCAGAAAATAATCTGCGTCTTGCCAATAACAAAGCACAGGATCTTTCCATTAAGAAACTGACAAAGAATGCCCCATCGCTCGCAGAGAAATTTGCGGAAACACGTAATAAGGGAGAAGCATAAATGGAATTATTCGATTCCCATGCCCATTACGAAGATGAGCAGTTTTCCAGTGATCGACATGAACGTCTTGAAGCACTGCGCAAGACAAATGTCAGATATCTTCTGAACTGCTGCAGCGATGTCAGTGTATTTGAAACGGTTCTGGAAATCGTCGCACAGCATGACTTTGTGTATGGAAGTATCGGCATTCATCCTGGGTGGGTGCAGGAGACGCCTGAGAATTATCTGGAGCTGATTCGTTCCGCACTTAAGCATGAGCGCATTGTGGCCATCGGTGAGATGGGACTGGATTATTATCTGAATCCACCGCATGATCTGCAGGAGCGTATCTTTCGGCAGCAATTACAGCTTGCCAAGGATCTGGATATGCCGGTTATTATTCATGATCGAGATGCTCATGAAGACTGCATCCGTATTCTGGAAGAATATAAACCGCAAGGTGTCCTCCATCGCTATGGCGGGCCGGTTGAACTGCTTCAGAAGGCATTCTCCTGGGGCATGTATGTGAGTTTCAACAATGATCTGACATATCCGGAATGGAGACAGCCTCATATTGACTGTCTTATGGCAACCCCATGGGAACGTATGCTTGTGGAAACAGACTGTCCGTTTGCGGCGCCATCGGAGCGAAGAGAGGAACGATGTGAATCTGGGGATGTAGCCAATGTAGTTAGCGTGATTGCAAGACTGCGCGGTGTTACAGAAGAGTTTGTCGCAGATGTAACAACAAAAAACGCAAAGCAGCTTTATCGGATAACCTAAAGAAAGCCCTCCGCTGGTATTTGCTGGAGGGCTTTTTACGCTTAGGACAGTTGAGCTCGAGGAGCGGTTGTGTTTGTGGAATTTGGCTGATGCATCAGTTTCTTCCAGGAAGGAGAGAAAACATAATAGCCGATCATGCACAGCATTCCAAAGCAGAAGGATATTGGGAAACAGTACGGAATCGCATGTCCGCCGATAAACGTCGAGAGCAGATAGGCTGATGGAATACGTACTGCCCATAGCATCATCAGATTGATCACTGTGGCGTATTTCACACGTCCGGTCCCGTTGACGATACAGGAAATGCCGTTAAAGACAGCGTACATCCACTGACTCAGCAACATGATTGTTACGAAGTTTCCGGCCATCTTGAGAACTTCCGGATCAGATGTGAATAACCGCAGAATCTGCATCCGGATCAGGATAAAGAAGATGCCAAAGGAAAGCGTAATCAAACCGGAAAACAGAGGAATGCGGTATTGTCCGTCACGCAGCCGGTCAATCCGTCCGGCACCATAATTCTGTCCGGAAAAGGTTGTGGCTGCAGAAGAGATTCCGGTAATTGCCATATTGGCAATGCCATTGACACGTTCGGAGATGGACCATGCGGCCATGAAGACGGAGCCCTGGGCGTTGATCAGTGTCTGCGTAGCCAGATGACCAAAGGAGAACAGGGAGTTATTCAACCCGATTGGCAGTCCAATCGACAGAATGGAACGCAGCTCGCTTGCGACGATGCGAAGGAACAATTGATCAACACAGATCGTTCGATTTCTGAAATTGCCATGATGACAGGATTTTCAAATGCGGATTATCTGTCATCTTCCTTTCATCGCCATGAAGGCATGACGCCGACGGTATTCCGAAAGGGAATTCGTTCAGATGACCGGCGCACCATAAAAAAACGCCATTAACCGTTAATTGATTAATGACGTTTGGAACGAAATTAAAGCAGTGGAATATTGTGCTTCTCGCAGGCTTTGATCATTTCCTGCGGCCAGATGCTTGCCTGAACTTCACCGACATGTGCCTTATTCAGCAGCAGCATGCATAACCGGCTCTGCCCGATGCCGCCGCCGATTGTATACGGAAGTTCTTTCTTCTGTATCATCTGGTGGTATGGCAATGCGAGACGGCCTTCACAATGATTTGCCTTGCACTGGGCAACGATGGAGTTCTCATCTACACGAATGCCCATGGAAGAGATTTCCAGTGCCAGGGAAAGGCTTGGCAGCCAGAACAGCAGATCCCCGTTCAGGTTCCAGTCATCGTAGTCCGGTGCACGTCCGTCATGCGGATGATTGCTGCGACGAAGCGGCCAGCCGATCTGCTTGATGAATACACATCCTTTTTCGCGGGTGATTGCGGTTTCGCGGTCTTTGACAGACAGGTCCGGGTAACGATCTTCCAGTTCCTGGCTGGTGATAAAGAATACATCATCTGCCAGATGGCACACAGCCTGCGGATACTTGTACCAGACCTCATGTTCCATATGCTTAATGATTTTGAAGATCTCACGTACGGTGGCTTCCAGTGTTTCATCCGTGCGTTCTTTTTTTGTGATGACCTTTTCCCAGTCCCATTGATCAACATAGGCACTGTGCAGGTTATCCAGCAGTTCATCTCTGCGAATGGCGTTCATATTGGTATAAAGGCCTTCGTGTACGTCAAACCCGTATTTTTTCAGAGCGAAGCGTTTCCATTTCGCAAGTGACTGTACAACCTCGATGCGTTCTCCGCTCATCTCCTGCATTTCGAAGGAGACGGGACGTTCGATACCGTTGAGGTCATCATTCAAACCGCTTTTCTTTGTGACAAACAGCGGGGCACTGATACGGGAAAGATTCATTTCTTTTCCGAATTCTTTCTGAAAGGTGTCGCGGATATATTTGATCGCTTCCTGTGTTTCGCGAACGCTGAGAACGGGATCATAGCCCTTTGGAGTGATAACGTTCATACTTTAATCTCCTAATCTTCTAACAAGTATATCAATAACTTTGTTATTTGGTGTCAGAAATTTACATATTTGTTTCTGAAAGTATTTTCAGCTATGTAACTGAAAAAGAGCCTGAAGCGGAACTTCAGACTCCTGATTATTCTAAGACTGCGCAAACTGAGAGTTGTACAGATTCGCGTAGAAGCCATTCTTTTCCAGCAGTTCCTCGTGGCTGCCAACTTCGACAATGTCACCGTGATCCATGCACAGGATGAGATCCGCATTGCGGATGGTAGACAGGCGATGGGCAATCACGAAGCTGGTGCGACCTTTAATGAGGTTATCCATTCCTTTCTGGATCAGAATCTCTGTACGGGTATCGACGGAAGAAGTAGCTTCATCCAGAATCAGAATTTTGGGATCACTCAGGATTGCACGGGCAATCGTCAGTAACTGCTTCTGACCCTGTGAGATATTCGTGGATTCCTCATTGATCACAGTGTTATATCCGTCCTCAAGGGTGCGAATGAAGTGGTCCGCATAAGCGGCATCTGCCGCTTTGATGACTTCTTCATCTGTCGCATTGCTTCGGCCATAACGGATGTTTTCCATAATGGTACCGGAGAAGAGCCATGCGTCCTGAAGCACCATACCGAAGGCATCACGCAGATCTTTGCGTGTAAGCTCTCTGGTATCAATACCATCAATATAGATGGAACCGCTGTTGAGATCATAGAAGCGCATCAGCAGTTTAACGATGGTTGTCTTGCCGGCACCAGTCGGCCCGACAATCGCAACCTGTTTGCCTTCTCCAATATAGGCACTGAAGTCATGGATAACGATTTTATCCGGATTATAGCCGAAACATACATTCTCGAAGGAGACGGTTCCCTTGACGCTGATCTCACCGGATTCATCGCGAATGGATACCGGGTTGACAGGATCAGGTGTTTCTTCCGGGCTTTCCAGAAATTCAAATACACGTTCTGCAGCAGCAGCCGTACTTTGCAGGATATTCATCATCTGTGCTGTCTGGGTAATCGGCTGGTTGAAGGAACGCACATACTGAATGAATGCCTGGATGTCACCAATTGCCAGTCCGTTGTGAATAGACAGGTAGCCTCCCAGCACACAGCATCCAACATAGCCAATGTTGCCGATAAAACTTGTGATCGGCATCATCATTCCGCTCATGAACTGTGCTTTCCATCCGGCTTTGTACAGTGCATCATTCAGCTGATTGAAGGTATCAATGGATTCCTGCTCGCCATTGAATGCTTTCATCACAATATGTCCGCCATACATTTCTTCAATGTGACCATTCACATTACCGAGCGTTTTCTGCTGTGCTTTGAAATACGGCTGAGAATGTTTGACAACAAACGCGGCAGCGATTCCGGATAACGGCACAACTATTAATGCCATCAGGGTCAGTTGCCAGGAAATACGAATCATCATGTACAGCACGCCGATGATCGTAACGAGGGATGTAAAGATCTGCTGAAT
>ODAI014391632.1_pt1 | contig 10651 bp, 11 predicted proteins | sample 1539321 | NCBI WGS metagenome assembly ODAI01 (sample SAMN02144231, study PRJEB22623) | gut metagenome | biome: sheep rumen | host: Ovis aries | place: New Zealand | reverse complement strand
GTATTCATCTTGTGCCGGGGGAGGGGAGATAAGAAACCCGCCGAGCATCAGATGTCCGGCGGGTTAAGTTTTCTATGGGGTTATGGAGTTTTGATGCTTATAGGTTAGGTTCCTGTGGTGATAGTAACCTGATTCGTTACATCAACCGGATAGAGACCATCTGTGATTGTGAATACTCTACTTGATGTTGTAACAGATGTGGTAGTTACATAAAGTTGAGCTGAACCAAGGGTCTTACCAGTAATCGCATAGTAGCTTACACCACTAATTGTGTATGCTGCGGTTCCTGCAACAGTATCAGCAGTTGTGAGAGCTATCTTAGCTGCTGTAGTAGCCATAGCAATCTCATTAACAGGAGTATGACCATTAACAGTAGTTCCACCACCAAGGTTGCCCATATCAAGCCTAAGATCAAGAGACCATGTATCTGTCAGATTTGCAAAAGTTTCAGACGTACAAGTTGTGTCTTCACCCTCAATCCAAAGTCTTACAACAACCTTGTAATACTTAGTAGCTCCAGCTGCAATAGTTGCAAGTGAAGTAGCTGAATCTGAATCACCATTCATGAAATTGGTTATTGCTGTTGTTGCATTTGCACCACTTACGCCAGCGCCAGGGGTATGATTGTCTGCGGTTGCGGGAGCATAAATACCTTTGAAGTTTGTGGAGGCTTCAGTAATATCTCCAGTGAAACTACCATTATATTCTTCGCAGAATACAGCAGTACGGAACGCTTTTTCGCCATCAGGTGTTGCTCCATAAGTTAACTTCAAATCTGTGAGGTATATATCCTCAACTTCATTTGTAGTATTAGTAGCCTTTAACTGGAATACATAATCAACATAACCAACAGCACCATCATTAGGTGTGGTTGTTGCTCCAAAAGCAGTTACTTGATCTTTTGTAACTCCATAATTTTGTGAGAATTTATTTGCATACGATGAAGCATCAGTACCTGTTGCAGCTGATAAACCACCAGGGGTAGTATTATCATAGTCAGTTTATTCACCAGCACTCTTCGAACCATCAGCGTTAGCGTTCAAAGTATACCAGAAATTAGATGTTGCTGCTGTGTCAGAAGAAGCCGGTTCGAGCCATGCTTTAATAGCAGTAGTATCAGATGTAGTAAAAGAACTATCTGCATTCTTTTCATTGGATGTAAGTACACCATCGTGAGAAATAAGCAGGTTGCTCGATACGGTTGTTCTTACTTCCATTCCTGTAACCGTTACCGTCTTATTCATGGTAAACCAGGCATATGTAGCTGATGAGAGAGACATAGCCGAAACTGCGAGCATAGCGACAGCAGGCAATAACTTTCTGGCAGCTGATGTTTTCTTCTTGTTAGTTTTCATAAATCATTACCCCTTCATTAAGAATTCCGGCTTTTTGCGAGTGCCGTTGGCTCGTGTTTTGTTGTTTATGAAATATTACATTCTGTTTATACTTAGATTATACACGTTTTCGACAGATTTGTCAATAACCTTTTCGTATTTGACACCAATTTTTAAAAAAATCGTGAAAACTACCAAATTGCGACATTTCTTTTTGCAAATATTCACTGAGGCGGTTTGTAGATTAACTTTATACTTATACAGTTGGTATATTCTGGACCAAGTTCGTCCACAGCTTATTCATATCTTGTTCACAACAATGCACTTATACTATTATAATATATGCAAGACGATGCAGGAGAGTTCACAGCGGCCGGAGCACGTCTTTTTCCGTTGACAATTCAGAATTGTTATGATATAATTATATTGATAAATTATACCTGCTTGGAGGTGACTGAAATGAATACTGAGATAACTGATAATGTTGACGGCCGGCGTGCGGTAGAGCTTTTCTATCGGCCGGTGAGGGAGATCTCCGGCGGCTCAACGGCGTTCTATCAGTCCCAGACAAGGCTGAATTCAAGAAAATTCGGCGTTATGCTCCCGGATACTTACCGTGAGGTCGCAGAAATGTCACCGCAATGCCTGAGCCTTTTCTCTCTCGAATTTGTTCAGGCTCTCGAGGCGTGTGCAACTTTCACCGAGCGCGAGCTCATTTTCAGCTGGATCTCTGTGTATATGCCGGTATGGTTCCTGAAGGAACGCCGTGCTGAGCGGAATCTCATCGAGCAGTGCGGAAAATTTGACGTCCCGACCAACAAGGTATGTTTCCAGGTCTCAGAGAAGCTTCTTGCCGAAAAGGAAAGCACGGCTGCTGAGATTATAAGAAATCTTCGCAACAGAGGGTTCCACTTCATGCTTGAGGACTTCGGCGGTGATGTCTGCCCTATGATGAGGCTCGCGGATTTTCCGGTGGACTACGTCATGCTCAGCCCGGAGGTAGCCAACCATATAGGCAAGGGCGAACGCTCTGACAATGCAGTCAAGTCGATAATCGGCTTTGTAAGCGACCTCGGCTGTGAGCCTGTCGCGGACGGTGTAGTCAGCAGCAAGCAGGCTGAAATGCTCTATGAGCTCGGGTGCGCCTACTGTACCGGCTCTCTTGCAGGCCGCTATACTGCGGAAAAGTACATCCGTCTTAAAAATACTGACTGAAAACGCTCCATAATATAATTGCAGAACGGAGGATGCGAATTGATCGGTAAAAAGAAAAAACAGAATCCTCCCGACACCCCTGAGAACAATTCATCAGGGGCAAAGGTTCCCGCGGATGACCGCAGCGCGGAAGCCAGGGTCAGGGATGTTCTTGAGCTCAGACGAACCGCTAAAGAGGTAAAGCGGTATACTGTTATCATGAGGGTGCTGAGCCTGCTTGTAGTGCTCCTTGTTGCAATCGTTGCCGTAGCTTATGCGGTCTCGTATTTCTACGACCAGTTCGGAAGCTTTACGGTAAGGGTCAACAAGTACGACATGATCAATCAGGGACTTACTCTTTCTGAAACTCCTGAATACAACAAGACCAATGCTGTGCTGAATGCTGATATCGTTTATGATATGACGAACATCAGCGGTGAGGATCTTCCGCCGAATCTTGATAAGATAAACGGCTCCCACAACGGCGAGAACTATATCGCCTATACCTTCTATCTCATCAATTCCGGCGACGATACGATATCCTATGAGGGTGTGCTGAATATCGAGAGCGTGTCCAAGAACGTTGACGAGGCTGTCCGCGTCATGGTCTTCAGGAACGGCGAAAGCACTGTCTACGGCAAGACCAAATCCAGCGGCGGCGGCAAGGAAAGCGACTGCGATGAGGAGTTTGCCTCCTCGACAAAGGTGATGCAGGTGTTCAGATCAGGCTTCAAGCCTAACGATAAGGACAAGTATACGATCGTTATCTGGCTTGAGGGCAACGATCCGGACTGTATTGACGACATAATCGGCGGAACGATAAAGCTTGGCATGGACTTCGAGATAACAGAATCTACATGATATAAGGAGTAATAAGAAAATGAAGAAGGCTGTAAAGATCATAGTAAATATTCTTGCATGGCTGCTGCTGCTGCTGGCACTTCTCATAACTATCGTAGTATTTTCAGCGGAGAGGAACAATGGTGTATCCAATGTTATGGGCTATATGCCTATGACTGTTGAATCGAACTCAATGAGCCCGACCTTCAGGAAGGGCGACCTCATAATCGTCAAGGAGATAAACGACATAAACAAGCTCGATGAGGACGACGTAATAACCTTCTGGACTCTCATCGACGGCAGACGTGTGAAAAATACCCACAGGATCGCAGGCATCAACCGCGACGAGCAGGGACAGATCACAAGCTTTACAACACGCGGCGATAACAACAGCCTGAACGATGAGCTGCCGGCTTATCCCACTGATATCGTCGGGAAATGGACGGGCAAGCACATCAAGGGCGGCGGAAAGGTACTTGATTACCTCAAGACAAAAAAAGGCTTCTTCATGTGTATAATCATCCCGCTGGCAGTATTCTTCCTTTTCGAGCTCTACAAGTTCATCGCAACGCTCATCGAGATCAAGAAGGGCGATGCTCCTGAGCCGATCGACGAGGAGGAGATCAAGCGCCGCGCTATTGAGGAATACCTTGCCGAGCAGAAGAAAAAGGAAGCCGAAGCCGCCGGAGAAGCTGCTGCGGACGAGGCAGGAAAGGCTGCTGAGACTGCTTCACAGGAGGCTGAGAAGGCGGCTGAGACCGTTAAGGAAGAAATCGGAGCGGTCGCTGAAAAGGCTGAGGAAATTGCTGAAAACAACGAAAAATAACCGACAACTACTTATTTATCGGAGCTAATCATGAATGGATTTCTTAAATTCTTTTTTGAATTCATTTCGGAAATGCTGAAAGGCTATTCCGAGATATGGCGGGGACTGCGCGACGGATTCAAGCAGGTCTTCAATATCCCTAACTACATAGATATAGTCAAGGCACATACCAGCAGCATGGGGGCGCTCGGCTGGATACTTACGGTAATCTCAATTGTCGTCGTCGTGCTGATATATCTGCTTATCCTTGCGATAATCTTCCTTGCGATACGCAAGTATATCCGTTTCCGGCACTCGATCGTCAGCAACGAGGACCTTCTCGAGGAGATCGCTGAACTCCAGCGTCAGGTTATGAAAATGGCTAAGGAGAAGGACGAGATCATGGCGATGAAGGTCTCGCAGATGGGCCTGCCGTCCTCCGGAACCCTGTCCTATGCGGGAGGAAATATGCTCCAGGGCGAGGCAGGTGAGACAGGTGAAGCATCTCCTGCTGCTGTCGAGGACGGCGTCGTCCAGACTATGGACTACCGTTTCTCCAAGCTCATCGAGGTCGATAACTTCTATAAGACCTACACTCCGCCGGAGTACAACAATACTATCACACTCCCGGAGCTCTGTGATGCTTACCGCAACTTCGCCTGCTCGCGTATGCACCTGTACTATGAGCAGAAGACTATACGCCTGTTCATCGCAGGCATGGCGTCCACGAAGCTCATCATATTGCAGGGTATTTCCGGTACTGGTAAGACCTCGCTGCCTTACTCCTTCGGAAAGTTCCTGCAGGTGGATGCGACTATCGCATCGGTACAGCCCTCATGGCGTGACCGCACTGAGCTTTTCGGTTACTTCAACGAATTCACCAAGAACTTCAACGAGACAGAAGTCCTCAAGCGCATCTATTCCTCGAACTATAACAATGACGTCAACATTATTCTTCTCGATGAGATGAACATCGCGCGAGTTGAGTATTACTTCGCGGAGATGCTGTCTATCCTCGAAATGCCCAACGCTGACGAATGGGCGCTGGATATCGTCCCGAATGCGTGGAGCACCGACCCTGTAAAGCTCGACAAGGGCAAGCTCGTCATCCCGCAGAATATCTGGTACATCGGTACCGCTAACAACGATGATTCGACCTATTCTATCTCAGATAAGGTGTACGACCGTGCTCAGCCGATAAACCTTGATTCTAAGGGCGTTGCGTTTGATGCACCGGATACTCCTCCCATCAACCTCAGCTTCGCTCACCTTGATCAGCTTTTCAGGGAGGCGTTCGACAAGTACCCGATATCTCAGGAGAACCTCAAGAAGATACAGCAGCTCGACCTGTGGGTAATAGAGAAGCTGCGTGTTGCTTTCGGTAACCGTATCCTCAAGCAGATGAACCTGTTCGTGCCGGTATATGTTGCCTGCGGCGGCGAGGAGCTCGATGGCATCGACTACGTTCTCGCCACAAAGATATTCAGAAAGTTTGAATCCCTTAACCTTGCAATGCTCCGTGAGGAGCTCCGTGAGCTTTGCGTATATATCAACAAATCCTTCGGCAAAAACAAGATGAACGAATCCATAGCTTATCTCGAAAGACTCCAGAAGCTGTTCTGATGCGTTCGTCTGAAATGAATGGCAGGTGAATGCGAATGGCCGAAAATCAGTATACTCAGTGGTACAGCGAATTCCGTGATCTCATGGACGGCTTCAGTGACGACAGCCTTTTCAGCACATTCGATTCACTCATACATTCGAGCCGCAATACCTTTGCCATGAACCGCAAGATCATGGAGAAGGTCATAGATGTTTCGTGGGTCGAGGCGATAGAGAACGGCATCGTTCATCTGGATAACTTCCTCCGCGCTCCGAGAAAGACTATCGAGGACGTCGAGGAGGTCGTGCCCATCGCGCTTTCGAGGAAGATAACCGTCGAATCCGTCAAGCACCTCGCCCAGCATACCGACCTCATCCAAAGCATCGACAAGCGTTCCGGAAAGATCACTCCCTCCAAGATACTGAACGTATACAAAGAGGAGAGCATGATGACATACGAGAACAAGTTCATCAACACTCTCATCGACAGGCTCTATATTTTCATAAACCGCCGCTATGAAAAGCTCGCGCAGGTCTCGAAGGACGAGAAGGTCATGGCTCTCGGCTATGACACGAATATCGACGACGGAGCAGGCGGAAAGTACCGCGTTGAGCTGAAGGTAGAGACCACCGAGAGCCTTGATTCCCGCGATTCAAACGGCGTTACGATCTGGCAGAGGGTCGAGAAGCTCAAAAAGATCATCGAGGGCTACAAGGGCTCGGAGCTCTGTCAGGTGCTCGGAACAACCTACATCCGCCCGCCTGTAATGCGTACCAACGCGATCATGAAAAACGTTGACCTGAAAGCCTGCCTCACGCTCTGGCAGTACATCGAGAGCTATGACAAGGCAGGGTATGAGATAAACATCGAAAATACCGCTTTGAAGCCCAATGACGATTATATCGAGGACTTCTACAAGGTCATGATACTGAACTTCCTTCTGTTCCGCTCCTACAACAGCAGCACGGGAGAAAAATTGAAGGAACTCAAAACCAAAAAGATCAAGCCTATCGCTCCGAAGATCGTCAAGCGCTTCGACAGGGAGCTTGCGAGCGGATACGACGTGGAGGCAGAAGCTGTGGCAGGATATGTCACGGACGGAGGTGAATTGCAGTTCGTCCGGAAGCTGCCGGAGGATCTCACCGGCGTATATGAGGAGCTCAACAATATTATCGACACCGAGCGTGAATACGTCCGAAGGCGCGAGCAGGAGCGCGAGGAACGCCTGAAAGCTGCGGAGGAAGCCGAAAAGCTCCGCCAGGAACAGGAACGGATCGAGGAGGCCCGCCGTCAGGAGCTCGAACGCATCAGGCTTCAGCGCGAGGAGGAGGAGCGTCAGCTCCAGGAAATGCTCGCAAAGAAAAAAGCAGAGCAGGAGGCTGCCGAGCGCGAACGCGAACGTCTGGAGCAGGAGAGACTTGCAAGGCTCGAGGATATCCGAAGGCGCGAGGAAGCTGCCCGCCTGAAACGCGAGGAGGAAGAACGCATCGCTGCGGAGCGCCAGCGGCTTGAGGATGAAAAGAAGCTTGTCCGTGCAGAGCTCGGAGGTGCAGAGGGTCTGGACAAAGACTCGATCATCAGCGAGGAGCATGAAGATGAGCTCGAAAAGCAGCAGGCTTACGCAGAGATCACCGATGACGACCTTGAAAAGGCTAAGGCTGAGATCGAGGATAACTCCGACGGCATAAAGCAGAAATTCGAGGATCCGCGTGAGGTCGCTGCCCGCATGAAGCTCGAACAGCAGAAGCGCGAGAAGGAACGCCGCGAAAGGGAACGTGCCGAACAGCTCAAGGCGGAGCGGAAATACTTCGAGAGCAAGCCATTCAGGACTATCAGGCGCGAATACTCAAAGAACCCGTTTTACGCTATACCGCGCATAATTCGCTATATCCTCGCAATGGTATTCGGATTCATCCCGGAGGATACCGACAGACCAGATTTCAAGATGAAGCGCGCAGCGATCGAGGAAAAGAAGCGCATCAGAGCCGAGGAAAAACGCAGACACAATGAAATGGAGCAATTCTACCGGAAGTACGGTCAGACCTTCAGGTACCGGTTCTGGCGGTGGCGTGAGGATATAAAGTTCAGGCGCAAACGCAGGAAGCAGGATAAGAACCGTCCGAAGCCGGCCTACACGCCGCCCGTAAGGACTGCCGAGGAACAGCGCGCTGTCGAGAAGCAGATGAGGCAGCTCTACAGGGAGTACCATGTGTCACGCGCAGAGCGCATCCGGCGCTGGTGGGCGCAGAAAAAGCGTAAGTATAATGAATAGAACGGTGGTCATTTTTGAACAGCGATGAAAAAAGGAGCGTGCTGCGGAAAAGGCTGAGTATTGCGGGAAATACCGCTATAGCCATTGTTACCGCGGTACTGATCGGTTTTGTGGCGTACACTATGGTCTGCTCGGCAAAGGGCAGAACGGTGAGTGTTTTCGGCAGAAGCCTGCTGAAGGTCGTGACCGGAAGCATGGAGCCTTCGCTGCATACCGGCGATTACATCTATATAAAGAAAACGCCGCCCGGTGAGCTTGAGCCAGGCGACGTGATAACCTTCCGTTCGGAGGAAGACGACGCCCGCGGAAAGCTCGTCACTCACCGCATAATCAGCGTTGAGCCGGACGGAACGTTCATAACCAGGGGAGATGCGAACCCGATACCCGACAGGCTGCCGGTAAGGGCTGACCAGATCGTCGGAAAGTATACCGGAAAAGCGCGGTTTTACCGCTGGATCGGGTCGTTTGCCGACCGGAAGAAGCTGCTGCTGATATTTGTGATGATACCGATGACGCTTGCCGCACTGTACGAGGTGAGGACGGTCTCGAGGATCACAGCGGAGGCGATGAAGCAGCGGGCTGCTGCGGAGGCTGAGGAAAAGGAAGAACTCATCCGTGAGGCTGTCGAAAGGGAGAAGGAGCGTCTTGAACAGGAGGCTATGACCGAGGAGGAGCTGCTTGCCGAAAAGCAGCGGCTTGAAAAAGCTGCGGAGGAAGTACGGCAGGTTGAAGAAAAAGCTCAGCCGGAGAAAAAACCGGAACCGCGCAGTAATGCCGGAAAGTCACGGAGCAAAAGCTGCGGCAAACGCAAAAAAGCTCCGCACAAGAAACAGCAGTGAACGAGGTGATAGGGATTGAATCAGGAAAAGCTGATGAAAAAACGAATGTGGACAGCAATAATCATGCTCATAATCACATTTATTGCCCTGCTTGTGTTCATCGGGCTCTATGTCGATGAAACAAGGCGCGTTCAGAGGACCTACCGGCGGCAGTACCGGACGGAGCTCAGACACGTTTCCGCTGAGATAGAGGACTATATGAACACTGAGGGCGGCTATGATACGCGGTATTCCATGATAATAGGCTATATGAGCAGCGCAGCTTCATATGCGTTCCTGATAGACGATCTCGGGGAAAAGCAGAAAATTATCAATGAGCTGAATACCTGCCTGATAAAATACCCAGAGCAGATGGAGGAAAGACTGCCTGAGGTAAAGGACGCGATTGACGATATTCTGGACGATCTCGACAAGGGATACGACGAAGCTGAAACTATTGTCGGTGAAATAAACAAGAAAGGTCATTGAGGTGGGATTGAAATGAGTGCATGGAATGAAAAGAGAAAGCTCAAAAAGGAGATCAAGGTTTGTATGCAGACTATCGAGGAGATCGAGAGAAAGCGTTCAAGATCACAGTCGGCGCTTGTGCAGGCAGTGCTTTTGCAGGAAACTCCTGAGGAGAGCGATGTTGAATGGTTCAATAAGTATACCGGCGAGATCACAGCCTGCCGCAATCATATGATTGAGCTGCAAAAGAAGCTAAGGTCACTGTAAAACAGGCTGAGCATTTCCGCATTGCATCATGCCGATACCTGGTGCTGCGGCTTTACGCTGAATAATAATGAAAAGGGCAGCCCGGAGGCTGCTCTTTTTGGAAAAGAGGGAAATATGCTTATAGATATTTCACAGGAGGTTTTTTCCTCCGGAGTCTATCCGGGTGACCCTTCACCAGAGCGGGTCAGGCTTCAAAGTTATGAAAACGGAAGCAATTACAGCCTGACGGCGTTTTCGATGTGTGCCCACAACGGTACTCATATCGACGCACCTTACCATTTCATCCGGAACGGCAGAACGGTCGATGAGCTTGGTTTAGAGCCGTTTGTTGGTAAATGCTGGGTCGCGCGGCATGATGGGGAGATGACGGCGGAGGATGCTGCTGCCATTCTTGAAAAAGCTGAGTCCCACGGAGCTGCACAGCGTATCCTTATTGCCGGGAAGGCTGTCGTGACTGCCGGAGCAGCGCGGACATTCGCCGGGGCGGGAGTGCTTCTTATCGGCGGCGAGAGCCAAACGGTCGGACCTGAGGATGCACCGATGGAGGTCCACCTGATACTTCTCGGGGCAGGTGCAGTGCTGCTCGAAGGCATTGTTCTCACGGATGTTCAGGAGGGCAGGTATTTCCTCAGCGCCGCACCGCTCTGCCTTGGCGGAAGTGACGGCGCACCGTGCAGGGCTTTTCTTATGACGGAGCAACACATTGAGCGGCAGGAAGGCTGACAAGCCGTCCCGGACAGCGTTGTAGTGCGGACTTGTCTCCGCACGCGAAAAATACCCCGGCAATCAGATCATGTCAGCTTTTAAGTCAAACATAACCCGGAGGATATCATGAAAAATCACGGATACATAATCGGCGTTATCGGCGCGGAGGTCAATAACATCGAACAGCGCGAAATGCTAAGCGGTATGATAGAAGCAGCTCGGCGGCATTCCGTGCAGCTCATCGTCCTCTCGAACCTCTACAACCGTCTCGAACCGGAGACTGCCAATGCTCCGGACAACAGCGTCTACGATCTTATTTCCGGGGATGGCTTTGACAGCTTCATC
>ODAI012896106.1_pt1 | contig 10651 bp, 8 predicted proteins | sample 1539321 | NCBI WGS metagenome assembly ODAI01 (sample SAMN02144231, study PRJEB22623) | gut metagenome | biome: sheep rumen | host: Ovis aries | place: New Zealand | reverse complement strand
AGTCGTACAGCATGTGCTTGCTATTCTTTTCCTCGTCAGGGTAGGAGGCATAGAGTACGATGCTCTCATTGTTGAGAATCTGTGCAATTTCCTTTTTTGCCTTTTCGGTAAGATGCTGTTCTGCGATGCGCGCTACGGTGGCATGACCGAGACGTCCCCATCCCCAAGCGGAAACTGTCGTCAGGAGAAACAGGGCGATGATACATAGATGTCTGTTCATTGTGATGTGGTGTTAAATATGTTTGCAAATTTATGAAAGATTGACCGGTATTGACGCCTTATGTTGTCTAAGGCAAAGTTACAAATTATGTTAAATTTGCAGTCAACATTATCTGATTTTCTTCATAAGATTAGGTTTTGGTGTTTTGTGCGCCGCTGGAAAAAATCTGTAATACCGTGCAAGAGTCTGCCGCTTTTGCCGATGCTTTTTTCATTCCATAGGATGGAATGTAAATCCTAAAGGCTGGAACGTATGTTCCATAGGCCGGAACTTATATTCCACGGGATGGAACGGAGAAAACTATGAGTCATTGCGGCATCTTATCCCCGTGTCGTGGTGATAAAAATCATGTCAACGGTAACGGTATTATCCTATCTTTGTGGTTGTATGTAAGCTATAATAAAAGCTATTTATGTATTTGTTTTCAAAATGTTATGCATGAATATATTTTATATAAAAGCTGTTTTTGACAAAAACTGAGGGTTGTATTTTTCTTGTGAAAATCAATGCGGGAATATATGAAATAGCTGAAATTGTTTCTACCTTTGTACCGCAATTCAAATTTTGACATAAACGGTTAATAGAGTTGTTAGAAATGATACAATTCCAATGTGATTATAATGAAGGTTGTCATCCTGAGATATTGGCTGCCCTTCAGCGGACCAATATGGAGCAGACTGTCGGCTATGGTGAGGATGCATATTGTGCTGCCGCGCGTGATGCAGTCAGACGGGCTATCGGAAGGGAAGACGCTGATGTCCATTTTCTTGTCGGCGGTACGCAGACCAATGCAACTGTTATTGCGTCCATTCTGCGTCCTTATCAGGGTGTGCTGTCGGCAGACAGGGGGCATATCAATGTCCATGAGACCGGAGCCATAGAGCATACCGGGCACAAGGTGCTGGCATTGCCGTCATGCGAGGGTAAGATAACGGCGAGTCAGGTTGAAGATGCCATTAAAGGGCATTTTGCTGAAGATGGTCCGGAACACGCCGTCCAACCCGGCATGGTATATCTGTCTTTCCCCACTGAGTTAGGTACACTTTACTCAAAAAAGGAATTACAGGATATCTCGGCAGTTTGCAGGCGCTACGGTCAGCCGCTGTTTATTGACGGGGCACGCATGGGCTACGGTCTTTGCAGTCCGGATTGTGATGTCACGCTGGAGGATATCGCCCGCTTGGCCGATGTCTTTTATATTGGTGGTACCAAGGTCGGGGCATTGTTCGGCGAGGCAGTCGTGATTGTCAGCGATGCGCTGAAAAAAGATTTCAGATATTACATCAAGCAACACGGTGCAATGTTGGCGAAAGGGCGGTTGCTCGGCATACAGTTTATGACTTTGTTTGCTGATGGTCTGTATTTCAGGATTTCGCAGCATGCCATTGATATGGCCATGCGGATCAAAAACGGCCTCAAGGAGACAGGCATTGAGCTATATAGCGAAAGCGGCACCAACCAGCAGTTTGTTGTCATTGAGAAGGATATGTACGACCGTCTCAGCCGGGATTTTCTTCTGTCATTGTGGTCGGAAACAGACGACGGCCGCTATGTCGTGCGTATCTGTACCAGTTGGGCTACGACGGAGGAAAATGTTAATAAATTGCTGAATGCTTTTAAAAAGAACTAAAATTTCAGCGTCAATGTAACTTTTAATTTCCTAAAAAGTCTTGTATATAGAAAAGATTAAGTATTTTCGTAACTGAATAAATAACGTTAAAAAGATGAAAGTCATGAAAGGGTATTTGTATCTTGCAGCAATTTATTGCTTGTTTCCACTTTTGGCGAGTGCTCAGAGTGATGTATATTACATTCCTTCCAAGAAGGCTAAGACGGTGACGAAAATCAACTCCAACGGAGGTGATACAGAAACATATTATAGTGCTAATGCTGTGGCCAACGAAACCAAGACAGCGAAATATTACAGCGAGAACCGTGATGTTGACGAATACAATCGTCGTGGCAGTTCTGCCACATCGTCTGCTGCCGACGAGCCGGTTTATTCAGATGATGAGACAGATGTAAACAATCCGCAGGCAATCGAGGATTACAATTGCACTAAGCACATTATCCGTTTCTACAGTCCCCGCAGAGGTGTCATCATAAGCAGTCCTTATTATTGGGACATCTGCTATAATGATGTATGGGATGTTTATTACGACAGTTGGGCATACGGCTTGCCGAGCTATGCCTACTGGACATACGCATATGACCCATGGTATTACAATCATTGGTGGTACCGCTCTTGCTGGGACTTTACCTGGGGTTGGTATGACCCATGGTGGGGCTCTTACTACTGGGGCTGGCGCCATCCGTTGTACTGGGGATGGGATCGTCCGTATTACGGCGGTTGGGCATTCCACCACGGACCTCACCACCATCACTTCGACCCGGGCTGGGGTCATTCCTTCGGCCACAGACATCATCACATGATGGCTGACAATAACGGTTTCCGTATGGGGCGCCCCGGCAGCAGTCCTGCTAACGCACGCGTAATGCAAGGTGGTCGCAACTACCGTTCATTGAACAATAATATAAATACTAATCACGGCAGTTTGTCAAAGAGTTTCCGCTCAGGCAGTTTTGCAAGCAATGCACAGGCGAATACATCAAGAACGCGTAGTACGAGCACTGTGACTCAGGGAGCAGGCTACACACGCAATATCGGTGGAGGCGGATTCTCACGCAACGCTACGACCAGTTCAACCAACAGCCGCAGTCGCAACTATACAACGAATGCCAACGGCAACCGTGTATACAGCACGCAGGGCACTTCACGCAGTATAGGCAACAGTTCTTCAAATAGCAACCGTAGCGCTTACAGCCGTAGCACAGAGTCCAATAGCCGTTCATACACACCGACCACTACGGCTCCGAGCAGAAGCGTCAGCTCATACGGCAACTCCGGAAGCTCAAGCTCCAGTTCACGCAGTGGCGGAAGTTTCGGCGGTGGCGGTTTCTCTCGCGGTGGCAGTAGCAGCGGCGGCGGTGGTTTCTCCCGTGGCGGAGGCGGTGGCAGACGCTAAACATTAATAATATTGAAAACAATAAATAAGAGAGGAGTGAGGAGTGGCAACACTGCTTATTCCTCTTTCAATAAACCAGAAATATTTATAAATCATGAAGAAAAACATTTTAGTCGCAACCTTATTGGCTATGTCAGTTGGTATGGGTGCACAGAATATCTATCAGTTGGAAGATTATTCAAACAATGATCTTAGCGGTACGGCCCGTTATGTCGGTATGGGCGGAGCAATGAATGCTCTGGGTGCAGATATCTCACTGATGAGTTCCAACCCTGCTGGTATCGGTTTGTACCGTCGTTCTGACGTGGCAGGAACGTTGAGCGTAGTGTCTCAGGCAGATGCAGATAAGTTTAACAACAAATCGGGTACGCACATGTCGTTTGACCAACTCGGCTTGGTTTACTGCATGAATGTAGATGGTGGCTCGACAAAATTTGTCAACATCGGCTTAGGTTACCGTAAACACAAGAACTTTAACAGACTGATTAATACGGGACTGAACTTTGCAGACCCTGAAGGTGGTCCTTCGCAGACATGGCAGATGTATGACATGACAGACTTTTGGGGGCCGACAATATATAAAGACAATAGTACAAATCCTCCAACGCAGTATGAAGTTTATGATGGAAAAACAGCCTCTCCTCTTGCTAATATGGGGTATGAGACATGTCTATATGATGTCGCAGCAGGCTCAGTATATAATGCCGCTTCCAATGACTATCATCAGGCACGCTGGGGAAGCATTCAGGATTACAGCCTGAGCTTGGGTTTCAACTTCTCGGAGCAGTTCTACCTGGGCTTTGCGTTAGGCCTGTATAATGTGGACTACAACTCATATAGTGAATACAATGAATATCTGTTAGGATTGAATACACTCAATCAGGTGTATAATGCCGGTAATTATCGTTTGTCTAACCGTTACGACATTTCCGGTACAGGTGTTGATTTCAAGGCGGGGCTTATTGTCCGTCCTATTGAAGACAATCCGTTCCGTATCGGTTTTTCGTTTACGACACCGACATACTATTCTCTGCGCAGTCGCAAGTCTGCTGGTATAGTTTCCGTCTTGGATCATGGCACTTATGATTATGGTTATGACCTTGATTATGAGTATAATCTTTATACACCTTGGAAATTTAACCTGAGTCTTGGTACGACCTTCTTCAAGCAGTTGGCTGTTGGTGCAGAGTATGAGTATTCAGATTATTCAGCTTCAAAGATAACTTATGACGATGGTTATGACGCTTGGGGCAATAGAGATTCTGAGCGTGATGATGCTATCAAGGCTGAGTCTGAGAAATATCTTAAAGGTGTAAGTACATTCAAAATTGGTGCAGAATGGTACGTTGATCCGAAGTTGTGTATCCGTTTAGGATATAACTATGTGACTTCACCTATTAGCAAGAGTGCTTTCTACAATCAGTTTATTAACAGCATTTCTTTGGATTGTGCAACAACGACGGCATACATGAATCCGTCGGATATCAACCGCATCACTGTGGGTATGGGCACGAACTTTGGCAATTTCTATGCTGACCTTGCCTGCATGTTCCAGAATCAGAAAGCAGACTTCTATGCATTCTCAACGCAACAGGGTAATGCAAACAACATCAATGATGTCCCAGCTACACGCATTAAGATGAACCAAACAAAGGTGATGCTGACATTGGGATACAGATTCTAAAAAGATACATATAAAAAATAAGGACGAGCCGAAAAGCCCGTCCTTATTTTTTGTTGAGTCATCACTATAGTGTTCCCTTGCTGGTAGGAAGTTGCATATTATAGACATCACGCTTGATAGCCATCTTTAACGCTTTTGCAAAAGCCTTGAAGATGCCTTCTATCTTGTGGTGCTCATTAATGCCTTCGGCTTTAATGTTGAGATTCATCGCAGCGTTGTCGCTGATGCTTTTAAAGAAATGGCAGAACATTTCTGTAGGCATTTCTCCTATCTTTTCTCGTTTAAACTCCGCATCCCACACCAACCATGGGCGTCCGCCGAAGTCAAGGGCAACTTGACATAGACAGTCGTCCATTGGCAGACAGAAACCATAACGTTGTATGCCTCGTTTGTCACCGATAGCTTTCTTGAGACATTCGCCAAGCACAATGCCTGTGTCTTCTATCGTGTGGTGCTCATCGACATTCACGTCTCCGATAGTCTTTATGGTCAGATCTATGCCGGCATGACGGCCTATTTGTTCCAACATATGGTCGAAGAAACCGAGTCCGGTGCAGATGTCATACACGCCTTTACCGTTAAGGTTTAATTTGACATATACATCAGTCTCTTTTGTTACTCTGTGCATTTCCGCCTGTCGCTCACCGCCTACAATTTCGTCTGCGATGTGTAGCCATGTTGTTGTATCAGAGATTTTTAAGTATTTGCAACCCAGATTTTTTGCTAGTTGTACATCTGTGTCGCGGTCGCCGATGACGTAGCACTGACTCATGTCATAGCTTCCGTCAGTATATTTTGTCAGCATTGCCGTGCCAGGCTTGCGGGTAGGAGCGTGGTCGGCTTCGAAGGTTCTGTCAATGAGAATATCGTCAAATTCTATGCCTTCACCTTTCAGTGTGTTCAGGATAAAGTCTTGTATCGGGGTAAATGATTCTTCAGGAAAAGAGCTTGTGCCTAATCCGTCTTGATTAGTTACCATCACTAACTCAAAGTCAGTATTCTCTTTAATGAATGACAAGCCCTTGAATACCCCGGGTACGAACTCCAATTTCTCAAAAGAGTCTAACTGTTCGTCAAAGGGCTCTTTGACCAATGTGCCGTCGCGGTCGATGAATAATGCTTTTTTCATATTTCAGTTTTTGTATTTACGCAAGGCGGCCAAAAGGGCATTGTTTTCGTCGGGAGTGCCGATGGTGATTCTGATACAATTACGGCAAAGCGGCTGTGTCGTGCGGTTGCGCGTGACAACACCGCAGTTAACCAGATAATTATATATCTGTGTTGCGTCTGTCATCTTTGCAAGAAAGAAGTTGGCATCTGTAGGATAGACCTCTTCACAACATGGCAGGTAGGCAAAGGCTTCCATAAGAGACTCACGCTCATTGAGGATAGTGTTTACCCAACGCTCCACATCCCCGGGACGCTGAAGCATCTCCATCGCCTTCTTTTGTGTCAGAAGATTGACATTGTAAGGATATTTGACTTTATTGAAGAGGGCGATAATCTGTTCTGATGCGAAAGCCATGCCTAAGCGTATGGCAGCGCACCCCCATGCTTTGGACATGGTGTTCAGTATGATAATATTTGGAAATTCCTCTAAACGATGACGGAAACTTTCTTGTGCAGAGAAGTCACTGTATGCTTCATCAAGGATAACAATGCCGTCAAATTGCAATAGGATTTTTTCTATCTCCGCCTTGTCTAAACTGTTTCCGGAGGGATTGTTGGGCGAACAAAGGAAAATCATTTTTGTGTTAACGCTGACTGCGTTGAGCAATTTTTCAGCGTTAAGACTGAAGTCCTCTTCCAATTCTACAGTACGAAATTCCACATTGTTGATATCGGCGCACACTTTGTACATGCCGTAGCTGGGCGCAATCGAAACGGCGTTATCCCTGCCAGGAATACAAAAGATGCGGTAAGCCAGGTCTATGGCCTCGTCACTGCCATTACCCAAGAAGATTTTTTCAGGAACAACACCTTTGATATGTGCTATTTGCTTCTTCAAATCCTCTTGCAAGGGGTCAGGGTAGCGGTTGAGCGGATTATTGTAAGGGTTTTCATTAGCATCAAGAAACACAGATGCGTTCTTACCTTTGTATTCGTCGCGAGCACAACTATAGGGTTTTAATGCCCAAATATTAGGACGAACTAATTGTTCAAGTGACTTCATGTTGTGTTATTTTATATTGTTATATCTCAACCGCATCGCATTTCTATGTGCATCCAGTCCTTCCTTGTCAGCCATCTCCATAACAGTTTCGCCGATACTCCTTATACCTTCTTCGGAAAGTTCTTGAAAAGTCATTTTCCGGATGTAACTGTCGAGGCTGAGTCCGCCGTATGCATGGGCGTAGCCTTTGGTAGGCAGTGTGTGATTAGTGCCTGAGGCGTAATCGCCGGCACTCTCACAACTCCATTTGCCTTCGAATACACTTCCGGCACATGTGATTTGTTCCGCAACGTCTTTATAGTTATCGGTTGCAAGAATGAGGTGTTCGGGTGCGTATTGGTTGGAGATGGTTATTGCCTCATCAATACTATGCGTAAGTATGCTTAGGCTGTGTTCCAGTGCTTTTTCAGCGATGTCCTTGCGTGGCAAATCCTGAAGTTGTATTTCTATTTGCTTTTCAACTTCAAGGATAAGTTCCTCGCAGTCGGAGAGTAGGATGACCTGACTGTCGGGACCATGCTCAGCTTGGCTGAGAAGGTCTGCGGCGACAAAAGTGGCATTTGCATTCCTGTCTGCGATTATAGCTACTTCACTTGGACCGGCAGGCATATCGATGGCTACACCATGTAATGTCGCCATTTGCTTGGCAGCCATGACAAATTGATTGCCTGGTCCAAAGATTTTGTCCACCTTAGGAATACTTTCAGTTCCGAAGGTCATTGCGGCAATAGCCTGTGAACCTCCTGCTTTGTATACTTGTTTCACTCCGCATAGCTTTGCGGCGTAGAGGATGGCAGGGTTTATTTTGCCTTCTTTGTCTGGCGGTGTGCAAAGCACAATCTGTTTGCATCCGGCAATCTGTGCTGGTGTGGCAAGCATGAGGACAGTGGAAAAAAGAGGTGCTGAACCTCCTGGGACATAAAGTCCCACGTTCTCAATAGGAATTGCTTTTTGTCTGCAAACCACACCGTCACAAACATTGACAGTAATAGGTTGAAACTGTTGCGCTTTGTGAAACTTGTGGATATTATTGTGTGCTTGTACTAATGCCGCTTTGAGTTCTGTACTGAGTTGTTGTTCCGCCTCGGCAAATTCCTGTTCGGTAACAGCAAAACTTTTCAAGTCAACCTTGTCAAATTTTTTTTCGTATGCTTTCAGTGCAGTGTCGCCATTCAGGCGGATGTCATCCAGCACACCCTTTACAATATCAAACAATGTTGTGATATCAAAAGAAGGGCGTTCAAGTATTTTCTTCAGTTCCTGCTGTGTAGGATATTTGTAAATGTTCATTTATAATACAATCTTTTCAATAGGTACAACAAGGATGCCTTGCGCTCCTGCCTTTTTCAACTCACCGATGCATTCCCAGAAGTGTTTCTCTTCAATAACCGTATGTACGCTGCACCAATTATCGTCAGCAAGAGGGATTATAGTCGGACTTTTGGCACTCTCAGGCAGGATTTCAAGAATTTGTTGAAGATTTGTTTTTGGCGCGTTCATCATGATGTATTTTTTCTTTTGCGCGTCAATGGCTGCTTGAAAACGGAACAGAATTTCGTCGGTGATTTTACGTTTTTCTTCCGTGAGTGATGTGTTGGCAATAACAACGGCATCGCTTTCCATGATTTTCTCCACTTCTTTCAGATTGTTGGTGATGAGTGTGGAACCAGAGCTTACGATGTCAAAGATGGCATCGCCCAAACCTATCAGCGGTGTAATTTCCACCGAACCGGTTATGACATGCACCTTGGCAGTCACATTGTTTTTCTGGAGGAAGTCATTTAGAATATGGGGATATGATGTGGCAATCTGTTTGTTGTTCAGCCATTGTGGTCCTGTATATTCCATAGCTTTTGGTATGGCAATGGATAAATGGCATTTGCTAAGTCCGAGATGCTGGATGACACTCACATCTTCATTGCGCTCCATAACTTCATTCAGACCAACGATACCAATGTCAGCTGTACCGCTGGCTACAGTTTGTGGTATGTCGTCATCGCGCAGATAAAGAACCTCAATAGGAAAATTGTTGCTTCTGACAAGCAGGGCTCTTTCTGAGCGGTTGACTTTAATACCGGCTTCTTTCAACAGGCTGGTCGTGTCCTCATACAAACGTCCTTTTGACTGAATGGCAATTCTCAACAGATTGGTATTTTCCATTTGTTTCTCTGTTTGTGTATTTATATACAAAATTTAAAATACAAAATTAACTTAACTTTATCACAATGCCAAATTTTGCACCTTCTTTCTTCATTTCTGGCATTATATGATGTCTTTTTGTGTCAATTTTGCTGATGTTTGCTCTTTAATGTCTTATATGATCAGCAGCGTATCTGGGGCTTGTTATAATTTCATCCATGATAATGTCATGCGAGTCGTGACATATACTGTCGAGTATCTGAAACGGGAAAGCAAGGCCTATTTTATAGGTGTGCAGGAATTCCGGCAATGCGAGCAGACGGTCATAGTACCCTTTGCCACGCCCCAGGCGGTATCCCTCATTGTCAAAGGCAACACCAGGTATGAGGGCTAAATCAATGCCTGTATAGTCATCTATCGGTGCGGTGAGGGGTTCCATGATGTGCATATATCCTTCCATAACGCTTTCGGGACCTGCGTATGGATGTATTGTGATGTCATCCCCGGCGACTTTAGGCAGCAAGATGGTCTTGGAGTGATGCCATTTTTCAATAAAATGATGCGTGTACACCTCGTCGGGTAGGGAGTAGAATAGCAGTATTGTTTGTGCTGATCTGAAATGTGTGTGTTCCTCAACCTGCGTCAATATATCCGCAGACATTTGTTGTATATCATTTGCGGAAAATTTGTTTTTGATGGTTCTGATTAATTTGCGCTGCTCGCTTTTACTCATTCTTTTGTTTTCTGTTATTCTTTGGCTCTTGTGCTTGAGGGAAATATTTTCCTTCCGAAAAGAGTTTTAATGCTTTTCTGACGTTAGCGTCAGTTCTGTTGCTGTACATGATTCTCTCTTCCGGTCCGTAGAAGTCATCCAGAATCAGATTTGTCAATGTGGTTTGAATGAGGTTGTATGATTTATGAATGAGGTTGTTGCGTTGTTTCAGACCATTTTTTGTGGCATATGCAACAAACTTATGCGGCAGGTCGATTTTCTTGAGATATTTTACGGTTTCCTCCCAGTTTTCGTGTTTTTCAAGTGTCTCCCGGTTTGTTTCTACAAAATAGAAGGCATATTTTGCCATCCATCCCTCGTTGACTGCTTGAATGAAATAGGAGGTGACGCCTGTGGTATCTTCAGGAACGAAATAATCAGGCATCACACCGCCTTCGCTGTATACGGTTCTTCCAAGACGTGTTTTATATTTTTTGCCTTTGAGATGGATGCTGTCCTGTGACAGGTATTCTCCGTTCTGCGCCCGTTTGACGAGGTCCATCTGATAGTCGTTGCCTTTGCCTTGCTCATACGGCTTTTGCAGACAGCGTCCGGAAGCACTGTAATAGCGGGCAATGGTAAGACGCAGCAGGCTGCCGTCAGGAAATTGTATAGGTTCTTGCACCAATTCTTCGCT
>ODAI014767442.1_pt1 | contig 10652 bp, 7 predicted proteins | sample 1539321 | NCBI WGS metagenome assembly ODAI01 (sample SAMN02144231, study PRJEB22623) | gut metagenome | biome: sheep rumen | host: Ovis aries | place: New Zealand | reverse complement strand
TTTAAAATTTTATAAATAAAATATATCATAATTTTTAAAAAATTATAAAATTATAATAAATTCTTGATAAAAACTCTTAATTTTTTGAATAGTCAAACATGATAAGTTAAAAAAATTATTCTAAGGATATCCATTATTTTTAGCTAAAACTAAGAAAAATTAATCAATTTTTAAAAATAAGTAACTAGAAACATTTATAGGGGGGGGGGGAACAAACTATGTATTAACTTAATAAATAAGAAGAAATCGTTACTATTAAGTTTGGTAGTAACAGTATATAAACCTTTTGAACACCTATTACTACCAATACTAATTAGAAAAATTTTTTATAACAAAAAAATCATTCTAACAATAATAACTTTTTCCTTCCTATTTTATTAAGTTATAGGATAAATCCTAAGAAGTTATATCTAATAACTGCAAAAAATAATAAACTAATAATTAAAAAAATACAAGAAAAATAAATTATTAGAAATACATTATTTTTTTAAACAACGATATAATCTTCAAAGGACATCCTATTAAAAATATTACCATTAGATATAACAATTAATAGTAATGGTAAGCCCCTAATAGGAGGAAAATTTATGGCAAAGACTAAACTTAAGTTTTCTTTACTTGGTTTATTGCTGATAATGTTTATGTCAGTATCAATGGCTGCAGAAGTAACCGAAGATACAACAAGTGAAGTAGCAATATCAAGTGATAATATTGATCAAAACACACTTAATACTGTAGACAGTGATAATTCAGATCAAGTATCACATACTAAAAAGTACACAACAAAAAGTACTAATACAGTTAATAGTACAGAGAAATCTAAAAATGATAATGAAATAACAAGCAGTGTTAATGAAAAAATCATTACAAAAAATAAGAAAAATAATATAAAAGAAGCACAAACAATCACACTAAACTCAAAAAACTTTGATGAATATGTAACTAACAGAAAATTCAACGAAAACGTATCAGAAGGAGATACTATTGATATAGTTGGTAAATTAGATGGGTCACGTTTTTCTTTAGAAGTTGACAAACCAGTGAATATCATATCTTCAAATGGTGAAGCTTACATTGACTGTTATACCAATACTGGACATGATAATATTAATCTTTTTAAGATTACAAAAAATGGTGCAGGAACCAATATTACAGGAATTACATTCCATAATACTAGAGTTTCATTAGAAAACACGTCTAATGTTATAATGGATAATGTTAAATGTCTTGATGAAGATCGTGGTATAGGTCAAGATGTAGGTGCAGTTTCCATACGGGAAGGATCAGAAAACATCACTATCACAAACAGTTACTTTAAAACAAGGGGCAATGGTGGCCACAGTAATGTTGTATTTGCAGTAGCATACAATTGTCTCTTTGAAAACAACACCATTGAAGCTTATGGAGATCATGGGGGTGTAGGAAACTGTCTATACTTAACAACATATAATGTACAAACTGCTACTCCTAGAACCAACATAAATATCACAATAAGAAACAACAAAATACGTTCCTATGATTGTGATAGCTATGCAATATGTTATGGTTTAGCACTAGAAGGAACAGGTCATGTTATAGAAAATAATATTATAGATAATGCATTTCCTGTCATGGCACAATATGCTGATGCAGATTATGGTTTTGAGACAAATATAGATGGAATAATATTCAATAATAATACAATAATTAAAGGTGAAGCTCAATTAGTTTTCCCAGGTATTGTATCAAATAATACATTCATGGAGAGAGCATTATTAAAACAGGTCTATGCATATGGTAACAAATTTAATAAAGTAACTATCCAAAATAATGTTAAATTTGAAAATAACACAGCTAACTATGTGATTATTGAAGGACAGGATAATATTTTAAACAACAATGAAGTCTATTCATCAGATGAAGATTATGCAGTAACAATCAATGGTGAAAACAATACTCTAGAAAACAATAAATTAGTGAGTTTTTTAGGTAGAGGTGAAAAAGCCATAAATAATTCAACTGAATATACTTCATTGAATAATAATGAAAATATACAGGGAATATTTCATATAAATGATAATAATATGGACAAATACATGGAATATGTAGCAAAATATGCTGATTATGAATTTACTAAATTTAAATTCAAAGATGGTGATATAGTATATATAAATATTACACCTATCTCTCCAATGGTTTATTTTGATACACCAGCTAAAACAGAAACAATAACAGTAATAACGAGTAATATTGCAGTTTATTCTAAAGCTAAATTAATTCTTGTTAATTCAACAACTCCTTCCAAATTAAATAGATATATATATGTAAAATCAGGTTCTAATGAACTTACTTTAATAAATTCTATTGTGGGGTATACATCTACGAATCCAACTACTATAATAAATTCTTCAGTAATAGCCCCGAATTATTATACATATCCTCAGGATAATGCTTATTTATTGGTAGGATCATCTTATACAAGTGATACTGGTATCATAGAAGTCCCTAATGACTCACGTTTGGATGTAGCACAATATTCTCAATATTTCAATACTGCAACTTATACCACATATAAAGATAATATTTATTTCAATAGAACCTTAGAAATTGTAGGTTTACCTACCTTTGGTCTTATAGATGCTGACGTATCATTTATAGAAGGTTCAGCAGGTACAACAGTCACAGGTGTAACTTTCAACAGATCTTTGGAAGTAAATGAGGAGTATATTAAATTTAATAATTGTACTTTCATGGGTGAAGTTAAAGTTAACAATGAGTTAATAACATTTGAAAACTGTATATTCAATGATAAGATAACTATAAACGCATCAAAGAATATTGTACTTGATAATAATATTATAAATTCAACTGATACCTCTGTAACTGTAAACAACTCAGGAAAGGTAACAATAGAAAATAATGATATTACAACCGCATCAGATAATACTATAATATTTAATGAACAGTCATCTGGTAACACAGTTAAGAACAATGTATTAAAAGCAGGTTCATTATTTGGTGATGACAGTGTAATTGCAGGAGATAATGATGTATTTGATAACAGTCCATCATATAATACAAGTATCCTCATTGAAAATGATGACTTACTATTCCCTAATGATGTAAGTACTGTGAACATAACAGTAAATAACATTAACACTGAATCACCTGTTGATAAAGGTTATGTTGAAGTTTACCTTGATGGTGTTTTACAGGGTATTAAAACATTAACTGAGGGTAAAGTATCAGTGGAAGTAAATACTAATCAATCTTCAATGGGTGCTGTACCTCTTAAAGTATGGTACTATGATGGAATACGTTATTCAAACAATGTTACAACAAAAACAGTTAATGTAGTTAAATCTGATGTCACAATAAGTGTGGATGAATTTACTGCTAAACTCAATGAAAAATCAAATACTAAAATAACTTTCCTTAATCAGAAAGATAACCCTGTACAGGATACTAACGTTACTGTGACTGTTGGTCGTACAACTTACACAGTTGAAACAGCTGATGGTGTTGCAACTCTAGATGAACTTGTAACAACCGAGTGGTTAGATACTGCAAGGATGACTGTAACATTCCCTGATACAGACTTATACAACCGTAACAGTACAACCATCACACTTAACACAAGTAAAGCTGATGTAATTATTACACCTGCTGTTACAGTAGAAGATAATACTGCTAGTATCAGTTTAACTTTAACTGATGACTTGAAACAGAATGTGACTGATGGTAAAGTAACTATCACTACCTTGGATGGTACCACACTTGGTGAAGCAAGAGTACGTAATGGTCTAGTAGAAACTAGTGTGACATTACCTGATGATTATAGTGATGAGTACCTTGTTGCTAACTTCACTGGTTCATATTATTATAATGATATGGTCCGTAACATTAAGATTACAACAGTACTTAACTCAACAATCACACTTGAAACCAACAGTCCACTAGTCGGTGAAGAATTAATAATCAACGGTAAACTCACAGACAGCAAAAACAATCCTATCAGTAATGAAAACATTACATTAGACTTAAACGGTACAAAAGTACAACTAACAACTGATGAAGATGGTAACTACAACTACTCATACGTTCCTGCTTTAGGTACAAGTACAATTACTGTTACATTCAACGGTAACCCTGATACATATGGTACAAGTACCAGTAAGGATGTTACTATTCGTGATACTGATCGTGAAATGAACGAAGTACTAGACAGGTTAGATGAGTTACAGAAAGAAAATGAGAAATTACTAGAACAACTGGAACAATTACAGGAACAATTAGAACAATTACGTGAACAAAACAATAAAACTATTGATGAATTAAACAATATTACTCAACAGAATACTGAACTTAAAGAGCAATTGGATAATCAGACTGGTAATTTAACTGCTCAGAATGAAGCTTTACAAGAACAATTAAACAATATTGCTCAGCAAAATAATGCTACTCAAGAGCAACTGGCTGCTTTAGAAGAACAAAACAAAGAACTAAGTGACAAATTAAATAATATGACAAAGGATAATGAGGATCTTAAAGAGCAATTGGATAATCAGACTGGTAATTTAACTGCTCAGAATGAAGCTTTACAAGATCAATTAGATTCTATTAATGAACAAAATGAGAAACTTAATGATAAGTTAAATGATTTATTGGATTTAATTAATCAGTTAAATGCTCCTAAGGATACTGTTTTAACTTTGGATGCATTGGATGATGCTAAGTATGGTGATAGTATTACTATTACTGGTTCTTTGGTTGATGTTGGTGGTAATGGTGTTGCAGGTACTGTTAAGTTAACTATTAATGGTGGACGTGCAACTGTTGTATCTGATGCAAGTGGTACATTCACTTATGATTATGTTGTAACCCGTATGGGATTAAACAATATCATGGCAACTTATATGGGAACTGACAAATATAATCCATCTAATACTTCAGCTACTGTTAATGTTGTTGAACAGGATACTAATATTGTCTTAGATAACATTGATTCTATCCGGTCTGGTGATAATGTAGTTGTTAGTGGTCAACTTGTTGATGCTAATGGTAAAGGAGTATATGGAACCATTAAATTAACAATTAACAATGGTCGTGCAACTGTTAAAACAGATGCTGATGGTTTCTTCAAATATGAAAAAGCTTTAAGTAGAGTTGGAGTAAACAATATTACAGCTGCATATGTTGCTAGTGCTAAATACAATGCATGTAATGTTACTGGTACTGTTGATGTAACTGCTTTAGGTACTAATATTGTGCTTGATGATATTGCATCAGTAAGGTCTGGTGAAAATATAACTATAAGTGGTAAACTTTTAGATGAAAACAATAAGGCTATTGTTGGTACAATCAAACTGTTAATTAATAATGGTCGTGCAACAGTAAAAACAAATAACAATGGTGAATTCACATACACTACTTCATTAACTAAGGTGGGAAGCAATAATATTACTGTAAGTTATCTTGGTGCAAACCGTTACACTGCATGTAATACTACTGTTAGTGTTGATGTAAGTGTAATGGATACTGTATTGGTTATTGATGATGTTGCTGATGCTAAAAAAGGAGATATTATAGCTGTCTCTGGTAAGTTAGCTGATGCAAATGGTAATGCTGTTGTTGGAACTGTTAAGTTAACTATTAATGGTGGTCGTGCAACAGTTAAAACAGATAATGATGGTGTATTTGTTTATGATTATGCTGTTACAAAAGCTGGTTTAACTAATGTTACTGCAAGTTATCTTGGTGCTAACCGTTATGGTGCAAGTAGTGCCACTAGTACTGTGGATGTTGCAAAGTTAGCAACAAAAATCACAATTAATCCATTAGAATCAGTTACACAAAAAACTAGTATGAACATTACTGGTCAATTAAGTGATGAAAACGATAACGGTATTTATGGTACTGTGAAACTGTTAATTAATAATGGTCGTGCAACAGTTAAAACAGATAAGGCAGGATTATTCACTTACACGTTTACTCCTTCAAAAGTGGGAGATAACACTGTAACTGCAAATTATCTTGAAAGCAATAACTATGAAGCAACAGAAACAACAACCACTTTCACGGTTGTAAAAGCATAGCATTAAATATTCATTTATTTTGTTAAAGGTGGGAAGACATGTTTGTTAATATTTACAAACTGTTTTCCAAACTTTTTTTTTCTTTTAAAAAATTTATACACTCATTTTTATATTTTTAAATAATCTGGAAATTATATTAATTAATTAAGTAAAATTTTTTTTCTATCCTATTTTTCTAATGTTGTGATAATAATTTAATATTACTTTTAACATAATTTAATCTAAAGATATTATGAATTATTTTTTTATGGATGTTTATTTATGATTACTCAAAAAGAAGTTGCAGATGCAGTGTGTGAAATTTATAAACAGGCTGCTATAGTTTTACCTGATGATATTAAAAATGCATTAAGAAATGCTTATGATAATGAGGATAGTGATATTGCTAAATTAAATATTAAGTCAATTTTGGATAATTTGGAATTGGCTGAAAAGAATGAGATTCCTATGTGTCAGGATACTGGTTTGCCTATTATTTTTGTTAAGTTAGGTAAGGTTCAGGTTGAAAATCTTGAACAGGGTATTATTGATGGGGTGATGTTGGCTACTGAGAATGTTCCTCTCAGGACTAATGTTGTTGATCCTTTAACTAGGAAGAATACGGGTAACAATGTTGGTAAGGGTATTCCTCAAATTAATGTTGAGTTAACTGATGAACCTGTTCTTGAGTTAACTGTTTTTCCTAAGGGTTTTGGTTCTGAGAATAATAATAAGTTGGCAATGTTGCTTCCTGGTGAGGGTGTTGAAGGAATTAAGAAGTTCTTTAAGGAGGCTGTACTTTCTGCGGGTGGTAAGCCTTGTCCTCCTACTGTTATAGGTGTTGGTATTGGTGGTTCTTCTGATATGGTTATGAAGTTGGCTAAGAAAGCTCTTTTAAGACCTATTGATGAACGTAATAGTGATGAACGTCTGGCAACTCTTGAAAATGATTTGTTGGATATTGCTAATGGTACGGGTATTGGTCCTATGGGTCTTGGTGGTAAGACTACTGTGCTTGGTGTTAATGTTGAGCTTGCTGATACTCATACTGCTGGTTTGCCCGTGGGTATTTGTGTTCAATGTTGGGCTGCAAGACACGCAACATCAACATTACGTGACGAATAATTACGTATTTTCAACTCCCCTTATTTTTAATTATTTTTAACTTCAATTATTTTAGATGAAAATAAACAAACAAGTAAAATTATTAATTATAGTTTTCATAATTATGTAAGTTATTTTAGAAGTATATTTTTTCTTAAGAAATAATAAAACAACTAAAACCAAAAAAAAATTTTCTAAATTTTCAATCAATAAAAAAATATAACTTGAATAATAAAACAAAAAAAGTATGATAAGTAATTATTAACAATAACTATAAATAATCAAATAAAATATAATATAAATATAAAAATATAAGGAGTTAATGATAACATGAGTGAATTACCAATTGCACCAATAAAAAGATTACTAAAAAATGCAGGTGCATCAAGAATAAGTGATGAAGCAGCAATAAAACTAGCAGAAGTATTAGAAGAAATTGGAGAAGAAGTATCACGTGATGCAACAAAACTTGCAAAACACGCAGGTAGAAAAACAGTAAAAGCTGAAGATATTAAATTAGCAACAATGTAATATTATTTTTATCCAATTTTTTCCTTTTTTTTATCAAAAACTATTTTTTATTCAAATACTTAAAATGATTACTGCTTAAGTTAGACTGATTTTCAATATAAAACTGTGTAGTAGCCTCAGTAATCTCAATAGAAATATCACCAATACGTTCAAATGACTTAACAACCCTAAACAATATAAGATAATAAGTTGAATTTTTCTTATCAATATCATCCTTAGCCATCTGACTAGAAATCTTCTTAGTAGCCAACTTCTGAAGCTGAGTTAACTCCTCCTCATAACGTTCCATCTTTTCCTTAATATTAACATCACGTTTAAGAACACTTTTCACAGCCTTCCTAAACATAGTATTACTAGTATCATACATTTCCTCAAGAACATCAATCACAGGCTCTTTAACATCTTTGTTCTCCTCAATCACAAACTTGGGAATATGACAAATATGATCACCAATACGTTCCATATCATAAGCAATCTCATTAAACATAATAGTATTATTAAATTCAAAATAAGGATCTAATGAAATCACAGTATCAGTAGAAGATTTAATCTTATTATACATATGATTAGTATTTAAATCCTCCTCCAGAGCCCGCTGAGCCAAATCAACATCATTATTTTTCAAAGCCTCAAAAGACCAGGCAAACTGTTTACTAATCTGTTCACCCATTTCCTTTAACATTTCCTTAATAAAATACTCACCAGAATACTCAGGAACAGAATTATCTGTTTCATACATCTCAGAAATCTCATTAAACTTCTTCAAATCAACAACATAAGCCTTCTTAATAACACCTTCATCAATCAAAGGCTTCAAAAGCTTAGTAACATATCTACGACTAATATTTAACTTATCAGCAATTTCATCCTGGGTAGACGGAGCTTCATACAAGATAATATCAAGTATTTCCTTAAGAGTATTGTTTTTAATATTTTTTGGCATAACAAGTCACTATAAAAAAATTTAATAAAAATTATTATTCTATATTAATACTATATTAATTATTAGAAAAAAACTTTTTGAATAAGTACATAAAAAATAAAATTATTTACCAATATTAATATAATGGAAAAGATATTATGTTTGCAGAAAATTATACAAAAGAGGAAATGCCAGTACACCTATACAAGAAAATCATGCTAGCCAGAAAAAAATTTAAAGACAAAGGCATAACAAAATCAGGTTACAACAAATTTCAAAACTTCGCATACTACGAACTAAAAGACATAATTCCTGAAGCAATAGAAATATGCCTAGAACTAGACTTAGCAACAAGATTCACATATGAAAACAATCACTACACACTAAAAGTATACGACCTAGAACACAAGGAAGAAACAGAATTCTCAATGCCCGGTAAAAATCTGCCAAACGAAGGAAACATAAATAATCAACTACAAAACATGGGAAAAATACAGACATACATAAGACGATATTTATACATGCAATTTTTAGACATAACAGAAAATGATGTGGTCGATGCAGAAAGTAAACCCAAAAAAAATTTAAAATATCCAGTAAGATAAAAAAAATGGTGAAAAAAACATGACATCAGAAGAAGTATTTGCAGGAAAATTAGTAGATAGAAAATCAAAATTCTACGCACATCTCTACACAATAAACAATTTAGAAGAAGACATTGCAAACATACAAAAAATACATAATAAAAAATATAAAAAAGCAGCTCACCACTGCTACGCAGCCCTCCTAAATAATGAAGAAGACTCAAGAAATGATGGTGAAGTAGGATCTCCCGGACGTGTACTATTGGAATTATTACATGAATATGAATTGGATGGATATATGATAATGGTATCTCGTATATTTGGTGGAATAAAATTAGGTCAAGGTGGTGTAGCCAGAGCATTTAGAAATAGTGGCAGAGGTGTAATTGAGGCATATATTCAAAATAATAAAAAATAGTATTGGTGTTTAACACCAATTAAAATTTATGTCTGGATTTATCAACAGGTTTTTCTTCACTGATAGTTAATATAGTGTATAATATAGCTAGAATTATTCCAATATTAATAAATTCACTAATGGAACTAATTAATGAAACAATAAAATTTGCACCTCTACTAATATCAGCATATCCAAATAATAATTCAATAAGTCCTACAGCTATTAAAATTATACCGCTACTACTATTGAACTTTTTAGATAGTAATGGGTAAATTCCCATTATAATCAGAGCAAAACCAATTGTTCTAAATAATCTCCAGTTAGTAATTGATTCTAATGAATAAAATATATCATATGGAATTAATCCTATTGCACCTAAAAAGTGTATCAGTTCAATAATTAATATAACCATTAATGGAAATATGAATAACATCTTAGCAGTTAAAAATGATCCGTCAGATGAATTATTTCTGTTATAACTATTTTTTTGATAACTGGTTCTTTTTGGTCTAGGATAATATGAATCTTTTATTGTATTAAAATCATCATCTTTAACATAGGTGTAATCTTGTCGTTTTTCATAAACATATTCCTTTTGTTTTTCTCTTTCCTGTATTTTATCTTTAAGCGGTTCTTTGAAATATGCTTTTAACGATTCTGCAATAAGGGATGTGACTACTGCACCAATGATAGTACCACTTATTCCCATTACTGAAGTTAAAATTGCAACTACTCCTGATATAAAAGCTAATAATAGAATATCAGTAACTTGTGCTTTAGTCAATTTACTCATTTCTCCTAATCTTTTGAATTTAATATTTTATTTTTAATCTATATATAAACTTGTTGATAATTAATTATGTATTTAGCCGTTAAGTATAAATATAACTTAAAAAAAATATAATATTGTTCTTATAATAGGACTAATACATTTTTTATATGCAGGGGTGCCCGAGCTGGCCAAAGGGGGTGGACTTAAGATCCTCTGGCGTAGGCCTACGTGGGTTCGAATCCCATCTCCTGCACTTTAATTAAACTTATAATATGCCTTAGTGGCT
>ODAI014329676.1_pt1 | contig 10652 bp, 5 predicted proteins | sample 1539321 | NCBI WGS metagenome assembly ODAI01 (sample SAMN02144231, study PRJEB22623) | gut metagenome | biome: sheep rumen | host: Ovis aries | place: New Zealand | reverse complement strand
TTCGTCAAAAAGCTCGGATACAGCCTTTATATCGGAATAAACAATATTCTCATCAGGCATAAATATTCCTTTGGTTTATACGCAAAAGCCCCTGTTGGACGCACTCTCAACGCTCTCATTAAGACTTCCCTTACCATAGGTAAGTCCGGCGTATACTTCCTGCGTATTTGACATAAGCGGCGCGGAATCATCCCCTGCCGCTATATCGTCAAACGATTTCTTAAGCTTTGCAAGAAGCCTTCTTGCAACGACAAGACCTTCTTTATCTTTCTTTATCGGGGCAAGTGATATCTCCTTACTTACATAAACATATATCCTCATTAAAGGATACGATGGTTCGTAATTAAAATCAAGCGCTTCAAGCAAATCGCCCACACATTTTCCCGCATAAGAGGCATTGTTTTTAAAGTTTTCCTGGTCGTCATCATCGAAAGCCTTTATCGCCGTATCCAGATATGAAAGTGCAAGCTCATACACTATGACAATAAGCCGGCTCCTGTTTGCCTTTGTTATCCTTAAGGTATATTCCTGTATCTGTTCTTTTGTCATGGGTTCTCCTTACTGCAGAAGCTGAAGAGCCTGCTGGGGCTGTTCATTGGCCTGTGAAAGCATTGAGGTTCCGGCCTGTACAAGTACCTGAAGGGTTGTGTAGTCAACCATCTCATCAGCCATATCCGTATCCTTGATGGTGGAATATGACTTTGTAAGATTCTCGGTTGTAACGTCAAGGTTGGAAATGGCATTTTCAAGCCTGTTCTCATAAGCTCCCAGTCTTGATCTTACTGAGGACACAAAGGCAAGTGCATTCTTGGTCTGATCCATTGCCCTTCTGGCACCCTCTTCTTTCCTTACATCAATACCGGTAAGATCAAGGTTATCAAGTGATATCTTAGGGATGGCCATATGTATCTCCTGACCCTCACCGGATCCGACCTGTATCTTCATACCTCCCACTCCGCTAAGATCGAGCCCTACGGATGCATTATTGCTCAGGCCTGTGTGCGCTTTAACCACAAGCTGCGCTCCATCATTCATTGTAATGGTTATCCTGTCACCTTTTTCATTGACTTCCTTACTCTTGATGCCGGCCATTTCCACACCTGCTGCCTTATCGTCAGGACTCTTGTACAGTCTGATGGAAGATTCGTCAACTACCGCCCCTTCCCAGCTGTTGTACTTGTTGAATTCTATAACATAATCGCTTCCAAAAGGAAAGTCAGGATCGTAATTGATCACTTCAAGGTTAAGATCATCGGCGTAGCCTTTAAGCTGCTGTTCACCTCCGAGAAGATTCTGTGTATTATACTCTGTATCGCGTGCCACACGCTCAATTTCACCGGTAAGCTGATCTATCTCCTTCTGTATGGCCTCACGGTCCTCTTCCGTATTCGTGCCGTTTGCCGCCTTAACCGACAGCTCACTCATCCTCTGTATCATGCTCTGTATCTCGGCCAGAGCACCCTCTGCCGTCTCTATTACATTAACTCCGTTGGATGCATTCTGGTTAGCCCTGTTAAGGCTGGCGATCTGGGCTCTCATCTTATTTGATATTGCCATGCCCGCCGGATTGTCCTTGGCATGATTAAGCCTGTATCCGCTACTTAACCTCTCTGTCGATTCCGACTGTCTGGTCTCATTGTTCCTTAATACATTGCCTGCTATCATTGCCTGGATGTTTGAATTAACCTTCATACCCTCTTCCTCCTGTTATCTGCCTATTGTTTCAATAAATGCCTTTGCCACACTGAAAAGATCCGAAGATGTCACACCTTTTCCTTCTCCCTCTTCTAAGGCAAAATCATTCAGGTCAAGCCTGTCATTTCTTATAAAGCTAAGTTCCTTAAGTGACTTTCCATCTGTTTCTATCGCAACTTTAAGAGCATCTTCAAGCCCTTTAAGCTCATTCAGTTTATCATTGCTGTCACTTGTTATATAGCCCCTGCAATCCATGCCTGTCATGATAAACTTGGCTGCCACCCTGCCGTATTTTTCGGTATCCATTGTGGCTACTACGCTTCCTTCTTCTTCCTCTGAGCTTATCAGCCTTAAGTTTATCGAAGTCCACTCACCGTCTATGTTGACCGGTATTTCGAAATTTTGTTTCTTTGACAGGTTACCTGCAAGTCCTATCTGTTTATGGATAAGCTTAAGTTCTTTTACATCCAATTCACCGCCTGCAAGATCGGCCGCATCTTCTATGACCTTAAGTGATTCCCTGACAAGCTCTTCATAGCTCTCTTCCACCTTATCCTGCGATGAAAAATCCTCTGTAAGCGATCCGGCTGCCTTTCTCAGTTTTCCGAAAGCTTCCTCGCCCTGTTTCCCGGCTTCATCCATCACCGACTTAAAGGCCCGGCCTCTTTTTGTCATAAGTTCGCTTCCGGCAAGAAGATTGTTTACCGTTACCGGTTCGTCAAAGTCACGCAGCATCCTGATAACACTGTCATCAACCTTTCTGGCATCCTTTATTGCCTGTGTATCTTCTTTATATCTTGCATCAAGATCGGCTTCTTTATCATAGCTGTCCCTGATCTCATTTGTGAACCGCTCAAGTGTTTTGTCAAGGTCAAGGCCTGCTGACATCATTGAATCCGGACTTATCTTATCAAGCGCTTCTTCTGTCAGCGAATTCATGTAATTTACGATAAACCCGTTATCTATCTGGTCGGAAATGGAAGTTCCCTTTCTGTTAAGGTCTGTAAGGGCTCCGAACTTATCATCTACCGAATAATCCATTCCGCTTGCCCGGTTTGACCTCGATGCCGTAAGAAGATTCCTTAAGGTAAGCTCATTACCGCTTGATAATACATTTCCTATAAGCTTTCCATCTGACTTCTCTATCTGCCTAAGGAGCCTGTACACACCTATAAAGGCTGCTTTCTCCCTGTCATTTATTCCATTCTTCTCTTCAAGCTTTCTAAGGAACCTGCTGTATCTTTCCGCTTTACTTCCCGTATATGCGTCCTTAAGCTGTTCACCAAGCAGATGTATGTTTGTGTCCAGAGGGTTTTCCCCGTTCCTTATAAGTTCCATGGTCTTAGCCGGAGTCATGAGCTCTGCTACCCTCTCTACCGCAAGCTCCGCATCCCTTACCCTGTTTATGGTTTCGGGATTTATCTCTGTTCCCGAATACCCCAGGATCCTGACTGCCTTTCTGTTTGCTTCGTTTAATTCAAATCCGTTATCTGTGAGTATATCATCAACATTTGCAAATGCCTTGCGTATGCTGTCACCCATATCAGCCCTCGGCGCGGTCATCAGGGTCTCATACGACCTTCCTGCCCTTTCAAAGGCTGCCTTAAGGACACTTCCCTGTTCACTCAGGTTCCTTGCCGTAAAGTCATCCGATGCAGGATCCGTTCTTCCCAGGATCTCTGCAGGTACGCTCCTTAATGTATCAAATACGCTGAGGGTTTCCTTATACAGGTCTATCCTGTTATCAAGGATCCCGTTAAGTCCTTCGCCTCCCCTTTCGCTGTCCGATAAAAGGAGGGGTTCATAAATTGCCCTTTCTGCCTCTTTAAGCTCGTTTACCAGTTTCTCAAGGGGCTCGGTATCAATAGCTATTCCCTGTTTTATAAGCTTAAGATTGGCTTCCGTTGTCATCATAAGCCTGGTTTCTTCAAGCTGCCTCTTTGCCGACAGGGCCTGCGGCGATATGGTTCCGGTAAGATTCTGTCCATCCTGCCTTACCGATTCTTCATAGAGATTCTTAATATTTAAATCCCTGCCGGATGAAATAACCTTATCTATGGCCTGATCCTGTACCGAATTTACTTCATCCTGTATCCTTACCGCTTTTGCCGCATCGGATTCATGCTTGTCAACAGGACCGTTCACCGGCCTTCGTCCGTCAATTAATGCCACTGTCGAAATATCCATAACATCTTCCGTACTTAGCGGAAGTGTAAGGTTGTCAAGGCGGTTAAGCGTGACCATCGCCCTTTCCGTTATCGGGAGTCCCGACTTTATTATCCACTCGGCCTCTGCCATCGTTTCATCGCTTATCTCAAGGCCTGCACGTGTAATTATGCCTTCCACCTGACCCCGGATCTGCTCCATATCGAAGCTGTCTGCTTTTTTAGCATAATAGCCGTCGGTCGTATCCATGTAATAGCCCCTTGACTGGCGGCCATTGCCAAGGCCTGCGCTGAATTCGGCCTTATAGAGGTTTGATATGGTGGGCTCGATTCCGTTAGCCACCATGTATTTTTTCATGTCCTCCGTAAGTGCGCTTATTTTGGCGGCCTGGCCTGCTGCCTCCGTTACTCCTCTGACATTTTCTTCCGTTACCGGAAGGTCGTTTTTATTGAAGGCTTCCCTAAGCTGCCAGGCTGCAATATCCCCACCCGAGAGTACGTCGATCTGGTCATCCGTAAGGTCATCATTATAGCCTGCGATCACGGTACCGGACCTTGCGAGATTGGCCTTTATCTTATCAAGATTGGTCACATGGGTCTCTACATCCGAGTCTACCGCAGATATCCCTTCTTCCTGTAACTTCTCGTAATCTTTTGCTGACATAGAATTAGACATTACTGCCATGTAGTCTCTCTGTAAGGCAATGTCCTTATGCCCTGCATCCTGCATTACTTCTTCGGCGCTTTTTAATTCGCCCATTCCGTAAGCAGCGTTATCCGTAACTGTGCCAGAAATGTCTAATGATATTCCTCCCATCCCGGCTATCCTTGCCGTATTCTTCTGATAGGAGTTACCATATGCTTTTTTTTCCATGTCAACATTCTTATTGTGGTTTAAATGATTCGTATCGATCTTCATATAATATTTCCACCCGAATGTTTTCTTATTATGATCTTTACTGTAATTTATATCGAACGAATACGGATAAATCTTAACCCTTGATAAAAACGGAAAAAGACACGGGGATGGTTTCACCCGTGTCTTCATTTAATTTATTACTTTAGTATAGGAATATCGCTGCTCCGTAAGGTGCCAGGGGATAAGCCAACGAATACGGCTGTCCGTCCCATGGTATCTCTTCGGCCTGGTAGGCAGTCTCCCTTACCATTCCGTTACCGCCGAACCTTTCCTCGTTGCTGTCAAGAAGGAGCTTGTATTTCTTCTTCTCGGGAACTCCCACACGATAGTCATCCCTTGATATAGGTGTAAAGTTCATTACAAAAACAAGCCTGTTCTTCTTATCGTTCTTACCCAGTCTTATAAAGCTGTAGATACTTTTGAAGGTATCGTTTGCATTGATCCACTGGAATCCGTTGAATCCCCTGTCAAGCTCATGCATTGCCGGATACTTGTTATATATCTTTAGGAGCTCCCTTACATATGCCTGCATGCCCGCATGGAGAGGATCATCAAGGAGGGCCCAGTCAAGCTCTTTAGCCTCATTCCACTCACTGTCCTGCGCAAACTCCTGTCCCATGAAGAGGAGCTTCTTGCCGGCATGTCCCATCATAAAGGTATATCCTACACGAAGGTTGGCGAATTTATCAACATAGTAGCCGGGCATCTTATTAAGCATGGAGCACTTAAGATGAACCACCTCGTCATGTGAAAGCACAAGAATATAATTCTCCGCATCATTATAACTCATTGCGAAGGTCATCTTGTGGTGATTATCCTTCCTGAAAATGGGATCCAGCTTCATGTAATCACAGAAGTCATGCATCCAGCCCATGTTCCATTTGAAGGTAAAGCCCAATCCGTCGTCCTCGGGTTTAGCCGTGATCTTCGGCCATGCGGTTGACTCTTCCGCTATCATCATAACTCCGGGATACCTGCCCATAACAAGGGAATTAAGATGTTTGAAAACCTCTATTGCCTCAAGGTTCTCATTGCCGCCGTATTCATTGGCAACCCACTGTCCGTCCTTCTTGCCGTAATCAAGGTAAAGCATGGATGCAACCGCATCAACCCTCAGACCGTCAATATGGAATTCCTCTATCCAGAATATTGCATTCGCTATAAGAAAATTCTTTACTTCACTCTTGCCGTAATCAAATATCTTGGTTCCCCAGTCGGGATGCTCTCCCTTTCGGGAATCCGCGTATTCATATACGGCACTTCCATCAAAATCAGCCAATCCGTGTGCATCTCTTGGGAAATGAGCCGGAACCCAGTCAAGTATAACTCCGATACCGTTCTTATGGAGCTTGTTGATCATATACATAAAATCTTCGGGTGTTCCGTATCTTGAAGTGGGAGCATAATATCCCGTTACCTGATAACCCCACGATCCGTCAAAAGGATGCTCTGCGATGCCGATAAGCTCAATATGTGTGTAGTGCATGTCAAGCAGGTAGTCAACTATACGGTCAGCAAACTGCCTATAGGTATAAAATCCTTCGTCCTCACGTCCCGGATGTCTCATCCATGATCCTATATGGCATTCGTATATGGCCATCGGGATTTCCTGTATATTGCTCTCATTTCTCTTCTTAAGCCATGTATTATCAGACCATTTAAACTTTGTAAGATCGGTAACTATTGATGCCGTACCGGGTCTTAACTCTGCAAAATTGGCGTAAGGATCAGCTTTATAGAGTTTCTCACCCTTAGCTGACTCTATAAGATATTTATACAGGACTCCGGTGGTAATTCCGGGAATAAACAATTCGAAAATACCGATATCACCTGTCTTCTCCATCCTGTAGGCATCTCCATTCCAGTCATTAAAGTCACCTATTACCGATACACTCTTTGCCTTCGGTGCCCACACCGCAAAATAAACGCCCTTTTCTCCGTCTTTTTCTGCAATATGTGCTCCCAGCTTCTTATAAATGTCGTAATGCGTTCCCGAGCCAAACAGATATCTGTCCATTTCCGTGATAAATGGTGAGAATTCCTGATTTGTGGCCATAATAACCTCCTCTTCGATGGTACCCCTTATGATACTGAATTCTGTAAGAATTACTCCGTAATTCTTCTGATACGCTCGCCGCTATGGCATCATAAGGAATCCACCATCTTCGATGGTACCCCTTATGATATTAAATAAAGTCCTTCTCCCTCAGGATGATATAATCATCGTCATCATACCGCTTAGCCAGTAATACATCCATGAAATGGGACATATTCTTTTTGTCAACATGCTTAATTGCATTATCCACTATTTCCCGAACTTCTTCAAGTGTTACCGTATGTTCAAGCGTCTGCATATCCCCGATCCGTCGATACATTGCCAGAACACCCATATCATCGATAACATATTCCTGCTCTTTGGCATATCCCTTACCGTAAGCTACAAGATCATCGGTGGTATATTCCTGGAGCTCGATTCTTGCATTAAATACCCTGTCCATGATGGCTTTTGAAGACTCAAACAATGCCTCCATGCCTTCCTTGTCACCTTCCATAACAACAAGGACCTGCTCGGTTTCAAGCTCTAAGGCTTCCGCTACGATCCTGGCCGATGACGGAGTAAGGTCATGGGCGTTCTCTATTATGAGGGCACCCTTCTTAAGTTTTTTGACCGTAAGGGGAATATCCTTCTTATTCAGAGCTTCACCCGATATCTTGGCTACCTTACCCTTAAATCCGTTTTCAAGCTGCTGCATCACCCTGACTATATCAACCGCAATATTCCTTCTTCCCGAATTCTCGGTACCCACAACCACAACATTGCCGTGAGCAGGCTCCATAGAGATATTATCTATGGCATTGACTATCTCGGCCTTCAGCCATTCGATCCCTTCAAACCTGCCGAATACAAGCTTCTCTTCCTTGTCAAAGTCCCTCTTGCTCGAAGGTGCCTTTTCAATCTTCATGTATTTGGGGTGTTTCTTTTTTACCGGCTTTTTCTCTTCTTCCTCTTCCTCTGCCGAATCGGAAACGCCTGATTCATAATTAGCCCTTGCAATATCATCAATAGGCATATCATCAGTCTTCAGAACCCCGTCAAGTCCTTCCGGCTGCTCTATAACCTCTATCTCTTCAACTTCACCATAGTCATCAAGACCCTCATATGGATATTCGGGAAGTTCGGATGTAACCTCAAAGGCCGCCTTTCTTGCCGCTTCCTCATCCTCCGTAAAGGTAAGTCCCTCTTCATTGACGGGAACATCCTCCTCGGAATCATCTATGTTCATTATTTCTTTAAAATACAGCTCATCATTTGACTTGGCATTAAGATGATCAAATTCACCTTTGGTCACGCTGCCGGATATTTCGATCCTGTTTATTTCAAAGCCTTCGTCTGCAGGCTCTTTTAATGATTCCCCGGTCCTTACCGGTTCTTCCTCCGGTTCTGTTTCTTCATAAGGCTCTTCCGGTTCTGTTTCTGTATCTGCTTCTGTCTTTTCTGTTTCTTTTAGAACTTCCGGATTTTCTTCAGAAACTTCAGATTCTGCTTCCGCTTCCGCTTCTTCCTTAGAAATCTCCGGCTCTGTCTCTGCTTCTGTTTCTGTTTCTTCCGGGGATTCTTCCGGCTCTGCTTCTTCCTTCTCTTCATCCCTGAAATCTACCGGTTCTTCGGCAGGTTCTTCTTCCCTGACTTTCTCAGCATCATGTCTGGCTATGATCTCTTCAACTTCCCTGTCCATATCGGTTATGGCCGAAGAAGGAGGCTCTTCTTCCGGCTCTTCTTTTTCCGGAACCTTTGCAAAGTCAAGCTCTTTAGCCTCTTCCTTTATTTCATCAACAGGGATCGGTATTGAAACCGAAGAAGGCTTTGCCGCAACCTCAACGGGAGGAGTAAAGAACGGTGTAACAGTCGGTTCAAGTGTAGGAGTCGGCCTTGCTATATCGTCTATTTCGGGAAGAACACCCTTAAGCTTGGCCATTATATCATTGGTTTGTACCAGTGATCTTTCCTTGGCTTCAAGGATACGTCTCTCTTCATTCTCCTTCTTTTTCTCTTCCCAGTCCTTATAAATATCATTCAGTTCTTCACTGTCTTTATCTTCTTCGTCAAGCTCGTACTCAGGCTCATACTTCTTAACAGGTTCTTCGGTTTCCAAAGGCTTCTCTGTGTCAGGAATCTCTTCGTCCGGTTCTTCTGTCTTTTCATCCGATGCAGCTTCTTCGCTGTAAGCATCTTTCGTTACTTCTTCGGATACTTCTTCACTTTCAACTTCATCCGTGTCCGTTACATCCGGTGTTTCAGGTGTTTCTTCCACCATATCGGCATTTATCGGAATGAAGGTTGTTATCTGAACATCTTCTTCATTTCCCGGAACATCATCAAGTTCATTCTCGGCCTGAACTATCCCGCCAACGGATATCACGGGTTCATTCTCAACCGGTTCAATATCCATTGCATCGTTTTCATACAACTGCTCGTATGCTTTCGGATCACCGCTTAAAGCAACCCCCTTATCGATATTTGCTGCGCTTTCCTTCTCAAAGAATTCCTTTAAGTTCTCCGACAGGCCGTTCTGAAGATCCATCGTATTGTACATGCCCACATTTACCGGCTGAACCTGGATCGAATCGATCTCGGATGTGGTAAGCATCTGTGCAGTCCTCTGTACGGGTACTCCCATGGGTTGAGCGGATAACTGCATGCCGTTTTGATCCTGCATGGGCATTGCCTGATTCTGCATGGGTTGTCCATCCGGCATCATCTGCTGCTGCATATTTACCGGGGTGTTCTGCATCCCTGAAGGCATACTCTGCATTCCTACAGGTGTATTCTGTATCCCTGAAGAAACCTGCTGCATCTGTCCGTATGGCGGATACTGCCGGTTCACAGGACGCTGAATGGGGATCTCCTGAGGGTTGCCCGCCTGGGGATCCGTATCATATATCTGCTGAACAGGCGTATTCTGCATGTTCATAAACTGATCGGTAAGAGGTTCCTGACGGCCTTCGTACTTAAGCTGCTGCTCCCTTGAAAGCCTGGTATGCTGCATCTTAAGATCCATTGCCTTCTTTACATATTTACCGTCACCAAACCATAATATAAGCTCGTCACATTCCTGAACGCAACGAGTCTCCTGACCGATCTTATGATATAGATAGGCCAGCTCATAGGCCCATCTCTCCCTGTAATCCCTCTTCTTAAACTCTTCGAGTACTTCAATACGCTCTTCAACCGATACGTCTAGAGCTTCATATAATTTATATAATAAGATATATTTGCTTGTATCTTCAGGCGCCAGGCTGACGAACTCCTCATAGAGTCCCTTGGCCTGGAGGACATCATTTAACTTTATCGCAAGCTCACAAAGTGCATACACTATTGACCTGCCGCCCGGATGCCTGTCATAGGCAAGCAGGAGAATATCCCTTGCCTCTTCATACTTCTTGTTTATCTTATAAACTTCACTGACGGTACAGAGCATGGAAACGCTCCTGACCTTGCGCCAATCGATGGTATCCGCTATATTCATGGCCTCAGCGAATCGCCTCTCATCTATAAGATGTTTGATCTGATCGGCACATACCTGATATTCGTACTTATCCAATGTTATCTACCTCTAAAGTCTGTCAGTGTCATTTATATGCAAAAGATACCCTGACCACAATATATATACATACGAAGTAAATTCTACCATAGGTATAGTGACTTGTCAAAAATCAAGAAGCCCTGTAAGATGAGCAAAATCTTCGAGAGCAAGTGCCTCTCCGCGGATGTTTTCATTAAGCTCCATTTCATTAAGAGCCTTCAGCACATCCTCCTTTGAAAAATCAAGCTCCTTGGCGTTGGCAATACTGTTTGCAAGTGTTTTTCTTCT
>ODAI012626321.1_pt1 | contig 10652 bp, 7 predicted proteins | sample 1539321 | NCBI WGS metagenome assembly ODAI01 (sample SAMN02144231, study PRJEB22623) | gut metagenome | biome: sheep rumen | host: Ovis aries | place: New Zealand | reverse complement strand
TTCCTTGTCAGCCTTAATCTTGGCTTCCAGTCTGGTCTCCAAGTCGCGAAGGTTAGCTGCATGCTCAAAATCCTGTCCTTTCACAGCCTGATATTTCTGGTTTTTGATGTCCTCAAGCTGTTTTCTGTACTGCATGAGGCTGTCGGGTATGCCTACTTCGCCCAGGTGTACTCTTGAGCCGGCTTCATCCAGGGCGTCAATGGCCTTATCGGGTTGTGAGCGTTCGGTGATATAGCGGTCTGTCAGCTTTACGCATGCTTCCAGTGCCTCATCGGTGTAGCGCACATGATGGTGCTCTTCGTAATTGTACTTGATGTTTTTCAGTATCTCTAATGTCTCGTCAGAGGTATTGGCGTCAACGATGATTTTTTGGAAACGGCGTTCCAGCGCACCGTCTTTCTCTATGGTCTTGCGGTATTCCTCTATGGTTGTAGCACCGATGCACTGCAATGTGCCTCTGCTCAGTGCGGGTTTCAGGATATTTGCTGCGTCCATACTGCCAGCCGCAGAGCCTGCTCCGACCAGAGTGTGGATTTCGTCAATAAACAATATGATTTCGTTATGTGTCGTCAGTTCCTTTATAACGCCCATGATGCGTTCTTCAAACTGTCCCCTGTATTTGGTACCTGCTATGAGTGAGGACATATCCAGGGCGATGATGCGCTTGTCGAGCAAGGCTGAGGGGACTTTCATGGACACGATCCGTTCGGCGAGTCCTTCCACAATGGCGGTCTTGCCTACACCGGGTTCTCCTATGAGTATCGGGTTGTTTTTCTTCCGCCGGCTGAGTATCTGGGCGATGCGCTCTATCTCTTTTTCGCGTCCTACGACCTTGTCTAATTTTTTCTCAGCTGCGTTTTGGGTTATGTCTGTACCATATTTGTCAAGGAAGGGCGTTTCGCTCTCTTTTTCACTTGACTTTCTCTTGGTGGTTGGCTCTCCGGCGCGTGGCTGGTTAGGGGGAAGCATCTCCTCGTCATCCTCTTCGTCATCGTCGTAGTGCATCTCGCTGGCCGTAGGTTTGGCGGACAGACTTTGTGACACGGTTTCGTAATCAATGCCGTTCTGGTTGAGGATGCGGCAAGCGTGGCTTTCCTTGTTTTTTAGTATGGCCAGCAACAGGTGCTCCGAGCGTATGAGGTCGTCTCCATGGGCTACGGCTTCGTCAATGGCATCTTTCAAAGCCCTGCTTGCGGAGATTTCCAGGCTGTATCCGTTTTGTGCGGTTGATATGTCACCTGTGGTCTGCATGTTGGACATGTGTGTTTCCAAATCGTCAATCATGCTGTCTTTGTCCGCGCATATCTTTTCTATCAGTTCTGCTGCGCGGTTATAATGTTCTTTAAGGATGCCGAGGATAAAATGCTCGGCATGGATAGTCGCGTTATGCAATCGAATGGCTTCTTCACGACTGAAGATGATACTTTGTGAAAAGTCCTCTGAATATTGTTTTGCCACGTTAACTTGTTTTGATAATAGATGTAATGACAAAAATTGTACCAAAATACATTTTTTTGTGCAAAATAAACTTCCGGAGACTTATTTTGCGGGCTCAATGGCAGTGTCTTCCTCGATGTCGTCTGCATCGTTGTCATCGTCATCATGGTCGTCAGACTCCTGACGCTTGCGCTGGGTTCGTGCGACAATGATAATGCTTATTTCATATAACATCCATATAGGCAGCGCCACGATAGACAGGGTGAAGGCGTCGCCTGTCGGTGTGATAACGGCGGATGCGATAAGGATGATGACGATAGCGTGACGGCGATAGTTCCGCATGAACGCGGCGTTGATTAATCCCAGCTTACCCAATATCCAGCAGATCATGGGCAGTTCAAAGACGATACCCATGACGAGGTTCATCATCAGCAGTGTGTCCATATAGCTTTGCAGCGTCAGCATGTTGGCTACATCTTCGCTGACCTTATAGTTGCCCAGGAAGTTTACTGTCATCGGGAAGATGCAGAGATAGTTGATGAGTGTGCCGATCATGAACATGACATACACGCCGCCGACCAGCTTTACGGCATACTTACGCTCGTTGTCATACAGTCCGGGCGCAACAAAGCAGAATATCTGATAAAGGATGTAGGGTGATGCCAAAAGGAAGCCGACATAGAAGGATGTCTTCATGTGAATCATGAACTGTTCGGTCAGTCCGATGTTCATCAGGTTCACCTTTTCGGGATGCAGACCGAATAGCCTGTAAGTTATGAAATCGCTTTCGCGTGGGGCAAGGACAATGTCAAAGAGGAGCTCCTTAAAGCAAAAAGCTATTACGGATGCCCCCACAGTTACCACTGCTATTTTGAATAAGCAACTGCGCAACACGTCCAAATGATCCCAGAATGTACCTACATTCTGGTCATCAGCATGCTCTCCCATGTACTATAATGATATTATTTAGTCTGGGTTGGTGTATTGTCGCTCTTGTTGTCGTCGTCAATTTCCTCAATGCCTTTGACACCATCGCGGAAGCTGCGGACGCCTTTGCCTAAACCTTTCATCAGTTCAGGAATTTTCTTGCCGCCGAAGAGCAATAATACGATTAACGCTATGATTATGATTTCTTGACCGTGTAAACCAAACATACCAGTATTTATTTAATGTGTTATTCGTGGCAAAATTAAGGAAATCATTTGGAATGCCAAAAATAAAATAGAAAAATCGTACTTTTGTACGAAAAATAAAGGGAAATGAGACGCCTGTTACCTATTATACTCTTTTGTTGTGCCCTTGCAGCCTACGCCCGAAACAGTCTTCCGCAATGGCGCAAAGGTGAGTTGGAGATTCACCATATTAATACATGTCGCGGGGAATGTACCTTCTTTGTATTTCCTGATGGAACGACGATGCTGCTTGATGCCGGCAATGCCAAAATGGAGAAGGAAAGTGAATATCTGGTTCCCCGTGTGGAGGTTACGCCCGAAGAGAAGATTATTTCGTATGTCCGTTCTGTCATGCCGCTGCACAAGGACAGCATAGATTATCTGGTCGTCAGTAACTTTAATGCCGGCCAGATAGGCGGTCTTGATGCGAAGACCTCTCACACCGAAGCCCGTAAACCTGATTATTTCTTGTCAGGAGTGACATATGTCTGCGAATCACTGAAATTCAGGAAACTTATTGACAGGGGTTTCCCGTTATATGATTATCCTGTTCAGAATCTGAGTGTTGAGGCTAAGAATTATGTCAATTTTATCCGCTACCAAACTCAACACAATCATCTTTCTGCCGAGCGTTTTAACGTGGGTAAGGTTAATCAGATTAAGCTGCTGCATGATGTCCGTGGCTACCAACGCTATTTCCGTGTCTACAATTTGGCTGCAAACGGTATTGTATGGACCGGCAAAGGCTTGGATTGTATTCCGTTTTATTCCTTGAAGCACAACTTCAAATATCTGAAAAACGAGAACACTTCAAGCATTGCGATGCGGATCAATTACGGTAAGTTCAGCTATTACACCGGCGCAGACCTTTCGGGTGATATTGAGGAACAGAAGGACGAAGTGACGACAATAGACAGCTTTGTCGGCAGGATATGCGGCAAGGTAAGTGTGTGCAAAGCCAATGACGGTGCCTCCGTCTTTACAAACAGTCTTGATTTCACCAATGCCGTCAAGGCTGATGATTATATCGTTATGCCTTGGAAGACGTCCCATTTGGACCCTAATGTAATGGAGCGTCTCGCCAAACTTGAGGAAGGAGCAAAAAAACCTCATATCTTTGCCACATCCCTCCCGGAGAAATACCTTCCGCAGAATAACAGGTACATGTGGGGCGAATACATCAGTCCATCGACTGGCCATGTTGTTGTCAAGGTGTCCAATAAAGGTAAGTCCTATAAGATTTACATTGTTGACGACAACAAAAATATTTTGTCCCAATATTAAGACTTTCTCTTATCCGCTAAGACAGCTATGTTCCATAGGCTGGAACGTAAATTCCGTTGGTCGGAACGTATGTTCCAAAGGCTGGAATATACATTCCACGGGATAAAACAAAAAATATAGCAGGAAAACGACAAAGGTTTTTCCTGCTATTATAATAAATGTAACGTTCTTGTGATATTCTTCTGACTGTCTGTTTACTGGGCATCACTCTGCTTGAGCTGCTCGACAAAGCGGTCCATCTTTTCCATCTCCTCGGGGATATTAATGCGTTGCGGACAGTGTGAGATACATCTTCCGCATCCGATGCAATATTTCGCCTGACGCAACTTGGGTACAGAACGGTCGTATCCGATGAGGAATTGCCTGCGGTATTTCGCGTAATTTTCATCGCGCGGCGAGATGGGCAGTCTGTTTTCTGTCTTGACTTTATTATAATGTACGAAGATGGCAGGTATGTCCAAACCATACGGGCAAGGCATGCAATATTTGCAGTCGTTGCATGGGATGGTCTCAAATCCCACTATCTCTTCAGCGATGTCTTTGTGAAGATATTCCATCTCTTCCTCGTCAAGAGGGTCCAATGGACAGTATGACAGCAGGTTGTCTTTAAGGTGATCCATATAGGTCATGCCGCTCAATACAGTCAGCACGCCTTCGTTTGTTCCGGCATAGCGGAACGCCCATGATGCGACGGAGCGTTCGGGGTCTTTCCTCTTGAGCTTGACGGCAACAGGATGGGGGACATTTGCCAGACGTCCGCCGAGTAGCGGTTCCATTACGAAGGCGGGGATGTTTCGCTTTTGGAGTTCCCCGTAGAGATATGAGGCATCAGTGTTGCGCGCATTTATCTCGTTGGCATATGTCCAGTCCAGATAATTCAGTTCAATCAGTGCAAAGTCAAAATGATATTTGCCCTCGTCGTGCCATTGGAGCAGGAGGTCAAAGATTTTGATGTCGCCGTGATAGGAGAATCCCAGGTTTCTGATACGCCCGTTCTTGCGCTGCTCCACGAGCCAGTCAAGAATGCCGTTGTCGATATAGCGTGCGTTGAAATCCTCCAAAGCATTTTGTCCCATGCCGATGCCGTGCATCATAAGGAAATCCACATAATCCACTTGCAGATTCTTCAGTGAATTTTCAAACATCTCCATAGAGGCTTCGCGCGTCCAGGTCTCGGGGGCGAAATTGGATAGTTTGGTAGAAACAAAATATTTGTCTCTCGGATACTTGTGTAAGGCGATACCTGTAGCTTCTTCTGATTTACCCTTGCAATAAGCGGGAGAGGTGTCAAAGAGGTTTACGCCGTGTGCTATAGCATAGTCTACCAGTCTGTTGACTTCTTTCTGGTCGATGGGGGCATCACTTTCGCGTGCCGCTTCACCGCTCTCGGTCGGGAGACGCATCATACCATAACCCAGCAGCGAAATCTTGTCTCCTGTATTGGGATTGGTGCGATAGGTCATCTTCCCTACCGGAGGCTCCTGAGTCGGTGCCGTCTTAGTCAAGTCCTTGTCATCGTTTTTTTTCTTGCAAGCGGTCAATATCGCTGATGTGGCAATAGTGCTTGTGCCGAATATCTTAAGAAAATGTCTTCTGTCTATATTTTTGTTTTTCATGAGGATGTCTGTTTAGATGGTTTGATGATGCTCGCGTCCTTCAACGTATATTGCAGAATAGGGCCTGGACGGGCAGACGTGCTCGCAGGCTCCACATCCGATACATAAATTCTCGTCAACGACGGGAATGATGGGGACGCGTCCGTCTTCGCTTTCAAGAGATTCTGCCATAGTCATAGTGATGGCTCCTGTGGGACAATGGCGCGCACAGTTGCCGCAAGTTTCCTCGTCGGTTAATATAAGGCAATTGTCCTTTACCCATACGGCGCGACCTATCTGTGTAGATGATTTGTCCTCTCTTGTGATAGGCTTCAGCGCACCTGTCGGGCATACATCCGAACAGCGGGTACACTCAGGGCGGCAGAATCCTTTTTCGTACGACATGACAGGTTGCATGAAGTGCATAAGGTCTGTTCCCGGGCGGAGCACATCATTGGGACATTCTGATACGCATAACTGGCATGCTGTGCAGTGATTTTCAAAATTCTTTATGCTGAGAGCGCCCGGAGGAACAATCTTGGTGTTGCGTTTTGGCTCAACCTTGTCTGCGATAACGGCATAGCCGCCGTCAACTTTCTTTTTTTCCTGTGCGTAAGCGGCAGAAACGGCAACAGTTGCTGTACTTAAGATAAACGCGCGTTTGCCTGTGTCGATGCCCTTGTTGCCGGCTGAGTCTTCTGCTTTTTTCGCCTGTACCTGCTTGACGATGTCAATCTCCCGCTCAATAGTTTTCTTGTGACCGTATGTGATGGCGTTGAAAGAACAATTTTGCAGGCAGTCTCCGCAAGCAACGCACCGTGTATAATCTACTTTGTGGTTTTTGTAGTCAATGCAGGCCGCCTTGCAGTTTTTGCTGCATTTACCGCAGTCTTTGCATGCAGTCTCGTCAATGACAATCTTCAGGCGTGCATAGCGTGCGATGAATCCGAGAACAGTGCCTACGGGACAAATGGTGTTGCAATATGTCCTGCCGTTACGCCATGCTAAAATACATACGAGAATCAGGGTCGCGATGGCGATGATGAAAGTAGGCAGACTTTTCATCCATACGTCTACAGAATAAAAAGCATAGCTGTCCATATGTTCAGCAATGCTGGCTAAACCGTTGTTGGCAAGCAGGTATAACGGTTGCAGCAACATGGTTACCATTCTGCCGTAACTGCTATAGGGTGCCAGGAGTGCCGGTATTACGGCAACGCCGGCTATCATGGCGGCAATAAATATAATCAGTATGGCGATGCGCAATACTTGTTTGGGCTTTGAATAACTGTAACGGTTCTTCTTTGCTTTTTTACCCAGCCAGGCGACGATGTCTTGGAAAACACCTAACGGGCATATTACAGAACAGTAAATCCTTCCAAAAATCAGAGTGATAAGGATGAGGAAAGCAACAACGCCGAAGTTCAGGGCAAGAATGGCCGGTAGGAATTGCACTTTGGCCATCCATCCGAACCATGCGTGGAGCGTTCCCGTGAAGTCAAGAAACAATAAAGTAATAGTCGTAATGAAAATTACGGCTAATGTAAGTCGGATTATTCTGAGCATAGTTATAAATAAAGTTTATTGATACAAAGGTATGAAAAAAGATAAAATGTAATTGCTTGTGATATAATTTTAATATAATTTAGATGAAATTTGCGACAAAAGATGTGTTATCCTTAAATGACTTTGCGAAAAAATGAATATATTTGCATAAATAAAAGAGACAGATGACAGGTAAACAGAAAATACAGAAGGAGAGGAAGGCTTTCTCCGTTCATTCTTGCCCATATATCGTGATGTTTTTTTTGTTGTGGCTGTTTAGCGGATGGATATATGGCGACGTCTTTTACATCAGTCAGCAACACACTTATTTCGCGTTTGATACGTTGTTGTTGAAAGAAGTGACAATATTCTGGTATGGCTGGGCTATTGTCATTGGGCGTTTTATCTTATTGGCTTTTCATTATCCGATTATAGGCGGGTGCGTGTATGCGGCGGTTCTGACGCTGATAGCATATTTGATTAACTACATATTTAAATGTAGAGGATATGCGTCGCTTATAGGTATAGCAGTGCCGTTTGCGTGGCTGTTCTTCTTGATTTCTTTGCGCTTGAATCTGTTTTATCGTTATGAGACATCGTTCTTTGTTTACATTCCGGTATTGTTGCTCCTGCTGCTGGCTGTCGTGTCAACAGGAATCCGGATATGGACCAAGCGTAAATTCCCGGCAATAGTTTTGGACAAAACAGAAAGCGTGAAACCCCAATGGCTTTCAACATTGACAGTTGTTGCGCTTTTTGCCGGGCTATATTGTTATGCCTGGATGTTCAATGAAAACACCATTATTACAACACGTCTGCAGAGGCAACTGCAGAACTACCAATGGGAAGACATGAAGGAGACGGCAAGAAAAGCCACCCGTCCGACACGGCCGATATGTGCCTACTATGCAACAGCATTAGGCTATTTGAACCAGTTGGACGAGCATCTGTTTGATGTTTATTTCCAGTATCCTGCTTCTCATTTGGTTAATCGTAATGAGTATGACGATATCGGCACATTCTACTATGCGGCAGACTTGTATCTATATATGGGTTTGGCCAATCCCTCGTGGCATCGTAATATAGACCACTTGACGATGGAGGGATTATCTGCATACAACCTGAAAAACCTGTGCCGTACGGCTATAGTGAACAATGAGCTGATTGCAGCCGAAAAGATTATGTACATCATTGAGCAAATGCCCTTTGAAGGAGATTTTGTAGAGAAATACAAGCCGATGATATATGACAGGAACTTAATGAAAAATGATCCTGTGCTGAGTCGCACGGAGCAACTTTTGCCTCGATTGAATGCCTTTGAGCAGGAGTTCTTCGTTCCGCTCTTCTTGGGCTATTATGTAGACGGTGGTGACGGTCTGCCCAAAGGAACAGAACCGATAAGTATGGCGGCTTCGCTGTATACAAAACAACTCGATAAATTCGCCTATTACTTTTACAAGAATCGTCCTGTCGGCAATATTCCTTCCATATATGAGGAAGCGTTGCTTCTTTTAGAGCGGAAGAATAGCGGAAAGGTAACTCGTGAGCGTTATTCTCCATATGTATATGATGGCGTCCGACAGTTGGGACTTGATGCCAGAGAGTTGCCGAAAGATGAAAAAGTGCGTGGCAGAGAATTGCGGGATAAGTATCTGGGAATGTACTCAATGTATTATCTGTACCAGAATATTCCTGACGAAAACTATCCGGAGCCGAAACCGGAGGAGAAAGATGCATATAATAAAGTAAATTAATCGCAATGAGATATTCTGTAATCGTTTTATTCGTCTTGTTTGTTTTTGTAGGTTGCAAGCAGACGTACAAGGTTCCCGACAATGCTGAATTGCTGAGCCAGAAAGTCAAGATATTCCCAGATTACACTGATGTGACAGTTCCATACAACATCGCTCCATTGAATTTTGTAATCCGTCAACAGGGCGACGCTTTCGTGGCTGAGGTTAAAGCAAAGGACGACCGTATCGTTGTCGGCACAGACAAGCATGGTGTAATAGAGTTTGATTTGGAAGAGTGGCATAGTTTCACGGCCAGTCATAAAGGACAGTCATTGGAAGTTACGGTATATGTCCAGAAAGATGATGCTTGGTATGCTTACAAACCGTTTAATATAGCTATCGCTAACGAAGAGATAGACAACTATGTGTCTTATCGCCTGATAGAGCCAGGCTACGAACTTTACCGCCAATTAGGCTTGTATCAGCGCAATGTTACTAATTATGATGTGCAAACGATCTATGAAAATAAACCTCGTGTGGATGAGGACGTTCATTGTATAAACTGTCATAATTTTCAGAATTACAGTGCAAAAAACATGACGTTTCATGTCAGGCAAAATCTGACGGGCACAATTATGGCGCATGATGGAAAGGTTAAGAAAATCAATCCTAAGAATGATTCTATTTTAGGCAATGCGGTTTATCCGGCTTGGCATCCGACGCAAAAGTGGATTGTGTATTCCAGCAATAAGACAGGCCAGGCTTTCCATATTAAGGATTTGCAGAAAATAGAATGTATGGATTATTCTTCCGATATTATATTCTATGATGTCGAAAAAAATGAGATAAGCAATATATTCAAGTCATCTGACAAGATGGAGACTTTCCCGGCATGGTCTCCAACCGGTGACAGATTGTATTACTGCATAGCAGACATAGGGCTGGATTTAGATAGCGTTGACGAAAAAACCGCGCAAAAAGAAACGGGTTTGCAATATTATAATATCAAGTACAACATTATGAGTGTTCCTTTCGACCAGCAGACGAGGACTTTTGGTGAACCGCGGCTTGAAGTGGATTGCAAATCGTTAGGACTGAGCGGAACGTTACCGCGTATAAGTCCGGATGGACGTTACATGCTGTTTACGATGGGCGAGTATGGTCAGTTCCATATTTGGCACAAGTCTTCTGATCAGTATGTCAAAAATCTGGAGACAGGCGAGTATTACCCTCTGACTGCTGCCAATAGTAAAAACTCCGAATCGTTTCATAATTGGAGCAGCAACGGAAGATGGATAGTTTTCACGACGCGCAGGGACGACGGCGTATTCACTCGTTTATATTTTGCCTATTTTGACAAAGACGGCAAGGCGCACAAGGCATTTATGTTGCCGCAGGAGCATCCTTTGGATAACGTGAAACTGTTCAAAAGCTATAATGTTCCGGAGATTACTAAGGATGCAGTGCCGTATAAACCTTCAGATTTCAAGGAGGTTATCTATAAGAATCCTTTACCTGTCAAGTATGTTTCCAAACGGTAGTTGCTGTGAGTGTAAAGCGTTATCACGATATGACTATTTATAGGAATCGCTGAATTTTTCATCGTAATGAGGAAAAAAAAGACTTTTTGTTTGGCTCTTTCGTAGAAGTTTCTTATATTTGTTCTGAAGTTTAACTCTAAAACAGATTATCATGGAGATCAGAATTCAATCATTACATTTTGATGCTACAGACAAGCTGATAGCATACGCAGAGAAGAAGGTTGGTAAGCTTGATCGTTTCATAGACTCGGAAGCGGCACAAGTTAAATTCAAGATAATCAAGCCCCAGAGTGCTATGGATAAAGAGGATTCAATAACTGTCGGAGGGGCGCCGGCGGAGCAGCG
>ODAI010551030.1_pt1 | contig 10652 bp, 12 predicted proteins | sample 1539321 | NCBI WGS metagenome assembly ODAI01 (sample SAMN02144231, study PRJEB22623) | gut metagenome | biome: sheep rumen | host: Ovis aries | place: New Zealand | reverse complement strand
GACAAAGCCGGTGCTTACAGGAAGATAACACTTTCTCAAATGGGCCAGGAAGTAAAATAGCCGGCAGAAGCGGCGGATCCCTTATCTTATCCGTGCGGTACGAAACGCCGGGAATTCACTTTCATCATTTAAAAAGAAAAGGGGTTAGTCAAAAAATGTGTTGGTGTTTATCCATTGTCCGCGTAATGGGATAAGCGGTTGGTTACCATGTGTTTAACATCAGAAAGCGAGGGTAAACACATGGACAACAAGATCAATAAGCTGCTCAGTTTTATAAAAGGCCTTTCTAATGCTGATATTGACCGTGTTCTCGAATATGTTATTGAGATTCTGAAAGTCAATAATCAGCAGGCAGACCGCCCAGGCTGCCCTCACTGCGGAAGCACACATATCATCAAGAATGGGCATAAGAACGGAAAACAGCGTTTCCTTTGCCATGACTGCGGGCAATCTTATATGCGGACCACCAATACACTCATGGATCAGTCGCACTATACACCGTCGGTATGGTCCGAATTCATAAAAGATACTCTGAGAGGAGCATCTCTTGATTATTGTTCTGAGAAATTCGGCTTCTCACACCAGACGGCATTCAACATGCGTCATAAATTTCTCCTCGCTCTCCAGGATTTCCTGAAGCAGAATCCTGTTACTCTTTCCGGAGTCAGTGAATTCGATGAGACTTTTGTACTTGAGAGCAATAAGGGGACGAAATTTACTGCCGATTCCGCCAGAAAACCGAGAAGGCATGGGGCCAGAGCCGCCAGCAGAGGGATTTCCAGCGAATGGATCGCTATATGTACCGGTATACAGAGAGACGGAGGTGCAATAGCGTGTACAGTTAATCGTGCAAAGCCTTCAAAAGAAGAACTTGCCGCCATTTTTGCAGGATCCATTCAGCCTGGAACGCTTGCTCTGACAGATGGGCTGCGCAGTTACAATGTTCTTAAAGAACTTGGCATCTGCACAGTTGTGGAAGCTTCCAAAGAAGAGGATAGTTTCTATAATTTGAACACTGTGAACAGTATGCATTCTTACATCAAAGATATGTACGACCACTATCGTGGAGTGGCGACCAAGTATATCAATCGCTACAATGCAATGTTTTCACTTGTTTTCAGAAGCACACAGGAGCTGTCCATGAATCTGTTTTCCAGCTTATGCAATACCAGTACATACAGGTACTGGCATAGTGTAGAGGATGTGAAACAGCTAAACCTGACGCTGATCTGATTAGACCAACACGTTTATTGACTAACCCCAATATTTATTCCAATGCTGCCTGCGTATACTCAGTGTCTTGCCTGTGATGCCCTCTTCGGACTTCCATGCCGGGAATGTTTTGTAAAGTTCTTCTAAAGTTGCATTATTCCATTTCTCCCCCTTCCCCCCGGTATAGTATTCATAGAGTTTTTCATACAGATCATCAACAGTGACAGCGGTTATATAAGAGCCTTTCTTATCTTTTGTCACCCAAAGCTCATATGTATAGCCGTTTTTATGCCGCCGGGTCTGCGGATGGATGCTTCGATGATGGACCTTATCTACGTAGGCCTTCTTCTTTTTGTTCATCGTTTCTTTGATATCGGCACTGGATACTCCTAGGATATCATAAACCGGGGAGGCGAGTGCAGTTTGTATAGCCCTGATCTGCTCCAAAAGTTCCGCGAGAGTAATATCGTTGTTCATAGCAATGTCCTTCTTTCAGCAAAAGTACTGTTAACTGGTTTCAGTGCGTATATGTCAGACTGCTTTGCTGAAAGAGACTTCCTGTGAGGCTACTTCTTGCACCAGTACTGGGGCCGGCTCTTTCCATTATTTCGTAATGTTTTCCGTATCTTTGCTTATTTGATCAAAAGTTATTCCTCCGAAAAGGGATCGTTATTTCCAATTTATATGCTTGCAGCCATTTTTTCCTGTGACAAGACCTGAATGTTGATCTGTGCCGGCAAAATCGTTGTCGCAATGAGAGATAGCGGACAATATTGGCTGTGTCTTTTGATCTACAAGAGGAGATCCCCACAGCAATGCAAGGAAATCGTCTTCCCGGATGATTCGTATCTTTGATCCCTGGCTTATATATCTTTCGGCAATGATCCGCTTGTTGGATTTATCACCGTGTATCGAATTCCTTCTGTAATAGCCGACCACAAGAATATCGGTCTCTTTTGTGACCGTCTCCTGTGGTATTCCGCCCCTGTTACAGATTTGGGAGAAGGCTTCTGAACGTTTGTAGAAGACCAGGATGCCCGTAATGGCTATGTGTATTCCTTTGATCATCCTTACTACCTCAAAATGCTTTATACGCCCTGAGACGGCCTATTTCAGCAGCCTGGATGGAACCATACCAGCCAGGCCTGTCTCTGGGAGCTTCTGTTTTCTGTGACGCATTGCAGGTGCACCCTTCTCTTCCTGTGACTCAAAGCATGTAGTGGCTGGCCGTCACATCATTGCGCCAGTGGGACAAATGGAAGACGGACACACAGAGCATGGCGACCCGGTCATAATGCCCCAGAGATCCATCTGCCAGGGCCTTTGTGCGATTGTCTCCCCGCAGGAGATACTCTGTATCCGTGTTCAGCTCCCTGCAGAACTTGGACGTCTTGGCGCGGTTCTTTCTTTCTGCCGGTACATAACGCCCGGAAGGGGTCTCTACGATCTGATAACGAGCCTCGTGACACGCATTCCAGCGTGCTGCGAGCCTGGCCTTGAGGGCATCTTTATGCCCGGCCTTGACCTCTGCAAGATAATAAGCATATGCTTCTCTGGCCAGATCTGCTCTAAGGCTGTGATAGTCGATCTTGTTGGCCATTTCCTTTGCTGTGAAAAGCCGGTTGTCCGGGCTCAGACCAGCAGCCCTGGCGGCCTCAAAGATACGCCTGACATCATCCCTGTGATCCGGCAGGATCACCTGCAGCTGCTTCTTTCCGCCCTTTCCCTTTTTGACCAGTACGCAGAGCTCTCCGGATTCGTCCACAACCAGGTCCTGCATCGTGAGATTCCCCAGTTCTGCCCTGCGGATGCCGATCATCCGCTGCGCTGTGACACTTCTTGCGTACCGCTCGCTCTGGGCCTCCCGCTTACCCTGCAGGTTGACATCCGCCATCCTTCCCCGTGTGATATCTGCAGCTTTTCTGATCGGTTTTTCAATCTTATCCATCTTTATCTGGAATGCTTTGCACACGGGAGCGATATAAGTGTGGATCGTGTGGGACGAAAGCCCTCTGCTCCGCAGATGTATGACGTATTCGTTGATCAGGAGCCGCTTTTCGCCTTTCAGATCTTTCATTTTTCGTTTTTTCCCGTCACGTTCTGCGAGCCAGGAACAAAATCTGTCAATGCCGTGCGTGTAGCTGCTCCGTGTGTGATTGTCCGTAATGTCGGCCAACGCAAAGTGGCACATGTCATTTCGGAGTGTCGACATGATATAAATCCTCCTTACTATGAATCATTTGTACTGGATGACAGTCTGACGGCCGCCAAACAGTTATACTTAGAGTGCCTGAAAACCTATATATCTGATCAGATCTGAAAGGCCTTGCGGATGGGAGCGATGTAAATATGGATCGTATGGGACGACAGACCTCTGGCCTGCAGATGCAAGACATATTCGTTGAACAGGATCCGCTTTTCGTTCTTCAAGTCCTCCAGGTTTCTCGTTCTTCCGTCCTTTTCTGCAAGCCAGGAACAAAATCTGTCAATACTGTTCTTGTAGCTGTGACGAGCTCGATCATTTATGATGCCGGTCAGGGCAAAGTTGAGCATGTCATTATAGAGACTTTCCATGTTTTTACTTCCTAGGATCATTTTTGCCAGATGACAGTACGGCGGCCTCCAAATTGTTGAACTGCGACAGCAGATTTTTTAAGTGCCTGCTTACCCATCTCTGAGCGGCTGCTGTTCTGCAACCCTATCGCACTTTTTAATAGGTCCATTTTTCATCGAATTTCTCGCAGCCTTCGAAGGAAAATGTCTGACCTTATCCAGTTCTGTGCCCTCTAAACTGGTAATTCTCTAGCTCCGCTATAGAATTACCATTTAGATCTCTGTGGCACGTTGCTGAAAGGACCAGAAAAATGCCTGACATCAGGCTTTTATATATGAACGTGTCGGGTCTTATCGCGACCGCACGGAAAGAAGGAAAGGAGCCTGACGTAAAGTCCTCTTTCTTTTCTCCCAGGTATCTTTATTATTCGCTGACAGCGAAAATAAAGAGGGAGAGGATACGCCTCCTCTCCAGGGACTGGTGATGGGTCCCACCCAACGGAGGAGGAAGAGTTTGCTCCAGGGATATAAGAAGTTCCTGCAGGCGGTATGCCTGCATTATGCTATCGTTTTTCAGGTTTGCCGGGAGCATCGGCAGTTCGTTTCGTTTTCCAGGACCTCACTTTATAGAGGCTGGTCGTAAACACCAATTCCGGACGGGATTCCCGTCCGCTCTTTTGATTTGTCGGCTCCTTTTTTGTTTGTCTGATATTTATATGGATGACTGCAAAAAAAATAATAAACAGGAACAGAAAAGGCATCTTTCTTCTTGTCTGAACTTTAATGAAAAAAGGACGGAACTCTGCCGCCCTTTTCCTTCTGAATAAGCAATAGATATATTAGCTTGCCGTTTACGATGATGAGCTTGCTGCTAACATTGAAATCATCAATATAAGTGTTTATAATTTCACTGGGAGGATAATGATATGACAGTATCAGAGCAAATCAAAGTATTATGTGTGCGATGTAATGTCAGTGAAGCGGAGCTTGCAAGACGACTGGGAAAATCGCCGCAAAGCTTAAATGCAAAGCTTAGAAGAGGCAAAATGACAGTGGAAGATTTAGAAAAGATTGCTGCTGTATTAGGTGTAGAGTTTAAGCGGTATTTTATTCTTGGAAATGGAGATGAAATTTAATGAACAACATTAAGGAGTTTAGACTGGGAGAACTCTTTTGCGGACCCGGCGGCCTGGCTTACGGTGCAATGACCGCAGAAATCGAGGATCCATCATATAGGATTATTCATCAATGGGCTAATGACTATGATAATTCCACATGCAAAACATATATTAGGAATATTTGCCCGGATAATCCGAAAAGTGTTATTTGTGAGGACGTGCACTTTCTTGAAATTGAAGATCTTGGAGATATAGATGCTCTTGCATTCGGCTTTCCCTGCAATGATTTTTCTGTTGTGGGAGAACAGCTTGGATTTAAAGGAAAGTTTGGGCCCCTTTATACCTATGGGGTCAAAGCGCTTGAGATATATAAACCTGAATGGTTTCTTGCAGAAAATGTTGGAGGTCTTCAGAGTGCGAATGAAGGAAAGGCATTCGGAAAGATACTTTCCGACTTGAAGCATGCAGGATACCGGATATATCCGAACCTGTATAAATTTGAGGAGTATGGGATTCCACAGGCCAGGCATCGAGTCATTATTATCGGAATCAGGGATGATCTTCCATATGAATTTAAGATTCCTGCCCCGTCCGGAATAATTAAGACGTGCAGAGAAGCTATTGAAGAGCCTCCAATTGCTGAGGATGCACCCAATAACGAAAAAACCAAGCAGTCACCACAAGTTATTGAAAGGCTGTCCTATATCAAACCCGGACAGAATGCCTTTACTGCTGATATTCCAGCAGAACTTCAGCTAAAAATTCGCGGTGCTAAGATAAGCCAGATTTATAAGCGGCTGGATCCGGATAAGCCGGCTTACACTGTCACCGGTTCAGGCGGAGGCGGCACTCATATATACCACTGGAAAGAGCCTAGAGCATTGACGAATAGGGAAAGAGCAAGACTCCAAACATTCCCTGACAGCTTTATTTTCGAGGGCTCAAAGGAACAAGTCCGTAAGCAGATAGGTATGGCTGTTCCCGCAGAGGGAGCTAAGATCATATTTGAGGCTGTACTGCGTACCTTTGCGGGGATACCTTACGAATATGTCGAGTCAAATCTGAAAGAAAAAGGGTAAAGAACAATGGATGACTTGACAAAAGAACAAAGACATAAAAATATGTCAAACATCCGCAGTAAAAATACCAAGCCAGAAGAGAAGGTAAGAAAGTCTTTATTTGCCAGAGGATTTCGGTATCGCAAAAATGTACGGACCCTTCCGGGCTGTCCTGATATCGTGCTTCCAAAATATAAGACTGTGATTTTCGTGAATGGATGTTTCTGGCACAAACATGATTGCGGCAGGTTCGTCTGGCCTTCATCAAATCAAGATTATTGGGTTCCCAAAATAAACCGTAATGTTGAAAGAGACAAGCTGAATAAAGAAGAACTGGAAAAGATGGGCTGGAATGTTGTCGTTGTGTGGGAATGCTCTTTAAAGAAAAAGGTATTCGCTGAAACAATGGAACGGCTTGCGGCAGAGATCACAGCATACGTTAACAAATGAAGGTGGAACAAGTGAAGATCTTATATTCAAACATACTGCCTCTTGGAACTGATGAAGGCCAGACGACTATTACAGATGCTTTCAATTACTATTTTAAAAAGGCAGATCGCGTTGAAATCGCCGTTGGATACGTATCCCGGGCATCCTTAGAGGAACTTGGAGAACTTGTAAAGCAGAATGAAGCCCCCAAAATCAGTCTGATTATTGGCATGTATTACATAGAAGGCATGCCGGAGGGCTCGTACCATACCGCGATAAAGCTCAATAAGCAGTGGATTGATGCGGGAATTGGAGAAATCCGAATAGTCCGTTCCTTAAAGTATCATGGTAAGCTGTATGTCTTCATAAAAGAAGACAAACCGATTGCCGCTTTTGTCGGATCTGCGAATCTCGGTGTAATCAAACTGGAGGCAGCTAATCGCAGACAATATGAAATTTCTTCTATAACTACGGATGATGCAGAATGTACGGAAATCTTGAATTTTATAGAAAGGCTTAAAGCTCCTGGTATTTCCGTCAATATTGCAGACATTATCGGAATGCCCCTTATCTATGAAACCAATACTTCTTTAGCAGGTATTGAACTTGTTACTCAGGTACCAAAATCCAATGTGGACTTTTATCGGAGATGTGCTGCATATGCATCCTTCTTGCTTCCTCTTAAAGTCCCGGCTTATGATGAGCGGCATATGGATGATGGAAAGCATTTTACAAAATCGAATATAAACGTATGTTATGCGGCTCCAAGAAATAAAAGAAAGTCACGTGACTGGTTTGAAACTCAGCTTACAGTAGCAAAAGAGATAACTCGAATCGAAGGTTACCCGGAGAAGAATGTTCCATTCTATGTGATAACCGATGACGGGTATTGGTTCAAAGCCCATACGACCAGCGACGGCAACAAGCAGTTCAGCGCGGTCGGAGATGAACTGATAATGGGAAGATGGTTAAAAGGCCGTTTGGCAGCGGCCGGCCTTGTAAAACCGGTGAATGATACCCAGTTGGATGTGGATCGAAAAGGAATGATTACGAAAGAAATGCTTCAGGAATATGGCTGCGATGCCTTGCATCTGAAGAAAACCGGGCAGACGGCACTGGACGAAAAAGGAACACCTTTGGATGTCTGGATGCTGTCCTTCAAGCCGCTTGAAGAGGGAGAAGTTGACTAATGCAGTATCTTAAGACCTATCTCGAAAAAATAGCAGACAGAGGAAATGTAAAGCTTGCAGAGTCTATATCCAAGACTGCTGAGGAAGTGGGCAATACAGTTCTAAAAAGCTTTTCATTTACCAGCCATGAGGTTGGGTTGCTGTTCGGAAATGTTCAGTCCGGGAAGACTGGCCAGATGTTTGGCATAATGTGCAAAGCAACAGATCTGGGCTTTCCTGTTTTTCTGCTTTTGACTACAGATAATGTCGTGCTTCAGCAGCAGACCCTGGATCGTGTGAAAGCCGATCTCGAAGGCTACTGCATATGCGGTGAAAATGATGCGCGTATTTTTACAGAAAACAGTTTGCTGCTTCCGACTATTGTTGTATTGAAAAAGAATGCAAGAATGCTGAAATTATGGGCAAATATATTCAATTCCACCGGCTTCATGAGAGGTAATCCACTTTTTATTATTGACGACGAGGCTGATGCAGCATCTTTAAACACATTAGTGAACAGGGATAGACAATCCTCAATTAACAAATACCTTGATACAATAAAGAATGGATCCTCCAGCAGCCTGTATCTCCAGGTGACGGGAACGCCTCAGGCACTTCTTCTTCAAACAATGGCATCGGGCTGGCATCCATATTTTACGTATTACTTTAAGCCGGGCAGTTCTTATCTTGGGGGTGATTTTTTCTTCCCTAAGAAAAGACCAGACTGCATTCAGCTGTTGGAATATCTTAATGAGCCAACCAAAAGTGTTGTGATCAGGCATATTGCTGCTTCAGCTCAGATTCTTGTTTCCGGCGGGAAAGTATGCAACTGCCTCTTCCATCCAAGCGTTAGACAATCTATCCACGCGAAATATGAGAAGGACGTAAAAGAATGCCTGACGTGGTGTTCCCTGCACATCAATGATGATTTTGAAGCAGCTGTCAAAAAGGAATATGAGCAGATCCATCCTCAGAAAACGGAAAAAGTCCCCTATAAAGAACTGCTTGCGCGAGCGAAGGACCTTGTCCTAAATAATGATGTCAAAGTCATTGTTATGAATGGTAAAAACGAAGTGGACAGCAGCGAGTATGAAGTAGGATGCAATATTGTAATCGGAGGGAACACTCTGGGACGAGGGGTAACATTCCCCTGTCTGCAGACGATTTATTATACCAGAACGAGTAAGAAACCACAGGCTGATACTATGTGGCAGCACAGCCGGATGTTTGGTTATGACAGAGATCCGGGTATGATGAAAGTTTTCATTGACGAGAATCTGTATAAACTGTTCTCTGACATCAATGCTACAAACAATTCGATAATTGCACAAGTGGAGCGCGGAATAGAAGACATAAAGATCTATTATCCAGAAGGATTGAATCCGACCAGAAAAAATGTTTTGGATAACGATCACGTAGAAATGATTTCCGGCGGTACAAATTATTATCCCTCAAATCCTGACAATGATTCTATAGAGGTGATTTCCGAGATTCTTAAGACCTTCAATAATGAAGAACCTTATTATCAAGTGAGCCTTCGGCTTATACGGGAGCTTCTGAGTAAGATCGTTCCCAGTCCCGACTTCAAACTAAGAGCCTTTATATCGGTAATTGATACTATGTTGTCTGATCTTCCAGCAAGCCAGGGAATTCTTATTGTTCGTAGAAACAGAGATGTTGCACAAGGGACAGGGGCTTTACTTTCCCCGAACGACTGGCAGCTGGGAGCAGGATTTCCGCAGAAAGTCGTACTTACCATGTATCAGGTAACGGGAAGAAAGGGCTGGAGAGGAAAACCTCTCTGGGTTCCCAATATAAAGTTGCCAGAAGGTGTGATTTATTATGATATCACAGACTGAAAAGATGTCAGCTATGAATAAAAACGGTGTGAAATGGAGCAGAGAAGAGACTATTTTAGCGTTCGAACTGTACTGCCGCATGCCTTTAGTAAGACAAGCCAAAGTCTTTGATTGGGATACTTAAATAATAGAGTGTTAATTTCTATGGGGTGATAAAGATGTCAATAGAAAAAGAAGTTGAAACTGATAAAATAAATACCTCTGATACTGTACAAACCAAGAATGATACAGACAAAGAAACTATAGAAAAATTTGAAGATATTAGTGAAGAGCTATATGTTGAAGCAAAAAGAAAACTAAAAGAATTAAAAAGAACTAACAAAACCACAAGTATAATACTTGCGGTTATATGTTCTTTTTTGATTACAGGGATAGTGTTTTTATATTTCTTACTAAGTCATAAGCCTGACAAAACTCCTGTTATTATTTGTGGTGTCGTCTTGTTTATCGTTTTTTATTTTTTATGGTCACTCGGGGACAGTGGCTTGAAAAGCCGATATCAAACAATAATAGAGGTTTATGAACTTAAAAAAATGCAGGATAAAGTGGATAACAATCTATTTGAAAGTTCATTGAAAATGAGCTACAAATACTTGGATCAGTACTATGCTCAAACCAGAGAACAAGCCAAAAAGGGGTTTCTTATTACTGTTGCTGTCACAATAGCTGGTGCAATATCATTATTCATAGGTATCGGCTTTATGTTTCTCGATAAAATTGATGCATCCAAAATTTCTGTAGCAAGTGGAATCGTTGTTGAATTTATTTCTGCAATCATGTTCTATTTTTACAATAAAACTGTCCAAAGTATGGGAAATTATCATGACAAATTATTCCTCTCACAGAATATTGCCACAGCGTTGAAAATATCCGATTCTCTTTCTGAAAAGAAAAGAGATGATATTAAATCACAAATCATTACAGAACTTATTAAAGATGTAAACGCTTATATTGTAACGTCTAGTCAAAAAGATGACGAGAGCAACAATAAAAAAGAATAAAAATACTATTTAGGGTATGCTGAACGGAAGCTAAACAGCCGTCCAGGCCCCTGAAATCACATTGTTTTTATGCTGCTTTCTAATCGAAAGTGCAAAGGAAAAGACAACTCCAAAAAATGAGCATACTAATGAAGCCTCCTGCCTCATCAGCTTTTCCATATTGAGGATGAAGATGTCCATCCCGATCATTGCTCCGGTGGTTTCTGCAAGCTTGGCCATGATACGTGAAAGACCAAGTTTGCGTTTGCCATTT
>ODAI010474582.1_pt1 | contig 10652 bp, 7 predicted proteins | sample 1539321 | NCBI WGS metagenome assembly ODAI01 (sample SAMN02144231, study PRJEB22623) | gut metagenome | biome: sheep rumen | host: Ovis aries | place: New Zealand | reverse complement strand
CTCGAAGCCCCGCGCCCCGCCGCCGCGGCCAGCTCTATCCGCTGCCTGCCGAAGGGGTACGACACCGTTCTGGCCGGCGACGGTTCCAACCTCTCCCAGGGCCAGTGCCAGCTGCTGGCCATCGCCCGGGCGGCCGTGGCGGATCCGCCCGTCATGATCCTGGATGAGGCCACAAGCTCCATCGATACCCGTACCGCGCAGAGCGTCCAGGCCGGCATGGACCGCCTGATGGAGGGCCGCACGGTCTTCGTCATCGCCCACCGCCTCTCCACGGTCATGGACGCCGACGTCATCATGGTCCTCAACCACGGCCGGATCATCGAGCGCGGCAACCACGACAAGCTCATCGCCGAAAAGGGCACCTATTACCGTCTCTACACCGGCGCCTTTGAATTGGAATAAAGCATGCAGAAGCAGGGTGAAAACGACGTTTTCACCCTGCTTTGTCAATGCGCTTTGCGGTTGCTTTTGAAGAGGGGCTGTGTTACTATTTGTAAGAACAAATCAACGGAGGAACAGACATGAACAGCCGGATCAAACGAAGCCTTTCTCTTTTGCTTATCGCAGCCGCGGTGCTGCTTTTGCCGCTCTCCTGCGCGGCGGACTCCACCGTCAGCTTTGACGAATTCGGCTTCTCGGTGACCTTTCCCGCGGACGTGATCGTTTTCACCCGGGATACCGAACCGGAGTCTCCGCACTGGGAAGAGATCGGCCTGGATCGTGATCTTTTCCTGACGCTTATGGAGAGCAGCGATATGTACGCGGATGCCATTTCCCCGGATCTGGCCTATGAGATCACCACGATCATCCGGCGCGGCGAGAACTATGAAGGCCTGTATAATATGAACCGGGTCGAATCGGATGAGGAACTGCTGGAGTCCATGCGGGGCGGACTTGACGAGGCGGTTGAACAGACCGGGGTCGCCCTTGAAAACCTCTCCGTATACAGCAGCGGCGAGCTGAAATATGTATATTTTGACCTGACGAACGAGGAGAACGGTCTGACGGTCTACGGCAAAAGCTATATGACGGTCGTCAACGGCATTTCCGTTCAGATCACGCTGCGGTCTTATGACGGCAGCTTCGACGGCAGCAGGGAAGCGCTCCTGCGAGCGGTCGTCGACAGCGTTCAATTTGAGCAGATCAAGAGCAAACCGGCCTCTGCGGGATTGAAAAGCGAGATCCGAAACATCCTCACCGACGCCTTGATCGGCGGAGTGGCGGGTCTTGGTTTTTACGTTGTCATGAAGATCATCAAGAGGATGGACAGGAAGAAGGCGGACGGGGGAGACTCATCCGCCGATACCACTGCCGCATCGACGCTCCGCTGCGGAAACTGCGGGGGAGAGCTGCCTCAAGACGTCAAATTCTGCCCGCACTGCGGTTGGAAAATACGGGACTGAGCAGAGGACGATGCCTTACGAAAAGTCGCTGATCTCAATAAAGAGGACGGTTTTTCCTTTGTGGGCGATCTCGGCGCAGGTCGGCTTCATCTCGCTGTCGAAGAGCACGGTCACGTCGACGTCGTCCTCCGGAACGAGCTTGACGGCAAGCTCGCCGCCCTCTTTCCACAGCGAGTCCACGCTCCCTTGCCGCAGCGCGCGCACGAGGAGCGGCAGCGCCCCCATCGGCGAGAGCCCCGTTCCGCTCTCGTCGCCGGTGTCGATGGCCACGCTGTCGTAGACGAGCTTTGTCCCGTCCGCGTTCATGCGTGCCTTCACACCGCGGATCAGCTCCGGCTCGACCACCTCGACGACACAGCCGCCGTCGGTACTCTCGGCATAGTGCAGCGTAAAGGTGCAGGTGCTGTCCTCCTGCTCGGCGCGCACCTCCGCCGTCGCCACGACGTCGCTGCGCGAGCGCAGCTCCTCGGCAAAGGCGTCAAAGCGCGCCTCGTCCCTGTGGCCGCAGCCGGAGAGCAGCAGCGCCAAAGCCAGCAGCAGGGGAAGATAAATCCTTTTCATGTTTGTGCCTCCCGGATCTGTTTGCTTCCATCCTATGCCGCCGCCCGCGCGGCTATGCGAAAAACGCGAAAAACCCTTGCCATCGCGCGCAAACTGTGATAGAGTAACGTCTGTTAAAAGCCTTGATACGGGAAAATAACGGCAGAAACACCACAGAGAGCGACGGTCAAACGGGCTGAAAGCCGCCGCGGATCGCTTCGCCGTTTGGTTCGCCCGCGAGCTCCGGCCAATCCCCGGCGTCATGAGACACGTTACCGTCTCAAACAAGTGCGGCTGCCTTTTTGGGAAGCCGAACACGGGTGGTACCGCGGAAGTGTTGCTTTCGTCCCTGACAGCAGGGGACGGGAGCATCTTTTTTTGTCCAAAGTGAATTTCGCATACAGGTAAGGGAGTTTTCGAACATGAAAGAATTGATGCAGAATCTGCGCGAAGCGGCGCTGCGCTCGATCGCCGAGACCGCAGACATGGAAAAGCTCGAGGCCCAGCGGGTCAAATACCTCGGCAAAAAGGGCGAGCTGACGGCGATCCTGCGCCAGATGGGCTCGCTTTCCGCCGAGGAGCGCCCGGTCATGGGTCAGCTGGCCAATACTGTCCGCGCCGAGATCGAAAAGGCGCTCGACGAGCGGCGCGAGGAGCTGTCGAAAAAGCTGCTGGAGCGCAAGCTCGAGAGCGAGACGGTGGACGTCACGCTGCCCGGCAGGACGGCGGCGCTCGGCCACAAGCACCCGATGTACAACGTCCTCGACCAGATCAAGGACATCTTCATCGGCATGGGCTTTGAGATCGTCGACGGCCCCGAGGTCGAACAGGCCGCCTATAACTTTACCAAGCTCAACATCGACGAGGCCCATCCCTCCCGCGAATGGACGGATACCTTCTATTTCACGCCCGACAGCAGCATCCTCCTGCGCACCCAGACCTCTCCGATGCAGGTCCACGCGATGGAGTCGCGCCCGCTGCCGATCCGCATCATCGCCCCCGGCCGCGTCTACCGCAAGGACGAGGTCGACGCCACCCACAGCCCCATGTTCCACCAGATCGAGGGCATGGTCGTCGACAAGGGCGTCACGATGGCGGATTTGAAGGCCACGCTCAATCTCGTCGTGGAAAAGATCTACGGCAAGGGCACGGTCACACGCTTCCGCCCGCACCACTTCCCCTTCACCGAGCCGAGCTGCGAGCTGGACATCCGCTGCCACAAGTGCGGCGGCAAGGGCTGCCCCACCTGCAAGGGCGAGGGCTGGATCGAGGTCCTCGGCGCCGGAATGGTGCACCCGAAGGTGCTCCAGGGCTGCGGCATCGACCCGGACGAATACTCCGGCTGGGCCTTCGGCATGGGCCTCGAGCGCCTCGCCATGGGCGAATACAAGATCAACGACCTGCGCCTCATTTTCGAGAATGACGTGCGCTTCCTCGAGCAGTTCTGAGGAGGAAGGAGAAGAAGATGAATCTTTCCAGAAAATGGCTCAACGAGTTCGTCGACCTGCCTCTTGACGAATACGGCGACAAGGCCTTCGCCGAGGCGATCACCGTCTCCGGCTCCAAGGTCGAGGTCACTGAGGATCTCTCCAAAACGATCCGCAACGTAAAGGTCGGGCGCATCCTCTCGCTGGAGAAGCATCCTGATTCTGACCATATGCTCGTCGCCCAGATCGACGCGGGCGGCGAAAAGCCCGTGCAGATCTGCACCGGCGCCTGGAACGTCCATGAGGGCGACCTTGTGCCTGCCGCGCTGGACGGCGCGCTCCTGCCGAACGGCGTCGAGATCCGCGCCGGGCAGCTGCGCGGCGTGGAATCCGCCGGCATGCTCTGCTCCCTCAAGGAGCTCGACGCCAATGTGCATGATTTCCCCTACGGCGAGATCGTGGCCGCGGCGCTGCTGAACGACTATCACGCCATCGACCCGAAGAAGCCCTCCCTCCCTGCCGGACTCCGCGGCGGTGAGAAGCTCTTCGGCTCCGTCGTCGCGGCGGAGGTCGAGAAGGTGGAAAACGCCGGCGTGAACCGCTGGAGAATAGCCCTCGCGGGCGGCGCGGAGACCCTCACGAACTGCCAGAACATCCACGCGGGCGACCTCGTCGCATATGATACGGCGAAGGACCATATCTGCACGCTCGCGGATCTGCACGCCGAGCAGAAGGAATTCCCGCACTGCATCCCGGACGGCATCCTCATCCTGCATGAGGACTGCAAGCCCGGCGACGACATGGGCGTTCTCCTCGGCCGCGACGACCATGTCGTCGAGTTCGAGATCACGCCCAACCGGCCCGACTGCCTCTGCGTCATCGGCCTGGCCCGCGAGGCCGCGGTGACCTTCGGCAAGGAGCTCAAGCTCCATGAGCCCGTGGTCGAGGCAAAGGCCGGCGGCAGCATCGCCGAGATGGCGAAGATCGTCGTTGAGGACGCGGCCCTCTGCCCGCGCTACACCGCGCGCATGGTGAAGAACGTGAAGATCGCGCCGTCGCCTGCCTGGATGCGCGAGCGCATCCGCAACGCCGGCATGCGCCCGATCAACAACCTTGTCGACATCACGAACTACGTCATGCTCGAGTACGGCCAGCCGATGCACGCCTTTGACTTCAGCTGCGTCAAGGACGGGGAGATCCACGTCCGCACTGCGCGCGAGGGCGAGAGCATCCGCACCCTCGACGGGACCGACCGTCCGCTCAGCCCCTCCATGCTCTGCATCTGCGACACCGAAAAGCCGGTGGCCGTGGCCGGCGTTATGGGCGGCGAGAACAGCGAGATCGTGGGCGACACGGCCATGGTGCTTTTCGAGAGCGCCTGCTTCAACGGCCCCTCTGTCCGCCGCACCGCCACCGCGCTCGGCATGCGCACCGACGCCTCCTCCCGCTTCGAGAAGGGTCTTGACGCCGAAGGGACGCTCCGCGCCGTGAACCGCGCCTGCGAGCTCGTGGAGCTGCTGGGCGCCGGCGAGGTCGTGGAGGGCGTGATCGACGTCTTCCCCGGCAAAAAGCCGCAGACCACGCTCAAGCTCGAGCCCGAAAAGGTCAACGCCCTGCTCGGCACCGAGATCGACGAGGCCACCATGCGCCGCATCCTGCTGGAGCTCGGCTTTGGCCTCGAGGGCGATACCATCCTCGTGCCCTCCTGGCGCGGCGACGTGGAGCATTACTCCGATATCGCCGAGGAGGTTGCCCGCTTCTACGGCTACAACGAGATCCCCACGCGCTTCACCGGCTCCATCAGCACTGCCGGCGGCTACACGCCGCTGCAGCGCTTCGAGCGGCGCATCGGCGAGCTCTGCCGCAGCATGGGTCTCGACGAAATCATCACCTATTCCTTCATCAGCCCCAGTTTCTATGACAAGATCCGCTGGCCGCAGGACGATCCGCGCAGGGACAGCCTGAAGATCCTCAACCCCCTCGGCGAGGATACCTCCATCATGCGCACCACCATCCTGCCGTCCATGCTCGAGATCCTCAGCCGCAACTACAATTACCGCAACAAGCAGGCTGCGCTCTACGAGATCGGCCGTATCTACCTCAAGCGCCCGGACGGACTCGCCAACGAGCCCAAGGTCGTCTCCCTCGGCGCCTACGGGCCGGAGATGAGCTTCTTCACGCTCAAGGGCTGGGTCGAGGCGCTGCTTGAGGATCTAGGCGCCGCACGGCCGCATTTCGAGGCGGAGAAGAACAATCCGTCTTATCACCCCGGCCGCTGTGCGCGCGTGTTTGTCAACGGCCTGGAGATCGGTGTCTTCGGCCAGATCCACCCGCAGGTCGCCGCCAACTACGGCGTCGACGCGGAGCTCTACTGCGCCGAGCTGAGCTTTGACGCGCTGCTCTCCGTGCGCGCAGGCGTCCCCGTGTTCCGCCCGCTGCCGCGCTTCCCGTCCACCTCGCGCGATATCGCCGTCGTCTGTGACAGGGAGATCCCCGTGGGCGAGATGGTCGAGACCATCCTGGCCGCCGGCGGCGAGTATCTCAAGGATTGCAAGCCCTTCGACGTCTATACCGGCAGCCATGTCGCGGAGGGAAAGAAATCCGTCGCCTTCTCGCTCACCATGCGCAGCGACGATCAGACCCTCACCGACGAGCATGCCGAGGAGACCGTGACGCGCGTCCTCACCGCGCTGGCCAGCCGCTTCAACGCCGGTCTGCGCTGAGCGCTGCAGGCTTCGTCCGCCTGGTCCGCCGGAAGAAATCTCAAAAAATTTGTGAATTTCCTCACCGTTCGACTTTACTTGCGCGCTGAATCTGCTATAATGGTATCGAACGAATCAAATGGGAGGGAACGTCATGGAAGATACGACCAGAAAATTCACAGCGCTGGACAACAAGGCCGAGATGCGGGAGATCCTGTCGTCCGTGTATAACTCCCTCATGGTGAAGGGCTATAACCCCATCAATCAGATCGTGGGTTATCTCCTCTCCGAGGACCCGACTTATATCACGAACTATAATAACGCCCGCACCCTCATCACCCGGATCGACCGGGACGAGCTGCTCCAGGAGCTGGTACGGACTTATCTGGACAAATAAAGCGCGGACAAGCTGAACAGGAAAAGGGAAACTTCCGGAGGAAGTTTCCCTTTTCCTGTTTTGTTCACCGCGTCTCACCGCGCCGCGGGTGATAATGTCAGCATTTTAAGTTTTTTGCCTTGCGGCAGGGGAGAAGCTGTGCTACAATAACTTGTTGTGACAGAGACGGAGAGAGGGAATAACCTCTGTCTGCTGCGCAAATATTACATCTCTGCGGCAGCCAGCCGCAGGAAAGGACATTTCTATGAACAACACCGAAAAAACCATGGACAAGATCATTGCCTTGTGCAAGAACCGCGGCTTCATCTTCGCCGGCTCTGAGATCTACGGCGGCCTCGCGAACACCTGGGACTACGGCCCGCTCGGCGCACGGCTCAAGAACACCGTCAAGGACGCCTGGCGCAAGCGCTTCATTCAGGAGCGCCGCAACAGCTACGAGGTCGACGCCGACATCCTCATGAACCCCCGCGTGTGGGAGGCAAGCGGCCACGTCGCCTCCTTCGCCGACCCCCTGCTGGACTGCAAAGAGTGCAAGATGCGCTTCCGCGCCGACAATCTGATCGACGACTTTGACCCCGACGCGCACGCCGACGGCATGAGCAAGGAGGAGATGTTCGAGTACATCAAGGCGCACCACATCCCCTGCCCCAACTGCGGCAAGCACAATTTCACCGATATCCGTGAGTTCAACCTCATGTTCCAGACCTTCCGCGGCGTCACCAACGACGCCAAGTCGGTCATCTACCTGCGCCCGGAGAACGCTCAGGGCGAATACGTGAACTATCCCAATGTCCTGCGCTCCATGCGCACCAAGCTGCCCTTCTCCATCGGCCAGATCGGCAAGGCATTCCGCAACGAGATCACGCCGGGCAACTTCACCTTCCGCACCATCGAGTTCGAGCAGATGGAGTTCCAGACCTTCTGCAAGCCCGGCGACGACCTTGATTTCTACGCCTACTTCAAGGAATTCGGCAAGAAGTTCTTCATGGACCTCGGCCTGCCCGAGGAGAACCTCCGCTTCCACGACCATGAGAAGCTCGCGCACTACGCCAAGGCTGCCTGCGACATCGAGTTCCTCTTCCCCTCCATCGGCTGGGGCGAGATCAACGGCACCCACGACCGTACCGACTTTGACCTGAGCCGCCACCAGGAGTACAGCGGTCAGAAGCTCGAGTACATCGACCCCTTCACCAACGAGCGCTACATCCCCTACATCGTCGAGAGCACCTACGGCCTCGACCGCACCGTGCTGGCCCTGCTCTGCCAGGCCTACGATGAGGAGCTTGTCGATGCGGAGAAGAACGACGTGCGCGTTGTGCTGCGCCTCAAGCCCGCCATCGCGCCAATCAAGGCGGCCATCCTCCCGCTGAGCAAGAAGCTCGCCGAGCCCGCCCTGGAGATCCGCGACGAGCTGGCCAAGCGCTTCATGGTCGAGTACGACGAGACCGGCTCCATCGGCAAGCGCTACCGCCGCGCCGACGAGATCGGCACGCCCTTCTGCGTGACCTATGACTTCGATTCCCAGACCGACGGCTGCGTCACCGTGCGCGAGCGCGACAGCATGGAGCAGGTGCGCCTGCCCATCAGCGAGGTCGCCGACTACATCGAAGCGCGCATCAAGTTCTGATCCTCCGCGAATCATTCGAAGAAAGAAGATATTTGAGGAATGAAAAACGGTTTTATCAAAGTCGCGGCCGCCGCGCCGGTCATCAAGGTGGCCGACTGCCAGTATAATGCCGATCGCGTCATCGAGTGCATCCGCAGGGCGGACGAACAGGGCGTCAAGGTTCTTGTCTTCCCCGAGCTCACGCTCACCGGCGCAAGCTGCCAGGATCTCTTCAAGCACCGCGTGGTGCTCGACGGGGCGGAAAAGGCCCTGGCCCGGGTGGCGGAGGCCAGTGTCGGCACGGATGTGCTGGCCTTTGTGGGCCTGCCGCTGGCTGTCGGTCCCAGGATCTACAGCGTGGCCGCCGCGCTCTGGGACGGGGAGCTGATCGCTCTGGTGCCTGGACGCAGCGCCGACTCCATCTTCAACGGCAGCGCCGACGGGGACTGCCACGAGATCGAGCTGGAGAGCTTCGGCACCGTTTCCCTCTGCAGCGACGCGCTTTTTGCCTGTGACGCGCTGCCTGAGCTGAACGTCGCTGTGGATCTGGGCGACGACATCCAGAGCATCTGGACAGACACCACGCGCCACGCCCGGGCGGGCGCGCAGCTGATCGCGCAGATGGCCTCCTTCCCCGCCACTGTGAGCAGCACGGAGGAAGCTGCGCTGGCTGCAAAGGCGAGCTCCCGACATCTGGACGCAGCTCTCGTCCTCGCCGCTCCCGGCAAGGGAGAGAGCAGCACCGACCGGGTCTATTCCGGCCTCTGCCTGGTGGCCGAAAACGGCAAGATCCTCTCGCAGGATGAGCAGATCGGCGCTGCCCGTACCAGCCTCGCCGTCAGCGAGATCGATGTGGAGCTGCTGACAAACCTGCGCCGGGACAGCGGCGACTTCGACATGATCGACGAGGATTACACCACCTTCGCCTGGGGCGATACGCCTGTAGAAACGAGCCTGACTCGGCAGTATAACAAGCATCCGCATCTGCCCGACGATCCCGCCGATCTTCCCGCCTACTGCGAGCGCATGCTCGACCTGCAGATCTCCGGCCTCGTGCGGCGCATGGAGTACGCCCACCTCGACCACTGCGTCGTCGGTATCTCCGGCGGCGTGGACTCTACGCTCTGCGTCATGGTCTGTGCCATGGCCGTCAAGCGCATGGGCCTGCCCGCCAGCAACGTCATCGCCTGCACCATGCCCTGCTTCGGCACCTCCAGCCGCACCAAGTCCAACGCCATCGTTGTGGCCGAGCAGTGGGGCTGCGAGGTTCGCGTGATCGACATCGGCAAGAGCGTCTACCAGCACTTCGACGACATCGGCCATGCGCATGACGACTATTCCGTCGCCTTCGAGAACGCGCAGGCGCGCGAGCGCACGCAGATCCTCATGGACATTGCCAACAAGGTCAACGGCCTGGACGTCGGCACCGAGGATCTCAGCGAGTTCATCGACGGCTGGTGCACCTATAACGGCGACCACACCAGCATGTATGATGTGAACCTCGGCCTGACCAAGACCCAGGTGCGCGCCGCCGTGAGCCACATCGCCGCGACCACGGAGGACAAGGTGCTCAAGGCCGCGCTCTACGACGTGCTGGATTGCCCCGTCACGCCGGAGCTGCTGCCCATCCATGACGATCTCATCGAGCAGAAGAGTGAGGACGCCGTCGGCTCCTACTCGCTGCAGGACTTCTTCACCTACCACATCCTGCAAAACGGCTTCGCGCCCTCCAAGGTCTTCCGACTGGCCAAGGCCGCCTACGGCGACGAATTCACGGACGAGGAACTCAAGCGCTGGCTGCAGAGCTGGTGCAGGCGTCTGTTCTCCCAGCAGTTCAAGCGCAGCTGCCTGATGGACGGCCCTGCGGTGATGTCCTTCACGGTCTCCCCGCGCACCGGCTGGCTCATCCCCTCCGACGCCGAGGCAGCGCTCTTCCTTGCGGATCTCGAGCAGCTCTGATTCCGCAGTGCCGCCCAGACTGTCGAAACGGTCCGCCGGCTCATCGGAGCAATGTGCTCACCGATTGCGAGACTTTTATTTACGCGTTTCGTCTGTCTGCCAGGATCATGATCGATGTTCTGACCGAAGGTCAGATGAAGGAAATCTGATCCATCTCAAAACCAAATCGTTGACGGGCATGGCTCATACAGCTTTGTATAAGCCATGCCCGCTTTTGCATTTTACAGTCTTATTTTTGCCTGCCGAGGAACGTCAGGCTCTCCTTGGGTTGGCGCTCCATGGTGGCGCGGTCGACCGCGATCAGGCCGAAGGTCATAGAAAAACCCTTCTGCAATTCAAAGTTGTCCATCAGGCTCCAGTACATGCAGCCCTTGACGGGGATGCCGTCGTTCACACAGTTGGAAACGCCCCGCAGCGCCCGGCGGATGAATTCCACGCGGCGGCTGTCGTCCGAGACGGCCACGCCGTTTTCCGTCACGATCAGATCGCCCCTGAAGTCCTCATGCACCCTGCGGATCACATGCTCCAGCGCCTCGGGATAGAACTCGTAGTCCATCTGCGTCAGCTCCGCGCCCTCCGGGCAGGGCAGCTGCCCCTCCGGGCCGTACTGGGTGCGGG
>ODAI013705195.1_pt1 | contig 10653 bp, 6 predicted proteins | sample 1539321 | NCBI WGS metagenome assembly ODAI01 (sample SAMN02144231, study PRJEB22623) | gut metagenome | biome: sheep rumen | host: Ovis aries | place: New Zealand | reverse complement strand
TAATGTTTCGGCTTCAGAGCTTATCGACACCGGCTTGCAGTTTGGCGGGAGATATTATTATAACCTTTTCTCCACCTGTAAGGCCGGCGGAAAAAAGCTTATACCCGAGCCGTATTCCTTCAATGCAGAAACTGTAAAACTGGCTCAGCCTGTAAGCTTTACAGTTTCTGAGACACAGAACGAGGGCGAATTCCAGATCGTGCTGGGAGAAGGATATTCACCGGAATTCCCTGTACAGTTTTATTCTGCAGCGAGCGCAAACGTAAGTCCGGGAACATCAATGGCACTTTCAGCATTTTCATCTCTGGGAATGACACCGTTGGAAGTAAATAAGATAAATGATACCACCTTCCGTTTCAAACTTGCCGGCGGACGTTCAATGTTCCTTTACAGTGCAGCAATAAGCGGAAGTATAGGTGTTACAAGCAAGGGAGTATACATAGAGAATTTCCAGTCTATAAAGGTAAAGAGCCAGAAGAATGACGGTGTAAACCTGTTCCTGGAGCTGGACGCATGGCCTGACAAGCAGGAAACTATCCATGTAGCATACCGCTATGACCGTTATCCCACTGATCTGAGCGATGCTGATCATAAGCAGATCGTCAGCAGGATAAATTATAATATAGAGAATATCAAGATAAAGAATATTGCCCAGTTCAACTACTATATTGTCGGATTTATCAAATCACCGGAGGGTGAAAAGCCGATATTCAAAACAGCTTATATGAACGGCAAGAAAATAATCGTTAATTACTATTTCACTAAAAAAGGTTTTATAGGCAAGACCTATATGGTACACCTTGATCTGTCAGAACCGGCAGAGCTTCCAGAAATAATCGTAAGATATGATATCAATACCGCACCGGTGTACAGCACCAGCGGATTTGAAGCCTGCGTTATACCCGCTACCACTGAAAAAATCAAGGAAGCTACAGTTGATATACCGAATTTCCAGGCTAAAAGCGGAATGAAGGGCAAGCTCTTCCTCAGTGACAGCAGCCTTAACAACAGATATCAGCTGATGCTTGCCGCCGGTCATACCGCTGATATGAAATAGTATCTGAAAAGGAGAATTATTAATGGGTTTATTCAGCAGCATAGCCAATATGGGAAAGGCAGTTTGCCCCTATTGTTTTAATTCCTTTAAAAAATCAGAGGCGCTCTGGAGATGCAATTCCTATCAGTGCAAGAATACAAACATCGAGCAGGATGAAGCCTATACGAAGTTTTATAATCTTCCGGTGAATCAGCTTCAGCCTCATATAATAAAAATGCCAAAGGTAAAGAATGGATTTGCTCTTTGTGATCTTTGCGGAGGAATGACAAATGTGAAGATATGTCCGCATTGTCACAGCAATCTTCCTTCCACTGATGAGAATATAATCATATCCATTGTCGGAGCGCCGGGGGCCGGAAAGAGCTATTATGTCGGAACTCTGCTAAAGCAGGTACAGTCCAAGTTCCCGACTCTGAAATGCACCATGAGACTTGACGGTCAGAACCGCAAGCTTTATGATACAAAATTCAAAAACTATTTCGAGAGCAATAAGATACTCGAAAAGACAAAGCAGACTAATCCCGGTGAGAATATCATCAGTAACAATATGCCGATACTCTGCACCGTTACCAACAGCAAACAGAAGGCAAGAACATTCACCTTCTTTGACGCTGCCGGAGAAAATTTTGATGATGAAGCTATCATGCGTGATGTTGCACCGTATATAGCCAATTCCTCAGCAATAATCCTTCTTCTTGATCCTACGGATATACCGATGGTGAGAAATGCTATATGCGATGAAAAGGGAAAGGCAGCTGTTGAAGAGAATGTTATCAGCTATGAAGATCTGCTCAATAATCTGATAAACGTAATCAAGCTTGCCCATGCTTCAAATGCACAGATAGAGATACCTCTTGCAATATGCTTTTCAAAGTGGGATCTTATTGAGAATTCGCCGTCACTTCGTCCGGAGGGAAGTGTAACTCTTACTCCGAGCCCTCATTTTGTGCAGGGATTTTCAGAGTCTGACTGCGAAAACATCAGCAGTGATGTTGAAGGACTTCTGAATGCCTGGGACCAGTCAAACTTTATTCTCCAGGCAAGAGCAGCATTCAAGACGGTCAAGTTTTTTGTATGCTCAGCTATAGGCGCAGAAGCAGAAATGGGAAAGGTTCCGAATATAGTATCAAAGAGAGTAGAAGACCCGTTCCTGTGGCTGCTCAATAAGAATAAGCTTATATGATGAGGTAATGAGCGTTGGAAAAAAGTATTGTTCAGGCAGATAAGGTCTCTCTTTCGATAAGAGGAAAGACCATACTTGACAGCGTATCATTTTCGGTAAAAAAGAATGATATCTTTGCGCTGATCGGTCATAACGGTGCCGGAAAAAGTACTCTCATACGAATACTTCTGGGACTGGAGCTGGATCACAAAGGAAAGATAATGCTGTTCGGCAGCAGTGAGCTTGAGAAAATGAGAATGAATATTGGTTCAGCTCTGGATATGGACAATCTTATACTGGACCCGAAGCTTAAAGGTATACAGTATCTGCGTGAGATGTGTCTGCTGTGCGGAGCGCCAAAGTCAGAGGCAGATGAAGCAGCAAGGCTTGTGGGAGCAGAGAGCTATGCCGGAAACAAGATAGGCACATATTCATTCGGAATGAAGCAGAGAATAGCTATAGCAGCTGCTCTTATCGGAAAGCCGGAACTGCTGATACTTGACGAGCCTTTCAATGGCATCGACCCGGAAGGCATGAAGTCGATGCGGATGCTTATCCATTCGCTTAACCGTTCAGGAGTTACTATTCTCCTTACCAGTCATATAATACCGGAGCTGATAAAGCTGGCAACCAGATTCGGAGTTGTTCACAGCGGAAGGTATACTCATGAGACTGATCCCGGAGAGCTTTCGGCAATGAATATCAAAAAGTATATTTACAGAACTGACGATCTTGACCTTGCAGCTCACAGGATAGACAATGAGTATCCAACGCTTTTCGGAATACCAACAGGCAGTGACCGTATCGGAATAATCGGTGAGCCGGGGGAAAAGCTTGACAGCAGCTTTGTTTACTGCGGAACTGAAAAGGCAACAGCTGAGGATATACTTTTATGGTATATGAGCGGAAAGGGCAGATGATATGAAGCGACTGATGTCATACAATATATCCAGAATGATACTCACCGTAGCTTTTCTGGCATTTATCGCTGCCTCGGCAGTTACAGCAGGAGTGAGTGTATATATGATCCATACACTTTCAGCTTCTTTTGACAGCGTATCGCCGGAGAGCTTTGAGGCATTCCGTTCAAGAGATGCTTATAATTTCGGAGTAGTAAAGATGTATTCGCTGGAAGAGCTAAGAAACCCACAGTTCAGGCTTATGGTAACGAATATACTGGGCAGCAGCGGAATGCAGGTGCTGCTGTCACTGACGGTGTGCAAGCTTATAACGGATGAATTCAGGTTCGGAAGCATATACAAGGTAATATCAAAAGGGTGCGGAAGGGTCCAGGTATTTCTGTCCTATGCCGCTGTATCAGCGATAATAACAGCGGCGGTATCCCTTACATATCTGATCTCATTTTCCGTTTTTGCAAAAGCAGGAGGCATAAGCTTTGAAGGATTCAGCATAGGGGAGTTTATACCTGTGCTTTTATTGCAGATGTTTATGCTTATCAGTTTTGGAGTATTTGCAGCGGCGGTATCTGTGCTTATGGAGAAAGCTCTGCCGGCGATAATGTTCTGTTTCGTGCTGATATTTGCGCTTCCGGGAACATTTACGATACTGAGATTATTTTTTGGAGTAGATATAGAATATGAAGGCTTCTTCGTATTTTCAAGGCTTTATTCGATGCAGCCCGGCACAGCTTCGGCAGGAGATTTTATCTGTGCAGTGATATGGCTGGCGCTTTCCATTGCAGGGGGAGCATATCTTGTAAAGGTATTGAAAGTACGCAGATAAACAACAAGAGAATAATAACAATTGATGAAAATAAAAAAAGGATCTCTTCGTAAATTTCCGGGGAGTTCTAACAGAAAGGTCGGGAATTAAATGGCAATTGAACAAGGAATATACACCTGCGTCAAGGTCAGACGTGACAACGGAAGCACTGGTTTTGGATTCTATAACCTTACAAAAGGAATGGAGCAGCTTTGTGCAAACAGTCCTCTCCTGAGCGGTCTTACAAGAAATTATACTGCGCCGAGAAATCAGGAAGTTTGGATGACAGCTGAGGCAGGAGAGGATTTTGATAAGATCGAAACTGAAAAAATAATGCAGCATCACCCTGTGACCTTCAGCTATGAATTTGTTGAGGTTCAGGGAGTTAAGAAGGCTGTATTCACATACGGCAAGAATGCAGGAAGAGATATTGCCGGAGTTCGTCCCGGAAATGTTATAATCAAGACAACTGCTGCTGACATCGAAGATGTTAAGGAATATCCATTCATGTATTACGGCAGTCCTGAGATTTTCACAGATTATGACAGAAGCTTTTTTGTTAATGCTCCCGGAGACAGCGTAGAGCCGAATATGTCATCTCCGGCAGAGTTAACAGCCGGCGGAAAGATAACAGAAGCTGATGTGCTTAAGTTCATAAACGCTGAACCTGAACGAATGGAAAAGCTTCTGGATATGTTTCAGTTTGTCATTGACTATAACGAGAGTACCCAGGATACACGTCAGATAATGGTCTGCGATAAGAAGGATAATATAATCTGGTGGATAGCAGCTATATCATTGATATTTCCTGTGGAGTGTGCAAAGAATTTCACCTTCACCACATATTCCTTCCTGGGTGATGTTGACAAGATAACGCCTATTTATGAGAATACAATGTTCTGCGGTGTTTACTCAGCAAAACTCAACGGCGACGATGAGCCAAGCAAGGACAACACAAACTATGATCTCACCATAGAGTCACCAAGATCAGACAGAGCAGTATTCGATTTCAGTGCAGATTATTTTACTGATTCCGACAACAGATACAGAAGCTTTAATATGCTTATAGAGTCCTCATTCCGTACACAGCTTCAGGGTCTTAAAGCATACCAGAAATTCATCAGAGAAAAAACCAGCTATAAGGGTCTCGATAACGATTACGCAAGAGGTTACAGCTATTATGTCCTCAGCAGTCAGACAACCGAGGCAAATCTCCGCTATCTTGACGATGCAGAGATATTTGCTGATAAGTATATGGATCAGAATGCCCTGTCTGAGCTGCTCAATAAGCTTTTTGCCGTTACAATAGACAAGGGCGAGGCAGGAACAAAATTTGACAGCATAATATCCTTTGCTGAAAAAGTTATAAGCAAGGGCAGAGCTATGGAAGGCGGCATCACTAAAAATGATGTGTGTATAAAGTATCTCTCATTTCTTCGAGATCAGTTCCTGTCAGAAGCTGCAAAGCGTGATGATTACTTTAATTACAAGGAAAAAATAGAGGCATTCTTCAAGCAAATGGGAGTGAATTTTGAAGGCAGCTTCCTGAGAAGTATAGGCACGGATAATCTTACAAAACTGGCACAGGGCAATGGTAAAAAATGGAAGCTCTTTGAAGCAGCAGGACTTCTCGGAAGTCAGCTCAACAAGGAGAAGGACGATAAAAAGCTTTACAGCAGCGATTCCAATGCTACACATTTTGTATCCATAATGAGCAAGCTCATTGAGTGTTCAGAAGACCAGCGCAATGCTATTCTCAGTGAATTTTCAGGGGTATTCACGACCATTCCTCAGAAGGTAGCTTTTGCGGACAGCATTTTCCAGAAGCTTAACAGCAATGAGGCTGCTTCAAAGGATATAACCGCATACCTTGTGGATAAGACTATTTCAACAGAACAGGAAGAAATGAAGCAATACATTACAGTTGTTTCTAAAAGATTGATGTGCGATAGTTTTGCTGAGGGTATTATAGATGCTGTCCGTGAAAAGAATGACTATGATCTTGCAAATAAGGTCTTCTATGCAATGCTGAACGAATCATGCAGCGGCAGGTTCAATAAGTATACCAGCAGGATAGGCGATGTTCTAAGAGAGCTTGCCGACACAAACAATGATCAGGCACTTGGAAATATCTACGGTACATTCCTCTTCTATAAATCTCACAATATACTTACATCTGAGATACAGTCTGATTTTATCGGAAGATATAAGAAGAGTATTTATTCTGACGGCAAATGGTATTCAATGCCTAAGGAGACCTGTGATCAGCTGATGGGTATGATCGACAAGAACAATGTCAATGTAGTTTTTGCTGATCATGAGATCACCAATGCAATACTAATGAGCATGGTAAATAATACTGCTGAGCATCTTGACAATGAACAGTCTATATATAATCGTGCTTTCTATAATAATATCAAGATAGACTTTGATATTATAAGGGTCACAGACAAGGAGGCGTGCATTGATAAAATAGCAGATGCCCTTTGCAGACGAAGCATTGCCCAGAGATCATCCCTCATTCACTATGAAAACTTTATTCAGATCGCTCCGCATATCAAAGCTCATGATCAGATACTTGAAGAATGGCTGAGACAGGTGATAAAAAATTCTCCAAAGAATATAGCAGCTGAGCTTATTGCAAATATCATTGTTACAATGCGCTGCAATGGCAAGACAAGTATTGAAATGATGGGTGATATTCTTGTGGAAGGCAAGGTCAAGCTCCGTGACATAACAGAGGCACTTGACGATGAGATCCTTCGTGATCGCCTGAGACAGTCTGGATTTAATTCGCCGCTGGGTGAAATGAAAAGGATCATCGACGGTATTACCGCTGTATATGATGCTAAGGAGCAGGGTACAATAAAGGGATTCTTTAAAGGATTGTTCGGAAATAAAAAGAATAAGGAATGATAGATATATAATGGCATATTTGAAGAAAATACCGGCTATGATCACCGGTGCAGTTCTTAGCGTTGGACTTTTATGCGGAGGTATTTCATCTGATGCAGCCGAGCCGGAAACTGTAATACCAGACGGCGCAGCGTACAGCAATGGACATTATTATATGATATATGATGATATGCAATCATTTGAGAATATCTCCTATGAGCTTGCAGAACGTCTTTGTGAAGGCAGAGGCGGACATCTTGCAACTATGAGTTCAGCTGAGGAGAACAGTGCTTTATATGGATATATAAGACAGAGCGGGTATGATACTGCGTATATAGGTATGCACTTTGCTGACGGGGAATGGAAATGGGTAAACGGTGAAAGCGTGGACTTTACATACTGGCAAGAAGGAGAGCCTAACGGTAACGAAGCTGAACCATATTGTGCATATTCAATTTCCCCCGGAGACGGCAAGTGGAACGATTCCAAGTTCAACACTTCTTATTGTCCGTATGTATGTGAATGGGACAGCGGAACACCATTGCCTGAATGCGGCATATACGATGATTCCGGTCAGCCTGTGGAGCCTTCCGGAACAGGAAGCTTTGGTGAAAGCATATATAAGGTATATAACTATGGACTGACCCGTGAAGAAGCAGCTGAGTTCTGCATAAATATGGGCGGCAGCCTGGCAGTAATTGACAGTGAGGAAAAACAGAATTTTCTGACAGGACTTTGCCGGGAAAGCGGCTCTAAGAATATGTACTGGATAGATCTTGTGCAGACTGATCCGTGGGATATCAATACTTATAAATGGGACGGCGAAGCTGATCTGGGCTACAGCAACTGGACAGCCGGTGAGCCAAGCAATAGTGACGGAGATTCTATATACGCAGCAATGAATATGCTGGAGGACAAGTATGCAGTAGGAGGCTGGATAGCTGAGTCCAATATAGGTGCTGAATACAGTGAACCTTATTATTATACAAATTATGGTTTCATATGCGAATGGAGAATTGTTTGCAGTTCTGACGAAGGATCATTTGTATATCATTCACCCTCAGACTGGAAGATAACACAGTCTGCCAGCTGTGATCACTACGGTTCAAAGGAAATGGTATGTAAGCGATGCGGCAAAACCATTGACTATGCAGACATACCTATCCTGTCACATAAGTATGAAGACAAAAAGCTGATAGCTGACAAGTTTGACATTCCGGGTATCAGACGAAGGATATGCACAGTCTGCGGCAAAACCAAATGGGAAATAAGTGCTAATGGCATCTGGATAGTGCCGGCAATACTGATCTTTGTGATAGTATGGTTAGCAGCTGCACATTCTGCAAAGAAAGAATTCATGTTGAGAAAGCGAAAAGGAGCATCCGGCAGCGGAGGTTCTTCACAATCTTAAAAAGAATAATGAATGGTATATTAATTCCCCGGTGAGTCCGGGGAAGTTTTTTTGATTAAAATAAGAAAATATGTTCCTGTTATATATTTGCTCTTTATTTTTATAAAAATATGTGTTATAATGATTATTACAGTAAGATTTTAGGAGCAATATTATGGATCATTTCAGACTTCATTCACAGTACGCCCCCGCAGGCGATCAGCCTCAGGCTATAGATAAGCTGGTGGAGGGATTAAATAACGGCAAAAAGGAACAGATACTTCTCGGAGTTACAGGTTCAGGCAAAACCTTTACAATGGCAAACGTTATTGCTAAAGTCAATAAGCCAACTCTTGTGCTGGCACACAACAAGATCCTTGCGGCACAGCTTTGTTCGGAATTCAGAGAGTTTTTCCCGGAAAATGCAGTGGAATACTTTGTATCTTATTATGACTATTACCAGCCGGAAGCTTATGTTCCAAGCACAGATAGTTATATTGAAAAGGATTCTTCTATAAATGATGAGATAGATAAGCTTCGTCACTCTGCCACAACTGCACTGGCAGAAAGACGAGATGTAATAATCGTAGCCAGCGTATCGTGCATTTACTCTCTCGGAAGTCCGGAGGAGTACAGGTCGATGGTGGTTTCGATACGTCAGGGCGCAGAAAAGCCTCGTGAGCAGCTGATAAATGAGCTTGTAAAGATACGCTATGAGCGCAATGACATAGCTTTTGAAAGAAACAAATTCAGGGTACGGGGAGATGTGGTGGAGATATTTCCAGCCATGTCCAGCGATACAGCAGTAAGGGTAGAATATTTTGGTGACGAGATCGACCGTATATCAGAGATAAATGTACTTACCGGTGAGGTAAAGGCAGTGGTTTCACATGCAGCTATATTTCCGGCGTCACATTATGTTGTGGGTGATGATAAGCTTGAATCTGCACTTGAAGAGCTGGACAGAGAACTGGCAGAGCGTATTGATTATTTTACTGAGAATAATAAGCTTATTGAAGCACAGCGTATAGAGCAGCGCACCCATTATGATATGGAAATGCTGCGTGAGGTAGGATATTGCAGCGGAGTCGAAAACTATTCAAGAGTGCTTGCAGGAAGACCAGCTGGAAGTACACCTCAGACGCTGCTGGATCATTTTCCGGGAGATTTTCTGCTGATAGTAGATGAAAGTCATGTAACACTGCCGCAGGTGAGGGCGATGTATGCCGGCGACAGAGCAAGAAAATCCACACTTATCGAGTATGGCTTCAGGCTGCCCAGCGCACTGGATAACCGTCCGCTGAATTTTGATGAATTCTGTGAACACATCAATCAGGCGATATATGTCAGTGCAACTCCCGGACAGATCGAGCGTGAAAAGACTGATACTATCGTTGAGCAGGTTATACGTCCGACTGGACTGGTTGACCCGGAGATAATAGTAAAGCCAACTGCCGGTCAGGTAGATGATCTGTATTCTGAGATAAATATAAGGGCGGCTAAGAATGAGCGTGTGCTTGTTACGACCCTGACAAAGAAAATGGCAGAGGATCTCACAGCTTATTACGAAAAGCTTGGTGTTAAGGTAAGATATCTGCACCACGATATTGATACAATTGAGCGTATGGAAATTATCAAAGACCTCAGAAGCGGAGTATTTGATGTACTGATCGGAATCAATCTGCTGAGAGAGGGGCTTGATATTCCGGAGGTATCGCTTATTGCAATACTTGATGCCGACAAGGAAGGCTTCCTCAGAAGTGAGACCTCACTGATACAGACTATAGGCAGAGCTGCCAGAAACAGTGAAGGCAAGGTTATAATGTATGCAGATACTGTTACAGGTTCAATGGAAAGGGCAATAACTGAGACCGAACGCCGCAGAAGCATACAGATGAAATTCAATCAGGAGCATGGGATAGTTCCTAAGACTATAATAAAGGAAGTAAGAGATGTTCTTGAAATAACCTCAAAGTCAAAGGTCGAGGCAAAGGTCAGCAAAAAGAAGCTTTCTGCCGGAGAGAAAGAACAGCTTATTTCCAAGCTTACCATTGAGATGAAAAATGCAGCTAAACTACTTGAATTTGAACACGCTGCATATCTGAGAGATAAGATAAAGGAGCTGAAGGGTGAAAAATGAAATACACTATAGAAAAGATCTGTGAAAGATATAACAATGGAGAACCGCTGAAATACGTTTTTTTCTGGGGACACAAGCCGCCTTTGACCGGCGGTATCGGGAAAAATTGTCTGAGCCAGTGGTTTGACTGCCGGTTTACTGTTGAGGAAGTAGAATATCACACAGCTGAACAGTATATGATGGCTCAGAAAGCATTGCTTTTTGGTGACGATGAAATATACAAAAAGATAATGGCAGCTTCTGACCCCGGTGCTTACAAGGCTCTGGGCAGAGAGATAAGAAACTTT
>ODAI013021932.1_pt1 | contig 10653 bp, 9 predicted proteins | sample 1539321 | NCBI WGS metagenome assembly ODAI01 (sample SAMN02144231, study PRJEB22623) | gut metagenome | biome: sheep rumen | host: Ovis aries | place: New Zealand | reverse complement strand
GTTTGACGCCATCCACATGGGCCCCGACGGGGTGCCGGTGGTCGACGCCGACAAGTGCACGGCCTGCGGCGCCTGCGCCAAGGCCTGCCCGCGCCGCATCATCGAGCTGCGCAACAAGGGCAAGAAGGACCGCCGCGTGTACGTCGGCTGCGTCAACAAGGAGAAGGGCGCCGTGGCCATGAAGAGCTGCGCCAATGCCTGCATCGGCTGCGGCAAGTGCGCCAAGGTGTGCCCCATGGAGGCCATCACCGTCGCCGACAACCTGTCGTACATAGACTACACCAAGTGCATAGCCTGCCGCAAGTGCGTCACCGAGTGCCCCACCAAGGCCATCAAGGATGTGGGCTTCCCGACGCCCGCCGTCAAGCCGGCCCCCAAGCCCGCCGAGGCTCCCGCAGCCCCCGCGGCCGAGAAGGTGGAGGTGCCCGTGGCCGAGAAGGTGGAGGTTAAACAATAGGTGAGGGCTGTTAGCTGTAAGCTGTAAGTTTTAAGTGGGCTGCCGCCGACGGCGCAAGCCACTTAAAGTTTGAAACTTAAAACTTAAAACTGTATGAAGACTTTTAGAATGGGTGGTGTACACCCCGAAGAGAATAAGATATCCAACGACGCCGCCATCGAGGTGGTGCCCGTTGGCAAGCAGATGGTGGTGCTGATGAACCAGCACCTCGGCGCTCCGGCCACGCCGGTGGTGCAGAAAGGCGACAAGGTGAAGGTGGGGCAGCTGATAGGCGAGGCCCAGGCCTTCATGTGCGCCAACGTCCATTCGCCTGTGAGCGGCACGGTGCTTAAGGTGGAGCCCTGCAAGGACGCTTTCGGCATCAGCAAGCCCGCCGTGTATATCAATGTCGAGGGCGACGAGTGGATGGAGACCATCGACCGCACACCCGACATCAAGCGCGAGTGCACGCTGGAGCCCAAGGAGATCGTTGCCAAGCTCAAGGAGATGGGCATCGTGGGCCTCGGCGGCGCCACTTTCCCCGCGCACATCAAGTACAGCATCCCCGATGGCAAGAAGGCCGAATACCTGATTGTCAACGCCGCCGAGTGCGAGCCCTACCTGACCAGCGACTACCGCGTCATGATGGAGCACGCCGAGGAGGTGTGCATCGGCGTGAGCATACTGCGCAAGGCTCTGGGTGTGCCCAACGCCTACATAGGCATCGAGAGCAACAAGCCCCTCGCCATCAAGAAGATGCAGGAGATGGCCAAGCAGTTTGAGGGCATCGTCATAGAGCCGCTGAAGGTGAAGTACCCGCAGGGCGCCGAGAAGCAGCTCATCAACGCCGTCACCGGCCGCCGCGTGCCCAGCGGCAAGCTGCCCATCGACGTGGGCTGCGTGGTGAGCAACCTGGGCACCTGCTTCGCCGTCTACGAGGCCGTGCAGAAGAACAAGCCCCTGATAGAGAACATACTTACCGTCACGGGCAAGAAGCTCAAGAGCCAGCACAACTGCATAGTGCGCATCGGCACCACCTACAACGAGATTATCAGCCACACCATAGGCCAGCTGCCCGAGACCACGGGCAAGGTCATCAGCGGCGGCACCATGATGGGCAAGGCCGTGGTGAACCTCGACGCGCCGACGGTGAAGGGCAACGCCAGCGTGCTGGTGATGGACGAGGGCGAGGCACGCCGCCAGCCGGAGACCAACTGCATACGCTGCGGCAAGTGCGCCAGCGCCTGCCCCATGGGGCTGGAGCCCTACCTCTTCTCGCTGCTCGTGAAGAACGGCCGCACCGAGGAGGCCCGGGAGCACAACATCCTGGACTGCATAGAGTGCGGATGCTGCTTCTTCAGCTGCCCGGCCAACAAGCCGCTGACCGACGAGATACGCCTCGGCAAGAACCGCGTGCGCGCCATGATGGCGGCCAAGAAGTAGTTATGAGTTATGAATTATGAGTTGTGAGTTGGCGCAAGACCACTCAAAAACCAGAAATAACAAACCAGAAATAATAATTATATGAATTTACTGAATATATCGGGCTCGCCCCACGTGCACAGCGACGAGTCGACGAAAAAGATCATGTGGCGTGTCAACATGGCCCTGGTGCCTGCGTTGCTCTGCGCCATAGCCTACTTCGGCCTGCCGGCCCTGCTGGTGAGCCTGGTGTCGGTGGCAGCCTGCGTGCTGTTCCAGTGGCTGATAGAGAAGTTCATCCTCAAGGTGCCCAGCACCGTAGGCGACGGCTCGGCCGTCGTCACGGGTCTGCTGCTGGCCTTCAACGTGCCCGCCACGGCGCAGATGCTGTGGATCGTGGTGATCGGCGCCCTTGTGGCCATAGGCATCGGCAAGATGAGCTTCGGCGGCCTCGGCAAGAACCCCTTCAACCCCGCCCTGGTGGGCCGTGTGTTCCTGCTCATCTCCTTCCCCGTGCAGATGACCACGTGGCCTGTGGCCGGCGGCCTGTTCCCCATGTCCTTCGACGTGCCCACGGGCGCCACGCCCCTCGGGGCCTTCAAGGAGGGCGCCCTCGGCGAGGGTGTCACCTTCATGGACGCCTTCCTGGGCCACATAGGCGGCTCGATGGGCGAGGTGAGCGCCATAGCCATTCTGCTCGGCGCCTGCTACCTGCTCTGGAAGAAGGTCATCACCTGGCACATACCCGTGGCCTTCATAGGCACGGCCTTCGTCTTCAGCGGCATCCTGTGGCTCATCGACCCCGAGAGCTTCATGGACCCCCTGATGACCATCCTCACCGGCGGCATCATGCTCGGCGCCTGCTTCATGGCCACCGACATGGTCACCAGCCCCATGGCCAAGAGCGGCCAGCTCATCTTCGGCGTGGGCTGCGGCCTGCTGACCATCATCATCCGCAACCGGGGCTCCTACCCCGAGGGCGTCAGCTTCGCCATCCTCATCATGAACAGCGTCACCCCGCTGCTCAACCGCTGGTGCAAGCCCAAACGCTTCGCTTGCTGACGCATTAATGTATCAACATATCAACATATCAACGTATCAACATTATGGCAAAGAAAGCACAATCGACATTACCCAATATGCTGCTCTCGCTGACGGCGATAGCCCTCGTGGCCGCCGCTGCGCTGGCAGCCCTCAACGGAGTGACCAAAGACCCCATAGCCAAAGCCCAGCAGGCCAAGGTGGAGAACGCCATCGGCGCTGTGCTGCCGGCGTTTGCCTCGCTTGAGGAGCGCACCGTCGACGGCCATGTGTGCCACGTGGGCCTCGACGCCGACGGCAACATGGTAGGCGCCGCCATCGAGGCCGGCAACGACAAAGGCTTCGGCGGCCACCTGCAGCTCATGGTGGGCTTCGACAGCGAAGGGACCGTCAGCGGCTACCAGATACTGGAGACCCACGAGACCCCGGGCCTCGGCGCCAAGGCCGACCAGTGGTTCCAGAAGGACGGCAAGGGGTGCGTGGTGGGCACCAACCCCGCCGACGCGCCGCTGACCGTCAAGAAGGACGGCGGCAGCGTGGACGCCATCAGCGGCTCCACCATCACCTCGCGCGCATTCCTCGCCATCGTCAACGAGGCTGCCGACGTATTCGCTCACATTAACCAGTAAAAAGCAGGATTTATGAAGACTAAAGATATTATCAAAAACGGCCTTATCAAGGAGAACCCCACATGGGTGCTCGTGCTGGGCATGTGCCCCACGCTGGCCACTACAACATCGGCCATCAACGGCCTCTCGATGGGCCTGGCCACCACCTTCGTGCTGATGATGTCCAACATGGTCATCTCGCTGCTTAAGAGCGTCATACCCGACAAGGTGCGCATACCGGCGTTCATCGTCATCATAGCCACCTTCGTCACCATGGTGGAGATGGTCATGAAAGCCTATCTGCCCGCCCTCTACGACAGCCTGGGCCTCTTCATCGCCCTCATCGTCGTCAACTGCATCGTGCTGGGCCGCGCCGAGGCCTTCGCCTCGAAGAACAACGTGGGCCAGTCGTTCCTCGACGGCCTCTTCATGGGCTTGGGCTTCACGTGGGCTCTCACCCTCGTGGGCATGGTGCGCGAGCTGCTGGGCACCGGCAGCTTCTTCGGCCACAGCCTCATCGGCGGTGCCGACGGCATGCTGATGATGATTCTGCCTCCGGGCGGCTTCCTCGCCCTCGGCCTGCTCATGGCGCTGATCAACCACCTTCGCAGCAGGAAAAAAGTTAAATAACGTTAAAGTTTGATACCTTTTCGGTACTTTCTCGTCATATATATAGAAGCCCAAATAATGGAGTTATGAAAAAGATAGTTTTTGTTGCCGCCCTGATGGCGTCCGTCATGGGTCTGAAAGCCCAGAACTGCGAGCAGCTGATGTTGCCCTATTTCCGCGGCGACGCCGATGCCATGGCCGCCTACCCGCAGGAAAAGCTCGAGTGGCGTTGCGCCTTTGCCCGTGCCGCATTCTATGTGAGCGACACCGTGCCGGCTGGTGTCGATGTGTACCCCATCACGGAGGTGCGCTCCAAAGCCGACGGCACAAACCTTCCGGCGGACTTCGTTGTCGACTTGTCGACACTGAGCTTCTATGCATACACGTTCAACGAGGTGCAGCTGCGTTACCCTAAATGTAATGTTACAATAGCATTCTCAACCCCGGCGTCGGAGCACCAGTACCTGGTGTTGAGGTCGGTGGACGATATGTTTGCTGTAGCTGATGAAATATTTAAAAACGAAAGACGATGAAAAAGTACTGTCTGTTGCTGGCCATGCTGCTGGGATGCAGCACGACCTGGGCACAAGGTGTTTTCTTCCTTGACGAAACAACACACGGAAGCACGCTCAATGTCGGTACGTCGACATATATAAAATGTACCGGTGTCGACAGCATGCATAGTGTCGGACGCGGTTATGACTACTGGATAACGGTTGTGGGCAACTGTGTAGGAGACACTGGTGTATTCCATCTTGTGGTGGATGAGCTGGACCTGCGACTCAACACTATGGGTGGCGCCTGCGCCGATACGTTGTTTGTGTATGACGGCGTCGACACAAGTGCCGATGTCATCTGGTTCGCCACGGGCAACACGATGTTTCCCTCGGTAAACCAGATTGCTGTAAGCAGGTCCAATACAGCGCAGGCGCTGACGCTGCGCTTCAAGGTGTGCAACGACTGCGGCCCGTGGAACCACGCCACAGGGCGCGGCTTCAGCATGAAGGCAGAATGCAAGAAGCCTTGCGACCCGTTTGTACCGGTGCTCGACTCCGTGTTTTACAAGACCCGCAATGGCGTTGTATATGAATTCGGCACCGTGAAACACCTCTTCGACACTGTGCATGTCAAAGTATGGGATTCTGTGGTAATGGATTCTGTTTTGACTATAGATTCCGGGACATTCGACGGTGTGAACCTGTGTATGGGCGATGGCGTTATATTCACGGCGCACGGCGACTATGCCATGTCCTCGGGCTGGTATACGCCATCGGACGCAACAACCACCTTCACGTGGGACATGGGTTCAAACGACACCATTGAAGGGGTTGGACTGAACAGTGTGCATTACGAGGAGTACTACAAGATTGCGTGCTATGAGATGATACTGACCATGACGGACGTCAACGGCTGTACGTCGGCAATACACCCGCAGGTGCGAGTGCGTGTGGCCAAGAACCCCTTGAAGACGGTGTTTACACTGCAAGATATCTGCAACCGCGACAGCCTGCTGGTCAATATAGGCTATGGCGGAGAAAACGCCACACTTATTCTTGACTCTATTGTTTTCTCGGAGGGTGACTCCAAGACCTACGATGTAAAGACATTTATCCCCGATGGTCCCCATTGTTCGGTTAATTGCTATGAGTCTTTGGTTACATTCTCTGATTTTCCCTCAGGCAGCAGGGTGTTGAGTGGTGATGATGTGTGCTCTGTATGTATCAATTACGAGCACTCATTTATGGGAGACTATAGGTTGGAGCTGGTATGTCCTGAAGGTAGATCCGCAGTTTTGAAATATGGGACGGAATGTAATTATTCGGGTCAGACTAATTGCGACCCTCTTGTCACGAGTTCAACCCCTCAGGGCTCGTATGGTGGAAGTGGTAGATATACTGGTATTCCATACGGCGGAAACAACGATGGCACTTATGATAACATTAGTGGCAATTATTGTGACAGTATCTATAACATGTATGGTGTTGGCTATGACTATTGCTTCTCCAGGAATGCCAAATACACGCTTGCTTCGGGAAACAATGCCGCCACAACAAGTCCGATTCCGGCAGATTATATAGCCGACTATAATAGTAATGCAATTCAAGTAACTCAGACATTCATCACAATACCCGCACCTTATGTACAGGCAGGTACAACAGCCCCCCAGAGCACTGTCATGACGAAGAAGCCGTCTGACCACGAAGGGAAAATGGATTACTATCTGCCGGCCGACAATTTCGATAAATTGATTGGCTGCTCGCTGAATGGCGACTGGTCTGTTAAGGTGTGCGACTTTTGGGGGTCAGACAACGGATGGGTGTTCAGCTGGAGCCTTGATATATGCAATGTCAGCCAGGGCGGATGCAAATACCAGGTAGACATCGACAGCCTTATCTGGGAGCCGGACACCTCGGCGCAGTACCACGACTATGAGCTCGGGCGCTACCGCGGCCTTGAGGTGCACCGCCACAACGACCTGGAGTCTTATGTGATGACGCCAGACACCGCCGGCACCTTCCCTATCAATGTGAAGATATACGACGAGTTCGGCTGCGTGTGGGATACCAATACCAAGATTACCACCTACTGGACTCCGAAGCCTACGCTCGGCAACGACACCACCCTCTGCGGTGTCACCACGACGGTGCTTGACGCCACCGACCGTCATGCCGCCACGGAGAACTACACCTACCTCTGGGAACCCTTTGGTCAGGACTCCAGCAAGATCACCACCAGGTATGAGCCGGGCAGCGACATACGCTACATCGCCCAGGTGACCAACACTCAGCGCTCTACGGTGTGCGTCACGCGTGATACCATTGACGTCAAGCTCCGCACTCAGCCCTACCCGAGCTTTGTGCCCACCCCCTTCACCCTTGAGGGGTGCAGCCCGCTGACGCTGACCTTCGACAACCAGACCTTGGATGCAAAGACGCACTTCTGGGATTTCGGCGACGGCGTCACGTCGGAGCAAGCCAGCCCCACGCACACCTACACCGAAGGCGTCTACGACCTGAAATACTACGTCACGTCGGGCGACGGCTGCAAGGACTCCCTTATTTACGACAGCGTCATCGCCGTCTACGCCTCGCCAAAGGCCTCCTTCGCCTGGGACCCCATCTACCCGTCAGTGCTGCATCCTGTGGCACAGCTCACCAATACCACAGCCAACCGTACGGCAGACACCAAGTTCTTCTGGGAGATGCAGTATAACCGCAACAACCTGCTCTCTGTCCAGACGCTTACCGACGAGAACCCGCTCTTCGACTTCTCGCAGTTCGCCTCCCCCGACGAGCTGGCAGGCACCTATACGGCCCGCCTCATCGCCCGCACCGACAACATGGCCCCGTCGGGCAACATCATCTATTGTCGCGACACCACAGAGAGCACCATCATGCTGGTCAACGACTTCCTGCAGTTCCCCAATGTGGTGACTCCCAATGGCGACGGCATCAACGACAAGTTCGTTATCTCCAACCTCATCGGCGGCCTGGCCTATCCTGTCAACACCCTTGACATCTACAACAAGTGGGGCACCCGCATCTTCCACCGCGAGAACATAACCGCAGAGGAAGACTTCTGGGATCCCGTCGACGTACCGGCCGGCACCTATTTCTACCGCTTCTCGGCGCGTGGCTACAATGGCAACATCGAGCACAACGGCGCCGTGGAGGTGATAAAGTAAGCCGTTGCACACCAAGACAATGCCCTCATGTATCGCATGGGGGCATTTTTTTATTGTGTATATATAATAATTTACAAAAAGCGGCGTTAAATATAACATGATAGCAGAAAACATAGCGCGTATCAAGTCCACCTTGCCACAGGGAGTGAGGCTTGTCGCCGTGTCCAAGATAAAGCCCGTGGAAGACATTATGGAGGCCTACAATGCCGGTCAGCGCCTCTTTGGAGAGAACTATGCCACAGAGCTGCGTGACAAACACGCCGTGCTCCCCGCCGACATACAGTGGCATTTCATCGGCCACCTGCAGGCCAAGCAGATCAAGTACTACATAGACTTTGTGAGCATGATCCACGGTGTTGACACCATCGAGCATCTTGAGGACATAGACCGTGCCGCCGCCAAGGCCGGACGCGTGGTCGACGTGCTGCTGCAATGCCATATAGCCCGTGAGGAAACCAAGTTTGGCTTCTCGCCAGAGGAGCTTGCCGGCATCCAGTCTTCTGCCGCCGCGCTGCCTCACGTGCGCGTGTGTGGCATAATGGGCATGGCGACCAATACCACCGACCAGGAACAGGTGCGCCGCGAGTTCCGCGAACTGAAGCATATCTTCGACACCCTACAGTCAGGCCCCTTTGCAGGCCACCCCGAGTTTTGTGAGCTCTCCATGGGAATGAGCCACGACTACCTTATTGCCGTCGACGAGGGCAGTACCATTGTGCGCCTCGGCACCTCCATATTCGGCGAACGCGATTACAGCATACTTAAAAGATAGACAGCAATGCAGATATTCAAGAAAAGCAGACAGATTGTCATGTCATACGTCGTCATCACGCTTGGCCTGATGCTCTATACCTTCGGCTGGTCGGCTTTCATGCTGCCCATGAAGATAGTGGGCGGCGGCGTGAGCGGTATGTCGGCTATCCTCTATTACGCCGTCGGCATCCATGTGCCCATCGGTGTACTCAACTTTATCTTCAACGCCATCCTTGTGGCCATAGGATTCAAGATGCTTGGGTCCAAGTTCGGCGCCAACACCATCTACGGCATTATCATGTCGTCGCTCTGCTTCATCCTTTGGCAGCAGGTGTTGCAGGTCGACACATGGTTCGACGTTGAGCATTTCGGCGTCTTCATGTGCGCTGTGCTTGGCGGCGTCTGCTGCGGCGCGGGCATCGGCCTGAGCTTCATCATGGGTGGCAACAGTGGCGGCACCGACATCATTGCCCTCATCGTGTGCAAGTACCACAACATCTCCCCCGGCCGTGTCATCATGCTCATCGATGTCGTCATCATAGGCTGCTCTTTCTTCGTCAGCCACAAGCTCGACAACGTTATCTGCGGCTATGTGGTCATGGTCGTCATGACCTACGTCCTCGACATGGTGCTCGACGGCAACAAGCAGTCCTATCAGGTGATGGTCTTCTCGTCAAAGAACGACGAGATTGGCGACGCCGTGACCAAGGAAGTGGGCCGCGGCGCCACGCTTCTCGACGCCGAAGGCTGCTACACCAAGAACAGCCAGAAGGTGCTCCTGATGATGGTGCACCGCACCGACAAGCCCCACGTCATGCAGATAATACACCGCATCGACGAAAACGCCTTCGTCTCCGTCAGCAAGGCCGAGGGCGTCTATGGCAAGAACTTTGAGAAACTGAAGCTTTAATCCTGTCATCATGAAACTTGTTTCCCCTTCGCTTTTAAGCGCCGACTTCGGCAACCTGCAGCGCGACATAGAGATGCTCAACGCATCGGAGTGCGACTGGCTGCATGTCGACGTCATGGACGGCATCTTCGTGCCCAATATATCCTTCGGACAGCCCATCGTCAAGCATATCAAGCGCCACGCGCAGAAGCCCCTCGACGTGCATCTGATGATTATGGACCCGGGCCGCTATGTGGCCGACTTCAAGGAGGCCGGCGCCGACATAATGACTGTGCACTACGAGGCTTGCACACACCTCGACCGCACTATCCACGCCATCCACGACCACGGCATGAAGGCCGGCGTGGTGCTCAACCCGCACACCGCCGTCTGTCTGCTCGAAGACATCGTGCAGGAGTGCGACCTCGTGCTGCTGATGAGCGTCAACCCCGGCTTCGGCGGCCAGAAGTTTATCGAAAACACCTACAACAAAGTGCGCCAGCTCCGCGCCCTCTGCGACCGCAAGAACCCGCAGTGCCTCATCGAGGTCGACGGAGGAGTCAACCTGCAGAACGCCCCGTTGCTCTATGAAGCCGGTGCCGATGTGCTCGTTGCCGGCAATGCCGTCTTCAAGAGCGCCGACCCCAAGCAGACGATACACGACCTCAAACAATGACTCGCCCGCAGCTGATAATAGCGCCAGGCAAGGAAAAAGCCCTTCTGCGCCGCCATCCCTGGGTGTTCTCGGGGGCGGTGAAACGCGTTGTCGGCGACCCTCATGACGGCGACCTCGTAGACGTCGTGTCCGCCGACGGCAGCTGGATGGCCGCAGGCCACTATCAAGCCGAGAGCATCATCTGCAAAGTCCTCTCTTTCGACACGCCTGATGTCGGCGAGGCCTTCTTCCGCGAGCGCATCCGCTCCGCTGTCGCCTACCGCCAGCGTCTCGGCTTCTTCTCAAGCGCCGACACCGACGTCTTCCGCCTCGTACACGCCGAAGGCGATTTCCTCCCCGGACTGGTGGCCGACTGGTACAACGGCGTGCTCGTCCTGCAGGCCCATTCGGTGGGCATGCACCGCCTCTTCCCGATGCTCGCCGCCGCCTTCCGCGAGGCCTTGAAGCCTTACGGCATCCGTTCGGTCTTCGACAAGAGCTCCGCCACAGTCCCCGGCGGTGCCGCCGACGGCTACCTCTGGGGCGACGAGCCGC
>ODAI012842400.1_pt1 | contig 10653 bp, 9 predicted proteins | sample 1539321 | NCBI WGS metagenome assembly ODAI01 (sample SAMN02144231, study PRJEB22623) | gut metagenome | biome: sheep rumen | host: Ovis aries | place: New Zealand | reverse complement strand
GCCTGAGAGAGTGCTATTTCGATACGGAGATAATCATGAGCGCAAAGCGCAGCTATGGTCTTATCCAGCATTCAAACTGGTTCGGCGGTCTTACCGTTCTGCTGTTTGCCTGCACCTCGGGAGCCTTTCTGTACACGCAGAACAAGGTCATGAGAAATGCCTGCTATATCATATCTGTGATATGCTTCTATACGCTCATATCCGCGGAAGCCCGTCTTGCATGGGTGGGCGTTTTCGGCTATTTGTTCTTCCTTGCTGTGTCCATCATAGTCATGAAGCGCAAGGGACTTGAAAAAGAAAAGCTCATGAGTATAATCAAGCGCCTGCTGGTACTGCTGCTGGGTATGGCGGTGGTGACAGTTATCGCCATCGTATTCTTCGGCAGGATAATCGAAAGAGTTCAGCAGACAAAGACGGAGATGTCAGGGGACGGCTTCATTCACATGGGACGCGAAGGCATGGGCTCGGGAAGAGTCTATATCTGGAAGCAGGGACTTAAATCGGTGCCCGACCATTGGGCTTTCGGTATCGGTCTCGACAATTACAGAGATGTTTTCCTGTCAGACTCTGAGTTCGATGGTATGTTCACTCAGGGCAAGGGTCATAACGAGTATATACACTATCTTGTTACACAGGGCGTCTTCCAGCTTATTACATACCTGACGCTGCTTATACATACAGCTGTTACGGGAGTGAAAAATGTCATCAGAAACGATGACAATGAGGAGAGATACCTCAACTGGATACTCATGGGTATGTTCTTCGGATATACCGCGCAGGCATTCTTTAACAGCAGCGTTGTCAACGTAGTGCCGTACTTCTGGATAACCGTAGGTATGCTGCTCACTAAGAAGAACCAGCGACCTCTCGGCAGCTCAAAAAAGAATAGGGAAAGTGCAGCTGCCAAGCACTGAAAATAGTATCAAACGCTCCGAGAATATAAGGGCGGTACTCGTATAGAAGTTTTACAAGTGATATTGAGGAAAACCCTTTTGAAAAAGAGTTCTTCCTCAAACTCCTTTCCTAAAACTTTCAGCATTAAATTTAGCCCCGTCAGGGCGCTCCCCGACTAAATATTGTATAAAAAGAAAAACAGCAGGATCATCCGATCCTGCTGTTTTTTATGGGTTACAGCTTTTACTTGGTCGATACTACGAATGTAGAGTCATTAAGGATATTCAGAGCGCTTTCGATCTCGTCAGCATTTTCTGTTGAGTTATACTTGTAAACGTTAACAGTTGAACGATCATTGTTGTTAACTACATAGAAGAATGTGTGACCGGATTCAGTGAACTGCTTGAGTTCTGAATTTGTAAAGCCGATGAATGCATCTTCACCATGGAGGTTGCTGTCCTTCTCATATACGATGTCCCAGAGATTAGAGTCTCCGAGAGCGTTTGCAGCATCTCTTCTGATCTCCTTATAATTCTTGCCTGCATTGGCAGCTGATTTAGTAAGATAATTACCGGTGAAAGTGGTAACGTCTACTTCATGCCACTCGTATTTTCCTGTGCTTTCGTTCTTCATCCATACGAGATTATATGCGTGGTTCTCAGCTCCTGCAAGGTGATTCTTAATACCGAGAGTATCAAGGATAAGCGAAGTAGTCATAGAGATACCGCCGCACTCAGTAAAGTTTGTGTTCAGACCTGCGTTGATGGAACCATAGTTTAAGCGGCTATAGTCGAAGCTGTTATATAAAGTGCTGGGATATATTGATATTTCTTCGGGAGAGATATATGAAGTGTATGTTATATTGCTAACGACTTCTTTTATAACTGCTTTGACCTTCTCACTTTCGGTTGTTTCGGGAGTAAAGCTTTTTTCAAGATTGGAAGCGATATGATTTACAATTCTTTGAGTCTCCTTGGTTATAAAGGGAGTTCCGTCGAATGCGTTGATAAATCTTTTTATCTTCTTCTGTACGTTTGTGCCAAGTCCTGAATACTCATGACCGTTCACCTTTTCAAGCTTCCTGCAGTTTTTGAATGCGTTGAATCCGATATACTTTACAGAATCAGGGATATTTACGTTTTCAATGCTTTCACCGAAGGGGTGCTTATACGCAATCTCGTCGTTGATGGAAGTTGTTCCGTCCATGAATGAGAGATCAGTATCGCTGTATGATTCGGGATCAGCGAGTCGGTAAGCAAGGATAGCGGGGGAGCTTGTATTGCTGTCACGGTAATATTCAACACCGTTGTCGGCGAAGTGATTATACTCGTTCAAGTTGAATGCAGTATCGTTGAGAGCTCCGTTTTGCATAACGATATTCTGGGGGAAGTAAATATTAGCAAGCTTGCGGCAGCCCTTGAAAGCGTTATTTTTTATCCTGAGGTATGTGCTTGCCTTGACTTCGCCGCCTTCGTTCAGAAGGAAACCATAATTGTTGATCCATTCGGGCTGACGGTAATCGCTGAGATATACGGTCTCAAGTTTCTCGCAGAATGAGAAAGCCTCAGGTTCGATCTCCTGAACAGGAAGGATGCAGCCGTGAACACTATCAAAGAGTGACGCAGGAACTACGATCTCGGTCGCATCATCCAAAGCGCAGTTCTGGATAGTGAAAGCTGCTTCTCCATCGATGAATTCTGCTCTGTATGAAAGGGACAGTTCGTGGAGATATACACAGTAGTCCTCGGGAGATATGCACATATCATTAGTCAGGTCGAAGAGCTCGGGGGTGAGATTTGCCTTCTTTGCTTCCTCGGAAAGCTCGACCTCTGAGCAGGAGTACTTCTTGTTGGGGAAGCCGTCTTTAGCATATATTCTATTGATCTCCTTTTCGATGATAAGGAAGTCATAATAGTTGGCTTTTCCGTCCTTTCCGTAGTTGTCCTTGCCTCCGAAATCATAGGTCATGTCTGAGAGATCAATATCATGTACATTGACAAGATCTCTATCAATGTCATAAGGACCTTCTGCTTCTGCAAAGCTCTGTGCGGGAGCAGCTGCTGCCATCACTGAGAGAGCGGAAACAGCAGAGGTGATAAGGGCCAGTGTTCTGTTGTTTTTCTTCATTGTGTTTTTTCCTCCATTATAGTGTTTTTATTGTTATTTCTTTTACTGTATACAGTGCTATGATAAAATGTTGGGATACGATGAACTCGCAAAACATAGTTACCATTTTAACAATTTGTGCTGTGTAAACAAACGGAATGTACAATCCACGTTTATTATACACCAAAATGAAATTAAATCAAGTCCTTTAAGCGAAGAATTAATGCAAATCTGCTAATTAAATAATAATCCGTGAGGCACCTCTGAAATAATTATCACAATTTGCTAAATAACAAATTTTAAATAAAAATTATTTAATCAACAGTTTTGAGAGTGTACGACCGTCTGTTTTGTGCCCAAAGAACTTGGTTCATTTAGTACTATCGTGCCAGCAGACACAGGTGTGACATATATTTTTTTTATTATCTTTATTTATTGCAGAATGGAGCAAAAATGTTGATTTGGAGTGTTTTTTGTGATATAATGGTTAGGCTGAAATAATATCAATACAGGAGCAGATAATGGAAACGCTTAGAAATATTAAGATCGGAGATACTGTCAGGGTGGAGAGCGTCGGCGGTGAAGGTGCTCTGAGACAGCATTTCCTTGATATGGGACTTATCCCCGGAGCAGAGGTTACTCTGGTCAAATATGCACCTATGGGCGACCCTATGGAGCTGCGGCTACACGGCTATGAGCTTACGCTGAGACTTGCGGATGCCGAGCAGATCGGAGTCTGTCCCGTCGCCTCTAAAAAAGAGGCGGTGAAGAAAGAGCACAGACATAAGAAGTCCGACCACCCGGGTCTCGGTGAGGGCGGACGCTTCCACGCCAAGGACGATGGTGTCCCTCTTGAAAAGGGCACTGTGATGAAGTTTGCTCTCGTGGGGAACCAGAACAGCGGCAAGACCACTCTTTTCAACAGGCTGACGGGCTCCAAGCAGCACGTCGGAAACTTCCCGGGAGTTACCGTGGACCGCAAGGACGGCGCTATAAAGGGTCATCCCGACACTCTCATAACCGACCTGCCCGGCATTTACTCCATGTCGCCTTACAGCAGCGAGGAGATAGTCTCCCGTAATTTCGTGCTCAACGAGAAGCCGCACGCTATCATCAATATCGTTGATGTCACCAATATCGAGAGAAATCTCTATCTTACAATGCAGCTTCTGGAAATGAATATCCCCATGGTAGTTGCACTGAATATGATGGACGAGCTTACCTCCAACGGCGGAACCATCGACATAAACCAGATGGAAAGACGTCTCGGCGTACCTGTGGTGCCCATATCGGCTGCCAAGAACAAGGGTATCGAGGAGCTTGTGGAGCACGCCATACATATCGCCTATTATCAGGAGCGGCCTGTCCGTTATGACTTCTGCGCGAAGAACGAGAACGGGGGAGCGGTACACCGCTGTCTCCACAGTATCTCTCATCTTATTGAGGATCACGCAGAAAGCGTGGATATGCCTATACGATTTGTGACCAGTAAGGTCATCGAAAACGACAAGCTGGTCATCGACAAGCTTGGGCTTGATCAGAACGAGCTCGAGACCGTTGAGCATATCGTTTCGCAGATGGAGAAGGAACGCGGTCTGGACAGAAGTTCCGCCATTGCGGATATGAGGTTCAGCTTCATCCACAGGCTCTGCGATGACACGGTGAAGAAGCCTGCGGAGAGCCGCGAGCATATCCGAAGCCGCCGTATAGATAAGTTCCTGACGGGAAAATATACGGCTATCCCTGCATTCATCCTCATTATGGGACTGGTATTCTTCCTGACCTTTAATGTAATAGGCGCCTTTTTACAGGGGATTTTCGAGACAGGCGTAGACAAGCTCACGGAGCTTACGGACAAGGCGCTGACAAGCGCTCATGTTAACACGGTTATCCATGACCTTGTCATAGATGGTATTTTTGCAGGCGTGGGAAGCGTTCTCAGCTTCCTGCCAATAATCGTGACGCTTTTCTTCTTTCTTTCACTGCTGGAGGACAGCGGCTATATCGCCCGTGTTGCATTCTTTATGGACAAGATACTCCGCAAGGTGGGACTTTCGGGACGAAGCATAGTGCCGCTGCTCATCGGCTTCGGCTGCTCTGTGCCTGCGGTAATGTCCACAAGAACTCTCCCCAGCGAGAGAGACAGAAAAATGACCATACTTCTGACCCCCTTCATGAGCTGTACCGCGAAGCTTCCCATCTATGCATTTTTCGTGAATGCTTTCTTCCCCAAGAGGGGCGGGCTTATCATGATAGGGCTCTATCTTCTCGGAATAGTTTCGGGAATAATCGCAGCATACATTTTCAAGGGAACACTTTTCCGCGGAGAGGCTGTGCCCTTTGTAATGGAGCTTCCCAACTACCGTCTGCCCTCGGCAGGCAACGTTGCACAGCTCCTGTGGGAGAAGGCAAAGGACTTCCTCCAGAGGGCGTTCTCCGTTATCCTCATAGCTACCATAGCGGTCTGGTTCCTCCAGAGCTTCGACCTGAAGCTGAACATGGTGGACGACGCAGGCGACAGCATACTCGCCAAGATAGCAGGTGTTTTCGCACCGATCATGAAGCCTGTGGGACTTGGCGACTGGCGCATACTCGTAGCTCTCATAAGCGGATTTATGGCAAAGGAGAGCGTGGTCTCCACACTGAAAATACTCTATTCGGGAGATGTTGCCTCGGCTATGTCCTCACTGACAGCAGCCTGCCTGCTGGTGTTCTCGCTGCTCTACACTCCCTGTGTAGCGGCGATCGCCGCTGTAAAGCGTGAGCTGGGCAAGAAATGGGCTCTGGCAGAGGTGGTATGGCAGTGCGCCGTGGCATGGCTCGCCACACTTGTCATCCGTGCAATACTGCTGCTGATAGGAGTGGTCTGATGAATATTGCGGATATAGTCATATTGGCTCTGATAGTCCTTGCAGTTGTCTTTGCTGTCAGGTACATGATAAAGAGCTCAAAGAATGGCAGCTGCTGCGGAGACTGCGGAAGCTGCGGCGGATGCAGCAGGCATCGGCAGTGAGTGCCATTAGTATAAACGAATAAAGCTCCCCCAAGCAGACATCTGTCCGCTCAGGGGAGCATTTTTATATTGCCTTTTGTTTTACAGAAATTCCACTCTGCCGCTGTCAAGGTGGTATATGGCTCCCAGCACCTGCAAGCCGTACTCCTCCTCGTCACGCTGTATCTGCAAGCTGTGCTCGATTATATCACAGCTGTGCTTCACGTTTAGACAGCAGGCACGGAATTCGTTTTTCTCATCGCCGATAGCCTTCAGTATCTCGTCTGTTATGAACTTTATGTAGCCGTCGGGCTCATGGTTCATGGCGGCGTCCACGGCACCGCAGTGGTCGTGACCGAGAACTACGATAAGACCCGTGCCAAGATGCTCTGCGGCGTATTCGATACTGCCGAGCTGGTGGGAGTCCATGACGTTGCCTGCAACTCTTATGACAAAGAGGTCGCCTATGCCTGCTGAGAATATCATCTCGGGGACTACCCTCGAATCCGAGCAGGTGATGATGATAGCGTAGGGCTTCTGTCCGCTCTCGCTGAACCGCAGGAGAGTCTCGGGAGAAACGTCACAGCTAAGCGTCCGTGACTGTATGTATTTTTCGTTGCCGCTTATAAGACGAGCCTTTGCTTCGTCTGCGGTTATCCTGTATGACTGCATTACACAGCACCTCCGTCCTTGATGTAATTGTAACATATTTTCGTCCGTTCTGCAATATGCTTCGGGAAGCTTTGAAAAATTGTTCCGCGGCGTTGATTTATGGCGGTATCTGTGGTATAATGGTCTGTGGTAAGCAAAAATCAGTATAAGGAGGCGCATATGTTCTATCTTATTAAAAGCACCCTTGAGGAGCGCAAGAACCTCAAGCCGAGAGACTCAAAGGAAAAATATGTGGCTATACTCTCTGCGGAGGAGTGGCAGAGCAACAGCTCAAAATTCGATATGGGCATTGACCTTGAGGTCAGCACCTTTCAGATAGACAGCACTAAGGCAGAGGTGAACTATGACTCGCTGACGGGTACATTCTGCCTTCCCGACAGGAATGATATCTCGGGTGAGAACAGGAGGTTCGCATTCGCCCTCGACGAAAAGGGCATAGTTTTTATTGATGACAGCGGAGCTGTTTCTGAGATAATCAGCGGCATTGTAAAGACCAAGCGCTGGACAAATCCCTCGCTGGAGCGCTTCATTTACGACTTCCTCGAGCAGATAATATATAACGACCAGAACGTGCTGGCGAAGTACGACGCGGAGCTTGACGAGATGGAGGACAAGATACTTGCAGGCGAGGAGGAGAACTATCCCAAGCGCCTCAGCGAGATAAGAAGCGACCTCAGGGATATGAGGATACACTATGAACAGCTGGAGGACTTGGGTCAGGAGCTGGAGGAGAATGAGAACAACTTCTTCAAGCATGAAAATCTTCGCTATTTTCACCTTTTCACTCAGCGCATAGCCAGACTTCACGACACCACCGCCGCACTCAGGGACTACACCGCCCAGATACGCGAGCTCTATCAGTCTCAGCTGGACATAAAGCAGAACAGGATAATGACTATACTCACCATTGTCACCACTATTTTTATGCCCCTAACCCTCATTGCAGGCTGGTACGGCATGAACTTCAAGTATATGCCCGAGCTGGAGTTCAAAGCGTCCTATCCCATAGTCATACTTGTAAGTATTATCATAGTCGTCATCAGTCTCATATTTTTCAGGAAGAAGAAATGGCTGTAAATACAAAACGCTCCGATAGTCTCGGGGCGTTTTTGTTATCGTCAACTATAGCTTTATGCAGTTGTCTTTATCATCAGCGGCACTTTGCCCTTCCATCTTATAGTGAAGCTCCTTTTTGCCGCCTGCTGTTATCACTAAACGGAGATCAATGAATTCTGTGTCGGTATCATAGAATAGTCCGTACTCCTCGCTGCCGTTTCTGTAAACGCTTATGGATAATAATTCAATGCGGTCAATAATATCCTGCTCGGAAGCTCCTTCCTCAATGAACCCGGGCTCTGACAGTAAACAGTCTGCCACTGCCTTTTTTACGTCACGGTCTGTGCGCTCTCCGTATAAGAGCAGCTTCTCAAGTTTCCGATAGCACTTTCCCGGCTGTATTTCCTTCAGCGACGGTATCTCTGTTATCAGTTTGTTGATATCAAGGTCGATGGGACCTTTATCGATGAGAGCCTTCTCGATCATTCCGTTATATCCCTCCTGCGGAACAGTGGGGTGCCTGTCAGTGTCAAAAAATGCAGTAACGATGCTGTCGTCGATCAGATTCCACTTCCATTTGATATCACATTCGTAGCCCACGGTGCCCGTATGATCAAAGAGAAATCTTCCGTATCCCGTATCAAAATAGATGCGGTTGCGGTCTTTGTCCTTTGCAGCTCCGGAACGCTTGTAAGAAACAATGATTATGAATATTGACAGTGCAAGCATGAGTCCGCTTGCTGCAAACGAGAATATCGAAGCCGCCTTGTAGGTATCAACATGGTCGCTGATATAATAGTTGTTGGGAGCATTCGGGTCATAGTGGATGATGATCTTATCGCCTTTGTGTTCCGGACCTGCATTACAGTAAAGATGGCGCAGCCTGAACCTGCCGTCGGGTTCGACCTCTATATGCCGCCAGTGCTTACCTGTGAGGTATTTGCTCTCCGCATCGTCGAGATCTCTTAAATAGCCGCGGCTTTCGTTTACGACCTTGCCCGTCACTTCGGCGGTGCAATTATTTTTCAGGTCTTTGTAAATGAGCCTCTGTCCAAAGCCTGCCAGAAAGAGTATCACCGAAGCGGTAATGGTCAGGATCAGACAAAAGATAACGGCTTTTTTGCTCGGATTACTTTTCAATTTTATTACCGTCCCTTTTACTTGTTTGCAATGAGTTTTTTCAGCTCCGCCTTCAGATACTGATAACGCTCCAGCTTTTCCTGCTTTGCGAAGTGGACCTCGCGCAGCTGCTCGGGGTTGCCCTCATAGCAGAGCTTCTCGTCGCCGAACTGCTCGCTGGTAAGGTCGAATACAACATCGCCAACCACATTGTAGCAGTGGTAGTTCCCGCCGGGACGAAGAACTCCGAAGACCTTGCCGCCGAAGATATCCTGTGCAAGGAATGCGGTTATGGAGCACTGCCCGGTGGTGATGTTGTCCTTGCTCCACTTCTCGCGGAGCCTCGGTGCACAGGTGTATTCGCACCATATCTGCAAAAGCGCGTCATAGAGCGCCTGCGGTGTTTTTATTGCACTGTATTCCTCGTTTATCGGCGGAACAAGAGCGTTCTCCCAGCCGTAAAAATCATAGCTCATAATAATCCTCCGAAATCAGTGCGCCGAAGCTGTTCGTGCGCACATTTTTATTGCAGTCGGCTCAGATAATACCGTCAGCGCGGAGCTTCTCCAGCAGAGCGCGGCAGCCCTCGTCGATATCGCTGTACGCCTTGCCGAAATCGCCGCTGTACCACGGGTCTGAGACATCGTCGCTCCGTCCTGCAAAGGTGAGGAGCTTGTATATCTTTCCGTCCTTGTCGCTGCCGAATATGCGGTTCATGTTGCGGATATTGGCGGAGTCCATACCCACAAAAAGGTCATAGCTGTTGTAGTCAGCCTTTTTAAGCTGAACAGCATACTTGCCGCGGCAGCTTATCCCATGGGAAGCAAGCTCCGCTCTTGCGGGAGGATATACGGGATTGCCCAGCTCCTCGGTGCTGGTGGCAGCTGAGGAGATATGCAGCTCATGGCTGAGACCGTTCTCGGCAGCCAGCTTCTTCATTATAAATTCTGCCATAGGTGAGCGGCATATATTGCCGTGGCACACAAACATAATCTTTATCATAGGTCTAAACCTCCGTATTTTGCCGTGATTTGCCGCGTTTTGCCGTTGTATACTTCGACGAACGGGTGTACTGATTCTGTCAAGATTCACGGCGAACTCGGCAAATCGTGGCATATCTTGGCATTCTAAGGACATCGTTAGTAGTAGAAATGGTAGTAAACACAGGGTGTGTTACTACTAAGGATTTAGGACTCTTTTTCTATACAGCCCTTGTTTCCGCAAAACGGGCATTTCACTTCATAATAGTTATCTGAATGAATAGCGAATAGCAGCTTGTTCCATGTGAATTTGAACTCTTTTGAGCAGGATTTACATTGGAAAGTATGCTTTGAAAGCTGCATTGCCCATAAAACACAGGCTCCCACACCTGCAAGAATCACAATTACTGTAACAATTATCCATTCCATTTTAAATCACCTCAAGTAAAACCGTTTTTAGAATTCTAAACGCTATTTATTATTATACCATAATACTTCCGTTTCATCAAGACAAAAAGGGCAAAAAAATAGCGGCTCACCGAAGTGAGCCGCAGCGGAAGCAATCAGACTGCTTCATTCTTTGTTCTGTTCATTTCCTGACGGGCGTTCTGCACTTCCTCCATGCGGTGAAGCTCCGCAGCAGCGTCCTCCAGCCCCAGATGGGTAATGACATCAGATATAGATTGCGTGTATTAGTGTCTTTCGGTATGTTTTTGCCTTGATACCTGTCAACAACTGCTAAAATTTCTTTTAGCATTTCCGAAAAATCATGATCCGACAAACGTATCGCATAGTTCAGAATAAAGAGTTTATCACGTTCAACATCGGCATTTT
>ODAI011851181.1_pt1 | contig 10654 bp, 13 predicted proteins | sample 1539321 | NCBI WGS metagenome assembly ODAI01 (sample SAMN02144231, study PRJEB22623) | gut metagenome | biome: sheep rumen | host: Ovis aries | place: New Zealand | reverse complement strand
CTTCCAGAACCGCCCCGACATCGGCCCCAAGGACATGGCCGCCATCATCCAGCAGATGTTGGTGCCCGTGCCGCAGACCGCCATGACCCAAAACCCCCGAATCGGCGAACTGGAGCACATGATCCTGGAGCAAGAGCCGTGGCTCAACTTTTCGCAAAACCCCATGTGGCCGTGGGAATTCGGCAATACCGCCGCCATGGTGAACACCTCTGACCTGCGAAGACTGGTAAAAGGAGGGCCAGCCCCGAGCCACAAGATGGACAACGTGGCGGCACTGGTGGATGCGCTGTATTGCTTTGATCTTACTGAAGGGCGCGTGACGGAGTGACGCTCGGGCGGATTTGCAATCCGACCGCAATGAGTATCAGCATTTGCAATGCGAAAGAATTTTTAATCATTTTAATATTTGAGACTATGAGAAGTGTAGAATTAATCGAATTGGGTTTGAACGAAATCGCCCGTGACTGCCGCATCATCGACGATGTGGCGATAGAAAGCAAATATGCTGCGTCGCAGAGAGCGTCGAACGAAACCAACACCAACACCATCGAAATCTTTGAACGCATCGCCAAACGTCACGAAAGCGTATTGAAGGAAGTGCATGAGAAAGTGCGCGACCTGATGGAGTTCGTCGGCGAGTACATGAACGGCCAAGACATGGTGTCAGGCGTTGACGTGGCCATCAGCAAAACCATCTATGACCTTGTATATGAGCGCACCACCGATGAAGACTACGAAAACCACGAACAGCCATGACTGACATCTATTTAATGTTGCTTTTCTCCTTCCTCGGCGGTCTGCTGATAGGATGGTGCCCCACATTCACCCACTACCGGGCGAAGGAGCGAGAGCGCAAGGCCGTGGAAGCATACAAGGCACATCAATGGGTGAAAAAACCGCCAATCACCGACTGGCAGGAAGCCATCAACATCATCGCCAAACTGAACGACAGCATCGTGGAGGAATACCACATCGTGCTGGAAGGCGAAATCTATGAAATGAGACCGATTGAAAAACAAGAAAAAGAAGAGGAACTATGACACAGAAAGAAAAAGACAAAATGATAAAGCAAGTGCTCAACGGCTTCGACTTCGTGAAAGTCGCTTGCCTGAAAATGCTCGAAAATGACAAAACATCTCTTTTTATCGAATTGGGCGAATTGCACAAAAAAGCAGAAAAACTCTTGCGCATGGCACTCGACCACATAGATGAAGATTATTGGTGGGCAGGTGGCATCGGACACGGAGGCTTCTGCGCATGGTGGAGCAAGAAGCGCGGGCTTTCGCTCAATTACATCATCACCGCCAGCAGGGCGAAACCAACCGAGGAGGAAACCGCATGAAACCCCACCTTGAAATCAGCAAGCAGTTGCAAGACCTTTACGGCCCCAACCGCATCGTGATCGGGAAGGCAGGCGAAAAGATATATTTCGACCTGCCCGACTCCCCCGAAGTCTTTGCCCATCTCATCAAGCGCATGTTCCAGGCATTGGCCGTCCGCGACATGGGCGACCATCTCCACGCCCTCGCCGAGCAGATGGAGGAAATAATAAGCCCGCCGGAAGATGACGCTCGGTCGGATTTGCAATCCGACCGCTGAGAGTATAAGGATTTTCAATCCGATTAAAGCGCATTGAAAATGCTGATATTCAGTGCAGCCGGATTGCAAATCCGTCTGAGCGAGAGCAGTTGAAACTATTTTAATACATCAATCTCAAAACCATCAAATCATGGAACAATTAAAAGACACCCTTTGGCAGGTCGCCACCGAATACGCCATGAAGGTGGGCGAACTCATCGAACATGAGCCCGAGTTCTGGGTGACCAAAAACATCAGCGTCGATTGCTGCTGCTTCGGCGACGTGTGGTTCCTCACCCTCGAAGAGATGCAAGTCATCATCGACCACATGCCCAAGTGGCTCGAACGCTACGGCAACCGCAAGGCCGTCGCCCAGGAAATCACCGACTGGCTCGACTGGAGCATAGAAGACGGCTACGACCCCGACCGCGACCAATACCGCCGCCACGCCCGCATCAACCTATGGTCGTGGCTCTCAGGCCTGCGCCCCGCCGACCTGAAAGTGACCGTCGATGACGAGATACAGCAGCACCGCGACATTCTCTCCGTGCTCGGCACCGTCCGCGGCTTCTACGGCAACATCCCCGTGGGCCGCGCCATCGACAACATCCACGCCCGCCTCACTGAACTCGAAGCCCGCAAGCGCATCGAGGATGAATCCGCATTCGAGAAAATCAAGGACACGGAAGCCTACAAGCACTTCCGAAAAATGATGGAGGACGAACAATGAAAAACGCAATCATCATCAACGGCACCGTTTATGAACTGGTGCCCAACGACACCGGCAAAGATGTATGCGAGACCTGCGACCTTAGCGACATATGCATAGGCGTAGGCGTATATGCACGTAGTCTATGCATATATGTTCATAATGCCGGACCGGAAGACCACTACATCAAGCGGCAGAAAGGAGGCGACGAATGAAGCGCGTATATATCTCCGGCCAGATGACCGGAATACCCCGTGAAGAATATCTCGCCCGCTTCGCCAAGGCCGAGAGCCTCTTGCGCCAGGAAGGCTACGCCGTAGTCAATCCCGCGCGCCTGCTCCCCAGCCGCTGGCCGTGGATTTATCGGTTGATTGGGTATAAACTGACTTTGATGTATGATTTATGGCAGCTCTCGAAGTGCGACATCATCTATAAGATGCCGGGATGGCGCGAGAGCCACGGAGCGAATATAGAATCATGTTGGGCGTACCACATGAGCATCAGTTTGCTTTTCCCCAAGATGCGTGAGAAGATGGACAAGAAAATGGCGAAGTTCATCGAAAAGGAAAAGGAGCGCGAAGAGGAACGAAAAAGCAAAGTTCACGTCGGTGCTATGATGGGGCCAGCGGGATGAGTAACCCGCTGGCGCGAAATCAACCATAATAAAAACGACATGAACGAAGATTACAGTCCGAAAGAGACGCTTATAGGCGTGCTGCTTCTGCTGCTGCTCGGCGTGATGGTTTGCCTGCTGGGTGGGTGCAAGAGCATCCAATATGTGCCGGTGGAGACCACCAAAACGGAGTATGTGACGAAGACAGACACCATCATCCGCAAGGACAGCATCTGGGCGCACGACAGCATCATGATACGAGCCCAGGGCGACACGGTGTGGGTGGAGCGGTGGAGCATCCGCTATCAGGACAGATGGCGCGACCGCATCCACACCGACACACTGATGAAGACCGACTCGGTGATGGTGCCCTACCCGGTGGAGAAGCGGCTGAGCACATGGCAGCAGTTTTGTCTGGACTGGGGGAAGGTAACCACCGGAGCCACCATCGCGCTGCTCATCCTGCTCATCTTCTGGGCAATGAAGACCACCAAAATCAAATTGTAATGTCATGACTTTGTTTTTACGGGAGCAAGACACCGACACCTTGCTCCCGTTTTTTTTGTTCCGACACTTGCCGGAGCAGTCGGGAAACCCCATCACTATTTTCGCGGATAGGTATAAGACACAAACAACGCGAAAATGGAAATATCATTAGAAGCAATCATCAGCCTGCTGGGGCTGTTTGTTGGCGGTGGCGGAGGTGCATTTTTCACATGGCGGTACATGCGTCGCAAGGCCAAAGCCGAGGCCGACAGCGCCGAGGTGGACACGGTGAAGAACATGCAGGAAGCCTACGACAAGATGTTCGAGCAGGTGAACCACTACATCGAGGATGCCACCGGCAAGATGAACGACATCCGCTCAGACCGCGACCGCTACAAGAAAGAGCGCGATGAACTGCGCGACCGCTTCTGCCGACTGGAGGACTCGCTGCGCAATATGCGTAATGAATACCAGGAAGAGAAGGCAGAAACCGACAGGAAAATAGCCCAACTCGGGCGGCGTGTGGAGGCCATGCGCCCTTTCCTTTGCGGCGATATGTTGTGCAAAAAACGGCAGCGCGTAGCAGCATTGGAAGACGTGGATGCTGAACAGCCAAAAAAGCCAGCCAAGACCGGAAAGGCAAAGGCGAAGCAACCATCGGAACCGAAAGATCTCGACCCCATCGACATGAAGGACATGTAGATGAAAGATTAAAGATGAAAGATTAAAAATTTACAATTATGATATACAAACGTGGTTCACGCGGAGAAGTGGTGCGGCAAATCCAGAAGGCACTGCATCTCTATCCCGACGGCATCTTCGGCGCACTGACCGAAGAGCGGGTTAAACAATTTCAGAGAGAGAATGGCCTGAAGGAAGACGGCATCGTAGGCCCCGCCACCATGGCGAAGCTGATGCCGTTCCGCATCACCAAGTCAAAAAGGATGATCAACGAAATCATCATCCACTGCACCGCCACCCCGGAAGGCCGCGAATGCACCGTCGACGAAATACGCCGATGGCACCGGCAGCGAGGATTCTCCGACATCGGCTACCACTACATCGTGCATCTGAATGGCGACCTCGATTTCGGGCGAAACGTCGACATCAGCGGCGCACACTGCCTGAACCACAATGCGCACTCCATCGGCGTGGTGTATGTCGGCGGCGTGGCGAAGGATGGCAAGACACCAAAGGACACACGCACCCAGGAGCAGAAGGCGACACTCGCATCGCTGCTGCTCGACCTCCGCAAGCTCTACCCAAAGGCATCTATCCACGGCCACCGCGACTTTGCCAACAAGGCATGCCCCTCTTTCGACGCTACAAAAGAATATAGCAAATTTTGAGTTAATAATCTGTCAAAGTGTTTTTCATAGTTTAGTTATTGATTCTTGAGTTTGTTTTTGAGACGACAGGGGAGCAGCGGCTCCCCACTTTTTTAAATAACGCGAATTAACACGAATTGACCCAAAATTATGAAGCACAGAAATTGAAGATTAATTATATGGCAATTATATGTTAAAACAATACCAAGCAATATGGAAAGAATAACACCCGATGAGTCATTGCAGCGCATATCCACCGCACAGCAGCAGGGGATGATGGCCGCACCGGCGAAGAACAAGAAGAGCACACCGAAGTTCGTGCGTGCGCTCAACGACAACGTATATCTGTTCAATCAAGGCAAAGGCGGCATCATCACACCAGCCTACGCGGAAATCACACCGCTGCTTGGCGAGTATGACGAGGGCAACGACGATATGCCGCCCGCCATGGAAGAATGGCTCACCGGCTACGCCGAAGAAATGGATTGGTTTGCCAATGACAGCATCGTGGAAGATGAGCCACAGGATGAAGGAGCAGCCGCCGCAGAAACACGCAAGAATATAGCCTACATGTGCAAGGCCAGCTGGGGCCAGGGCGCACCGTATAATGATTTGCTCGATTTCGGCTGGGGCAAGTGCCTGGTAGGGTGTTGGGCGGTTGCCGTCGGCATCATCATGCGCTATTGGGCGACAAAGGGCTTCCACCGAGGATGCCTTGCAACAACCCCATATTGGTACAAAAGACACCCACGGGAATTTGACCCACTGCCGGGGAAAATCGTCTTTGACTACCGCAACATCGTCGACAAGCCCACCACCGCTGCCCAGAAGAAGGCCGTCGCGGAAATGCTCAAGTACATCGGCATGGCTTGCAAGGTCAACTATGGTGTCGATGAAACAGGAGTCTCAGCAACGCTCGCCACACCGCTGCTCAAGGAACGGCTGCGCATGGGCAACAATATCCGCAACATCGAAAAGACCGATGCCCAGATGGAACAGAAACTTTACACGGAGTTGGCTGAAGGTCGGCCCGTCATCGTGAGGGGTGCCAATTCGAGCAACAGCGGAGGGCATTTTTTTGTGGTCGATGGATACCGGGTCAAGGATGACAAATATCGCATCAACTGGGGATGGACAGGCAAGTGCAACGGCTATTTCGCGTGGACAGCCCTGACACCGACGCAAGCCAACGACTACACCTATTACAGAGTATTGACCATCGGCATCCAGCCCGATTACTATCTGGGCGACATCAACGGCGACGGCACAATCAACATCACCGACGCAATGGTGCTGCTCGACCGCATCAACAACGGCGACACCAGCATCATCGGCGACGTGAACAGCGACGGCACCATCACCGTCGACGATATGATGCTCATCGTGAGCACCATCTTGGGCAAGCAGATGCTGTGAGGGGAAACCTATTGAGGCTAATCCCACATAAATAAAAACGAAATGCGATGAAATATCTAACGCTTGATTATATCAAGGCCCACTCGCGCATCGACTGCGACTGCGAGAATGAGTTGATTGAGGAATATGGCGATGCGGCTGAGACGGCCATTCTTGACATTGTCGGCCAGTCGTATGACGAGCTCGTCGAACGCTATGGCAAAGTTCCGAAACCAATCGTTGTCGCTACGTGCGAGTTGGCCGACAACCTTATCCGGCACCGGTCGCCTGTCGAGCAGGTGAGCATCTCCGCCGTACCGTACAATTTTGACTTGATGCTGAAAAAATATATAGTTTTATGAACCGACAACAGTTAAATATCACCGTAGGGAGTGACGTGATACTCAACGTCACCCTTGTGCATGAGGAAGAAGTCCTCATCCCGGCACTGATAGACAATCTTGAGGCCAACCTGATCAGCGGGCTTGGGAAACGCACAGCCCTTGAGACCGGACTTGGAGCCGATTATATCACCATCGCCATCCCCTGGGTGGAGGGCCGTCTTGCCGGATGCCACTCGCTGGAGGTAAAAGGCAGCACCAACGGCCTTGCGTGGGCCGCCATCGGCAAGGGTCTGATACGCTACACCAACGCAACCGAGGCAGGTGCGGACAGCGTGACGGTAGAGGCCGATGCGTATGATGTGACGATGGAGGTGGGGTATCACTACAGCGACTCCCCGATAGCAAGGGTAGAGGCAACCATCGACAGCCAAGTCGGTGAGCCTGAGGTCGGCATCAGATATGCTGCACGAGTCCTCTCACTCGCTTTCCGAAACATCAAGGGAAACGGCATCGCTTCCATCATCAAGGAGACCGACAACACCGGCGACGAGGCCGTCAACACCTGGCGCATCAACCTCGACAACGGACAATTCGCCCTCCTCAGCCTACAAAACGGATCTCGGGGCAATGGCATCGCGTCCATCACGCCGGTCAGCATCTCACAAGAGGACGGAGGGGTCTCCTCTTGGAGCATCAACGAGACCGACGGACGTAGCACACTCTTCTACGTCAGGAACGGGAACACTGGACCAGCCGGGCCACAGGGCGCCAGTGCAGTTTTTGACCCTGAGACTGGCAATATTCTTGCAACACTGCACAATACTACGGGACAGGATGATGCCAATGCCATGACTCAAAAAGCAGTAACTGACGAGCTGAGAAACATTACTGATGCTGTTGTGAAGGCAAAGACCACTTCAGATATTATTTATAATGCAGGAAGAGTCAACGTCAGTAATTGGAATAGTAGGAATAGTAGTGCAGAAAATCCTTCAGACGGATTCTACATGAATGTAGTTGCCTATAGGGGCATGAGAGTTAAAATAACACCACAGTCAGGCAAAAGGGTAAGGGTCGGATTTACACAAAACATCCTTATCAAAAGTGGTGCTTCCACTACAGGCGACTATGCTCTTGTTGATGGAACTTCAGTCAGCAATGGCACTGCGATTGTCTATGCTGACGGATACAGCGATGTCATTTATCCTGCCGCCAATGTTGCTATAGATGTGGTTATTCCAAATAATTGCAACTATTTGTGGTGTTCTTATCTCTATGCTTCCAGTGGTGATATGCGTCCAGCATCCATTGAATTCTTTGAGAGCAAGACAATCAACATCCTAAATACTGAATTGAGAGAGGCTATCAATGCCAGTGCAGAGGAAACATCGGCGAATGTGCTTGCAGCTGCTGAGAACAGTATAGGTTTGGTTAATTTCCATCCTACAACAGAACAATTAGGAGTTTATTCGTCAGGCAATGGCTACTATATTGCTAAAGAGAATGGATTATGGCTATGGAAAGCAGATAACAGCAACTATGCTGGAAGGACACTGGCATGGTCAGACCATGTAGTTAAAGGGATGTCTGTCTTGGTGGTACCGCAAGAAAACCAACTTGCATACATAGCATTTGTAAAATCCAGCCCAATACATGATGATGGAGTAGCAGCAGGAGATGAGGTTGAATTTTGTGAAGGATGGGAGAGAGTCAAAGTGGATAAGCCTACAGTTTTCACTGTTCCTACTGATGAAGGCAATCTTCGATTCTTTTACTTGGTGAAATACAATGGGAGTGCTTGTGGCCCACAATACTACCAAAGAGGGCGAACACTTGACTACATGATTATAGACAGCAGAAACAGGATATCCAACTTGGAATATATTTCAATTTCCGCTGGAGAACTGTCTGATAAAACAGTCAAGCAGGGGTATCGTGTTGTCATTAATGGTAAGGTTGATAATAAAGGCACTGCTGGTACGGCAGTCCTTATTCCTAATACTGGCTATTCAATAGTTTCTATTGATGCCACATACTGGACTTCAAGCATCGCAGCAATTGCATTCTATAACAATACAAGTGCGTCATCAAGTAATCTGATAAGTGCAGTTGAAATGGTTTCAGGCACTACACATTATGAGCAAGATGTGCCTGATGGATGTGAGCTGATAGGATTTACCTATAAAACTTCTTCTGATAGCATAGACAATATCACACTCTATATCAACTCCATAGAAAGGATAAAGAATTTGGGTAAAAATTTACCTTCATCTGCATCTCTTGACAGAGGGGTCTTGCTTAATCAGGCCAGGGCTGTCACACCTACGCCAGTAACTCTTTTGCATATCAGTGATGTGCATGGCAACACACAGGCATTGCAGGCAATAAGGAATTTCTATGAAGAGTATTCCAACTATATTGATGATATCATTAACACAGGAGACCTTGCAACCAATACATACAACACCACTGATGCAGACAACTATAATAACATCGGCTACACTGATGCCTTGTTCGCGATAGGGAATCATGATGGTGCCACATCTACAGGCAGCACTAAGGCAGAATGGATTGCAGCAGGGCGTGAGGCTTGCTACAATACCTATTTCTCAAACATAGGTGAGTGGGGAGTCGTACAGCCTGAAGGAGCTTCTGAGAACCACCTTATGTATTACTATAAAGACTATACCGAGGCCAAGGTAAGGCTGATTGTTTTGGACTGCATGTTCGATACCGAAACTGTTCTTGATAAGCAATCAACTTATAGTGCAGACCAATACAACTGGTTTCTCAGAGCACTCAGGGAAACTGTCATGGAAACAATTGATGACGCTCCAAATCCGGTGTATGGATACACTGTCGTTATCGCATCACATTATATCCCAGGAAACTACTTCGAGAAAAGCTTGGTCAGAAACAATGACGAAACGGTCGTGTCATTCCATACGGGAGGAAATGCCACTCCAAGACATTACAATGGAGGGTATGTCTATGATGGAAAAATAGATGAAAGATTCAAAATGGACAAAAAGTATCCGGAAGCTGTACAGAACTTCATCAGCGGAACAGGGGCTTTTCAGGATATCGGAAAAAATGGAAACTTTGCAATATGGCTCTGCGGGCATTTTCACTGGGATTTCATCGCTTATGCTTGGAACGGATTCACAGACAACTTGACTGACAACGGAAATGTGCCACCGTCGCAATATCTGACCGAGTATAAGATAACAGGAATGAATGGTGGGCAACCTGTTGTGGAAGCAGTACAGACGCCCTTAAAGTATCCTGTGTCTGATGTGCTTTTCAGTGCTGTTACAAGAGCAGCAGGAACTGGAGAGACAAGGACTTTAGATGAGTTTTTCCCAGCAGCCAATGCAGTAACTATAACATCTACATACATCAAGATAATCAGATTTGGTTTTAGTCTGACAACTTCTCTCCGACCAATGAATGTATTGGTGTATAATTTCAAGACAAAAAAGGTAATAGAGAATTATTAAGCCTATGAACCGCATCAGCCCAAAAGAATCACTTGATAAGCCATCCTCTGCAACAATGCAGGGGATGGCCTTGGAAACACAGTAAACCTGTATTTGCATTTTGTATGATATATAGAGATAAACAAACATATTTACTAACAATTAAATTTTTGTAGCTTATGCCTACTGAAATTATCCAGCTCCCATCTGGTCAAAATGGGAATCAGAACGGAGGAACAAGCATCCTCCCAGTAGCTAACTCCGGCGGCGGATTGTTCGGAAACGGACAAACCAACTTGGCCGACCTCTTCGGCTTTGCCATCATCGCCAGCATGTTCCCCAACCTTTTCGGAGGCTATGGATATGGCAACCGTGGCGGTCAATGCGGTGGATGTCAATGCCCGAGTGTTGACGGACAACTCGCGCTTCAGGCAGTGACAGCACAGGGCGACGCAAGCCGCACGGCCATTCAGAACCTCGCCACTTCGATGGGCCAGAACTACTCCACCATCCTGCCGGCAGTTCAAGGCGTGCAAAACGCATTGTCGGCTCTCGCCAACGCCAACGGCATGGGCTTCCTCCAGGTGATCAACGCCCTCCAGCAAGGTAATTGCAACCTCGCAAGCCAACTCTCGCAGTGCTGCTGCGATAACCGTCTGCTCACCACGCAACAGGGCTACGAGACACGCATTCAGACCATCGACCAGACCAATCAGCTGAAT
>ODAI014195049.1_pt1 | contig 10655 bp, 8 predicted proteins | sample 1539321 | NCBI WGS metagenome assembly ODAI01 (sample SAMN02144231, study PRJEB22623) | gut metagenome | biome: sheep rumen | host: Ovis aries | place: New Zealand | reverse complement strand
TCCTGATTCTTACGGCTTATGTAATTTGCCACGCAAATCAGCCTGTCAAGTGTTCTTTCTTTTTCGCCAAAAAATTCTGTATCTGTGGCATTTTCCAAAATATAAGGCTCCACATTATAGTGTTTCCTCACAAATTTTGAGGCAGCATCATCCTCATGCAGCTGAATAACACTATCATAGCAGCCTATATTCCTCCCCAACACACGATAAAGCTTTCGCCATCTGATCGTTTTCCAGATTTTGAGAAATGGCTTATATACTCTGTTAAAGTCACTTCTGTGCCATTCAAAATCAAACATCCCATGCATATATAATATGCGCGTGCACTTAAACTCGCTTAAATGATCCAACAATAGATCTGTAAAAGCAGTTTGAGTACAAACATTCACCATTATATCCGTCTCAGATGACAATTTTCGTACTAAATTCAGATACCGATCTTTATCCCCTAAATATAATCCCAGCTTTGTCCGCAAGTTAACACGGATTATTCTCACCCCGTTATGTTTCTCAGTACTGTTCTTACTTGTTCCGTCAGCTGTACCGGTGACAACAGTCACTTCATACCCTTTCTGAGACAAGCCTTCAGCAAGATATTGAGTAACAAACTGAACTCCATTATTCTGGGGATAATATGTATGAGTAGTAAAAAGAATTCTTGCCATTACTCATCCTCATTTATTCACTCATATCCCGATCCATTGTTCAGGGATCATATCTTTGTTCTGCATATGTGTTTTAGGCGCAATTCTTATGCCATCACTATTCTCCTGTAACCAAGCACCCCACCAGCTAAAGGAACTGTTGGCCGTTATACCATGCTTACAACTTTTCATCACCATAAGTTCATCAAGTTCCGGATGTTCCGATTCTACCGACACTATTCTGTTATATTCGTCTGTCGGAATATTAGCCTTAAGCCATTCTTTATCGTCTGAAAACCAATAAAAAACCGGTTCTTCAAGCCCTCGTCTTACTATATCAATAGCTTTGTCATAGTACTGTTTTTCAAGTAAATAATGCTTACCATCTCTGCTCTGTACAAAATCCCCCCTACGCACATGCACTGATACCGACTCTTTTCCTGTTACTTCTGAAATCCAACCGGTTCTTGAACTATTTACACTTGGAAGACATATGCTTTCCAATAAACAATCCCTTATATGTTCAAAGTATTTATATGATTGGAAATAGCCATCAAAATACAGATTATCACCTAAATGATTCATCATCTCCGAATTATAGCTCTTATTATAATCAAAGTAGTAAAGCCCGTTCTTTACGGGAACAGTATCAATATGAGCCATACGTAAAGCCTTATTAATAACCGGATTCAGGATGCATCGTGTAAAACTGTCCAGGTCATCACTGTTTGTTACGCTAAGATCAGGATCGTTCAATTCTCCAAGCAGGTATTCCCTCTTGATTTCCCTGCATGTAGGCATAACATGAAAAAACACCTTGGCATGCATTTTTGAAGAGATTGCCCGGCCAAACGCATACTGAAATAACTGATTTCCGATTCCGCCTCTTACCCTAACAACAATCATACTTGCCACCAATTCATAAATGTTTTTTCTCTCTAAAAAACACCCCGTGGATTCCTCTATACACCGCAGTAGGCATAATAAATATCCCTATCTGAGATAACATCACATAAGTAAAATCTAACAGGCTGCACTCTTTTCTGCGAAGCAGCTGAACCTGCGCCTCAATGTATCCCCTGCAATTGGACCAGCTTTTCTTTCTCCTAATGCTGTCAATGTTCGCCCTGAATAAAAGTATCACGTCCTGGATATTACGAGCCCGGCATCCGCTGTGGAGCATATGGGAAAAGAGAATATGATCCTGCTTCCTTCTCATGACGCCGTAACCGCCGCATCTTATAACGTCGCTTTTTTTGTACATCACCGCAGGATGATTGAAAGCGCTTCTGGTGCGCATCCTGCGCATTATGTCATCCTGATTTTCCGGAACCGTGCGCACAGAGACTATTTTATTCGGATTGCTTTCAAACTCGCCAACAAATCCACTAACAATTGACAGCTCAGGATCTTCTTTGAACATCCGTAGTTCTCTTTCGCATCTGGTCAAAAGGGCTATGTCATCTGAATCCATTCTTGCTACCAGTTCATTTTTACAGCACTTTAGCCCCTCATCCAGTGCAGTCCCGGTGCCCCTGTTCTCAGCCAGAGTAACAACTGTAAAAAGTCCCGAATTATCTTTGTCATAGCTTTCAATAGCGCATTCAAGCTCCCGGGAAAGAGGACCATCTTTTACCAGCACAAACTGATCAGGCTTTATAGTCTGATTCAGCATACTGTCTATGCTTTGTTTCAGGTACTCCGGCTTTTCTCCGGCGTACACCGACATCAAAACACTATACTTTTCATAATCGATGCATGACTCAGGCATTCCTCTTCTCCGATTGGTAATATGGACATATTTCTACTAATTACAATTATAGTCTATATATTGTTCTTTGTCATAGAAAAAAGCGTAGATTTTGTGCCATCTACGCCTTTTGATCCATTATTCTCTTCAGCCTCCCACATGCACTTACCATATTTCCGGCACGCAAAGGCATAGCCTTTGGCCATCACCAGGCCAGCTCCGATGCATGCATGGGCCAGGCATTTATCCGGATGCTTGATATCTTCCCGTCCTTGACCCTCACCACTCTGTTGGCCATCCTGGCGATCTCCACATTGTGGGTGACCATGACAACAGTAGTTATCTTCTTGCGTATAAGGTCTTCAATAAGCTCCAGTACCTCCTGCCCGGTGGCAAAATCCAGAGCGGCTGTAGGCTCGTCGGCGAGGATGAGCCGCGGTCTTTTTACTATGGCTCTTGCTATGGACACTCTCTGCTGCTGGCCTCCGCTCATCATGGAGGGATAGTTTCCCGCCCTGTCGGACAGTCCAACCATTTCGATGGCCTCCTCCGGGTCAGAGGGATTTTTGCAGATCTCTGCGATGAATTTTACATTTTCCAGAGCTGTAAGATTGGGCATCAGATTGTAGGACTGAAAAATGAATCCCACATCATCTCTCCTGAAGTCTGTCAGCTGCTTCTCGGTGGGTTTCGAATAGTCTTTTCCATCAAAAGTGATCTGTCCGTCCGTGGGCTGATCCATCCCGCCTATGATATTAAGAAGCGTTGTCTTTCCGCATCCGCTCTCACCAAGAATGACCAATAACTCATTTTCATAAATATCAAGATCAACGCCCTTCAATATGTGGGCCGTTTCCTGTCCGGAAGGATAGTCCTTTATGATATCGCGAAGTGACATGATCACCTTGCGCTCGCTTTCATCCGAGTATGAATATCCTCTCTCGTCAATGACCATGGCAAGGAGTCCTGCAAAGGAGTGGATCAGAGACATTTCGGCCTCATCATATTTCTCCCCCTCGCTCTTATCAAGGATCTCCACACAGCCTATAACTTCTTTTCGAAGGATCATCGGCATAAGAAAAACATTTTTAACCGTCTCGCCTGTGATATCGTCCTTTCCTCCGGGGAATCGGGGATCCGAAGATGCATCCATTATTATCAAAGGTTCAGAGCCGCTCATGGCCTCGCCCACGATTCCCTGACCTTTCTCTATCGTAAATCCCGCCACAGAGGACTCGCCCACAGAAATTGCGCTGATCACCCTGTTCGTATCCGGATTCAGGAGCCATATGGCGCCGGTATCGGCCCCAACAGCCTGAAGAAGGGCTTCAAAAGCACCGGTAAGAGCAGCCTCTATCTGCTCTTCCTCAAGCATCTGCATTATTTTCCATAAAACATGTATATTCTTGTCTCTATTTGTCATATTCTCTCTCCATTGGCGATCAAGGCCGATCAGTATTTGCTGATATCCGTAAGCGGAACCGAGTTGACATTTCTGAATGCAATCGAATTGATGATAACAGAGAACAGTGTATTGATGAGAACCGACGCCATCCACGCCAATGCAAATGGCTGCCTTACAAACATAAATGCATCCGTCTCAAGATTCTTAATGATCACACCCGTAAGCGGGACTCCCAGAGCAAGGGCAATTACCACAGACAAAAGACCTGTGGCGATAACTTCCCGTACCAGATATCCGATGACATGTGCCTTGGAAAAGCCGTTCACGCGCATAGTAAGAAGCTCTCTCATCCTGTGAGCCACCAGAATGTTGCTTAAGTTCAAAAGTATCATGAAGGAAAGCATTATGGAAAAAATGATCACTATAGCCACCACAGCATTATAAAGATTTACGACTGCCATATTTCCATCCCTGAGATTCCTGGTCAGTTCAACCTGCGAAACTCCCGGAAGAAGTGACAAGCGCTCAGCCAGTTCATCCACCGATTCACCGCCCGCTTTAATGTAGTAGGTGTTGGAAACCGGAGCGCTTCCAAACCTATCCGAATAGTAATCACTTCTCATTATCACTGTTTTCCCGGCATACAGCAGGAAGGTCCCTCCAACATCCACAGAGGAAAAATCAAGATCAAGACTTATAAAATTCACCTTATCCCCGGCATGGATCCCGTTCTTATCCTCCATCTCCCGGGTCACAAGCATGCTGTTTTCAGGAATACCGATCGCCCGGCCTTTGTCATCCTTAAGCTTATAGAAACTGTTAAAGCTCTCTTCGTCATCCACGCAGATTATTCTTGTAAGTATCTGGGAATCACCATCAGCTATGACTCCGGCACTGATTGGAAGATAGAGGGTGTCAAACCCTGAAAGTTCCTGCCTGAGCGCCGCTTTCTGCTCATCTGTAATCTTGCCGGATTCCGTAAGAGTTATATCGTATTTCCAGATGTCTTTCATCTGACGTCTTAAAGCTCCCTCATATGCAAGCTTTATATCAATCCCAAATCCCACTATGAACACACACAAAACTATTGTGACGACAGACACAACTTCTCTGCCGATATCCGTGCGCAGATTGTTGATGATAAGATTCATATAAAGGCTTCCGGGAAAAGCCTTCCCTGCCTTTTTTCTGTATCTTCTTGCCGGCTCGTTTCCGTTTATGAGTCCCACAGCCGAACACCTGATATATCTGTGACAGGACCATATAACAGCCACAACGGTGATCAGCACCTCGATCATGGGGAGAAGCACCAGCATAAACACATTTCGCTCAGTGTTATCAAGAGAAAAAGCCAGTGTGTTCTTCATTGTATTCTTTAACGCGCCCTCCACAGTGAAACCTCCCACAACGCCGGCCAGGGCACCGAATAAAGCTGCCGAAACTCCGAATACCATGTATTTTCTCATGATCTCTGACTCATACATTCCAAAAGCTTTACATGTTCCGATCTGACTTGTCTGTTCCTGTATGATGATGGTCATGGTAAAAAAGCACACAATAGCCACAATGCACGCATACAGCGGAGTAAATGCGCTAAAGAAACCGTTGATCGCCTTTACATAGGACACCGTCTGCACGTATGGGAAATTGACATCTCTTGTCCTTATGAGATAAGTACAGGGCACATTTCTTACCGCTTCTATCTGATCTTCAAGCTCCGAAAGCTTTTCCTCGGTTTCCTTCCTGGCTTCCTCATACTGCTTTGTGGCGTCGGCCAGTTCCTTTTCTCCGTCTTCTTTTTGAATGTTGTACTCCGTTGTTGCCTTTGATATCTCTTCCTCAAGCTTAGCTATGGCAGCCTCTGCTTCAGCCTGCTTAGAAGCAAGCTCCTTTTTGGCCTCCTCCAGCTGCGAAGCACCTTCCGCCTTTTTCTGCTCGTACTCTGCCTTAGCATCCTCCAGCTGTTTTTTTGCTTCCGGCTCCTTCCTGGCAAGCTCCGCCTCACCTTCCGCCAGCTGCTTCTTGGCCTGCTCGAGCGTGTACCATCCCTGATCAAGGAGCTTTCTGGCTTCTTCAAGCTCATTCTTTGCTCCATTAAGATAGTCGGAAGCTCCCACAAAGCTGTCAAGCTCGGACCTGTGGGCGTCAACATCAAACCCCTGGTCATTAAGAGATTTTTTAATCACATCGGTTTCATCATTGTCAATTACACTCAGGGCAGCTTTTACCATGTCTTCCGGGCCCTTGCCTGCAGCCTCCTGAAGCTCCAGTGCAAACCCCCGGTATTTTTCCCGTGTCTCATCGTCCAGAGCCTGTGAATACTCTGCATATGTGTTGTATACATTGGCATAACCCTGCAATCCCTCAGACCCAAAGTAAGTATCAAACTGTTTCTTCGCATTGCGATATTCTGCCAGCTTCACACCGTACTTTTCAAGCCCGCGATTGTATTCCTCCTCCTGCTCTTTCAGGAGTTTTTCATTTTTGTCAATTTCAAGCATGCCGCTAAAAAGCTGCCATCTGGCCAGATCCAGCTCTTTTTCCATATCCTTTTGGGCCTGCTCAAGAGAAGCTGCTCCCTCGGAAACAGTTCTGTTATACTCTTCTTCGCCCTCTTTTATCTTTCTTTTGGCCTCCGCAAGCTCTTTCTCTGCAGTATCCTTGAGGCTGCTTAGCTGCTCTTCTCCTTCAGTCAGCTTTGAAAGAGCCTCGCCCACGGTATCATCGAAGAGCTTTCTTGCGTCGTCAAGCTCGGCTTTGCCCTTGGAAAGCTCTTCATCCGCTTTCTTCCTGGCATTTTCATATTCCTCGTCCAGGTCCTCATTCATTCGAAGGGTCCTGGTCACAGACATGGAATCAGTCTCTTTTTTAATTCTCTCTTCCAGTTCGGAGCTTATTTTTTTATAGGCAGTCGAAAATGTATTCTGATCGATATCGGCATCCACGAGAATATTGGAATAATCAAAAGAAAGATCAGACGTGTCAAAGCACGAAAAAGGAAGGACTATATAGTCAGTGGATATATTGACCATATAATCCGGATGGGATGCAACTGCAGTGATCTTATATTTGTTGCTTTTTAAAACTCTTTCGAAGCGGGCGGATGAGATATTGATTTCTATTTCGTCACCCAGCTTTGCTCCGAGCTTATTCATTGCGCTAAAAGAAATAGCACATTCATTATCCGATGACGGCATTGTACCCTCTACAGCCATGGGTACACTGATCCTCTCTGTAGCGGAAACCACCGTCACTGCGGCATTTATTCCATCGCATATGGCAACTCCGGGACAGGACAGCTGGCCTTCAGCATCAGCAAAGCCCTCAAGCTGCCTGATCCTTGCTATCTCATCTTCTTTAATGCCCAGGCTGCAGGAAATGTCAAAATCTCTGAAATTCCGTTCATCAATATAGGATACGGAAGCGCTTCTTACTGTTGAAGAGGCAAAATACAGACCCAGAATAAGCGTAGTACCTATAAATACAATCGTTGCTATAGATAGCCATGACACGATTCGTTTCCAAACATTTCGCAGCGCATCGATCAACCAGGTCTTTATCATATCAAGTCCTAAATGTAATTATTTCACCCCACCCGTCTGCTACTCTTATTCATCAGGTGGACCATCTCTTTTTCAAAGCCTTCAGTACTCTCGCCCTTGAACATAACCTTCAAAGTCAGCAGGATAATGCGGATATCCAGGCCCATGCTCTGGTTTTCGATGTACAGAAGATCGAGCCTGAGCTTGTCAAACGCCGAGGTGTTGTACTTGCCAAAAATCTGAGCATAACCGGTAAGTCCGGCCTTGACCTTCATCCTGTATTTGAACTCCGGAAGCTCCCTGGTGTAGAGTTCCACGTGTTCAACCCGCTCGGGCCTCGGACCAACGAAGGTCATGTCACCGGCAAGGATGTTGAAAACCTGAGGAAGCTCATCCAGTCTGTACTTGCGGATGATATTGCCGACCTTTGTGATCCTGGGATCGCAGTTGATGGTGGGCTGAATGCCCTTCTCCTCCGCATTCACAACCATGCTTCTGAACTTGATTATCTCGAAAACCTCTCCGTCCTTTGTACATCTCTTTTGCCTGAAAAAGACAGGTCCGCCATCCTCGATCTTGATGGCAGCCGCAATGATCAGCATTATCGGGGCAAAAAAGACGGTGAAGAAGATGCCGAAGGCTACGTCGAAGATTCTTTTCGCGTTGAGTCTCTTATGATCCTCGTATACGTAGTCGTACTTCATAAGGGGAGTGTCCAGAAGATGCCTTGTGGAACAGCCCTGCAGGATGATGTCCTCGATCCTTGGTGTGAAGTAAAAGATCTTGTGTGCGTCGATGCAGTGCTGCATGTGGATCCGTCTCTGCTCAACGGATAGACCGTACATGATCACCGCGCAGCACTCGGAGAGTCTTTCTTCCAGAAGCACGGGATTGATGGTCTCGTATTCCACATATTTGAAGGCAAAGAGATGACTGTATTTCTTGAGTATCCTGTCTTCGAAGCGCTCGGCTTCATCCATGGAAACCCAGCTTCCCAGCAGCAAAAGAGTCTTCTGAGGTTCAACACAGGACATGAAAATGCGCTTGGAAAGTGTGATAATGAGCGCTGTTCCCAGCACCTGAAGCGCAACAATTCCCAGCCCCGGAATAAAGCTGGTATATCTGTTCCTTATAAGGTTACATTCAACATAGAGGATAAGGTCAGCGATGCTAAAAGAGATAGTCTGAGATATCACCATCTCTGCAATCGAAGAGGACGCAACTCTGAAAGCATTATACAGGTTGCATAATCCATTGTAGATGAATACGTATATGATTATGGAAAGAATGCCGCCAAGCACGTAGTAGGTCTGGAAAGCATTGTGATTATAAAAGGCCAGCCATATAAAGGCAAACAAACCGATATTCCACAGCATGACCAGTGCCTTGGCAGTGTGTGTCACTTTTTTGCTTCTCAAAGTAGGTACCTCACAGAATGCGATATTCGTGACATTATTAAGTCCCTAAACTATTTATCGGCCAATTTCTTTATAAAGTTTAGTCAGGAATGCCTTGAAATATACCTATTTTATTATACTCTATATATTGTACTTTGTCATTCAAAAAAGCGCAGATTTAGTGTTATGCAAAATCTATGCCAATGATATTTACCCATGTACGGGTAAATCAAAATATGAAGTTTTCGTCGAGCATTCGTATCATTAGTTCATAACATACGCTCGTATTGCTTTTTCCACGACAGAGTTAATGGTCCCATTCTCCTCGCAGGCTTTTCTGGCTATCTGCCGATGAAGTTCGGGGCTTATTCTCACGTTAAATCTTCCTTTGTATGTTTTCTCAGGTTCCTTGCCTACTTCTTTGCAAAAGGCAAGATAATCATCAACTGCAGAGATGAACTCCTTTTCTATCTTTTTAGGACTATTACTTTCAAATGTCACAAGATCATTGATGCCCTCAATTTTTCCGATTAAGGATTTGCTTTCTGAATCAAACCTGATATTTGCATAATATCCCTTATACTCCAGTACACTATTATTCATATATCACCGTTCCTTTCCAGTACATCTTTAAGGGCTTTTGTAGCCCCAAGAGACATTTGATCACCCGGATGCGGCTTGTGAAGCAATATGATGAAACCGTCGCTTGCCCTGTAGAATTTCACCCGGGAACCTGATGTTTTACCTTTTGTGTACTCGTTAAACCCTAATCTAAACAACAATGCCCTTGCTTCGCTGTATGTATAATCTTTGGGTAGTAGCTTTAATCTAACAATCGCCTTTTCTAACTGATTCATTTTATGTCACTAATATTTAGTGCCTTTCTATATTATACTGATTTATTGATATAGTTTCAAATGGATTACATTTAGACAATCCACTGACCTGTGAAAAACAAAGAATGGGAAGACGCCGCAGGTGATGCAGCAAAGGAAGTAAGTTTTTGTAAATCATTTCTATATGCACGCCAAAAAGGATGCGCAAAAAACTCGGACTTAGCCGAATATGCGCCAAGACATTTATTCACAGGTCAGTGTTTGGAAATATGCCGTCGTATGAGGGCGACAGCAGACGCTCCGAACGGAGCAGGTACTGATGATGCATTCTTATGTACTGAGGTATTTGTCATCTCATCAGTCGTCTGACAAAGGGTACGATATCATCTTTGAATATGCTTGTAAACCACCTTAAGGAAATCTTAAGGAGTTCTTAAACAGTTCTTAAGAAATTGACGTTATAAAGTTGACCATCCCGGGAAATATGCACGTTAAAAAGATCATGCCGAATCCAAGACAGAAAAAAGCCGGGGTGCATCTAAAGCACTCCGGCCAAATCCTCATATGAATTCAATTCATTATACTAATTCAATTCACCCTATTACTTCAAGAACCCCAGCGAGCCCACGATAGGAGCATCTTTGGCCTTGCCCTGAAGCACCTGAACCATGCAGATGATCTTAACGATCAGAAGGATGAACAGGCAAACACCTGAGAAAATCCATCCGATAAAAGGAATAGCAAATAAGATGCAAAGAATTATAGCAACAATATCAATCTTAAGGGCATTCTTGATGTGGAACTTAACGAATGCGGAATCCTTCACATAGATACCGGCGATAATGCCTACAATACCGGAAAAGAAATAAGGAATAGCCGCGAAGATCTTGTTCTCCGCAATATCAGCCGCATCAAACTCAGCTGTGTGATCATGGGGATCATACTGAGCATATCCGTATCCCTGCTGATAAGGTGCCTGTCCGTAAGGAGCCTGAGGGTATGCACCCTGGAAATTCTGCTGAGGATAAGGCTGCTGGCCGTTCTGATTGGGAGCAGCTGTCTGGGTCTGTGCGTCAGTATT